>JABLTP010051057.1_pt1 | contig 50967 bp, 52 predicted proteins | sample 7160111 | NCBI WGS metagenome assembly JABLTP01 (sample SAMN14651227, study PRJNA627086) | human gut metagenome | isolation source: feces | host: Homo sapiens
AGGTGCCAGACCATTCACATACATATCTACGGAACCGGTCGGGCAAGATCTAATGCTTTAAGAAAAAAGTAATCATGAATTAAGCATGAGCCGTACGTATTATCTGCTGCACTAAAATCGGAAAATGGTACATTTCCAATGATCAGATCAAAATAATTGTCTGGCAGATCAGCTTTTTCAAATGCACAATTTTGAATATTGGCTTTCTGAAATAGCTGTTTTGCGATATTACAGCTCGTTTCCTCTAACTCAACACCGTACAAGTTTGAATCTTGTAATGTATCTGGAAGCATCCGATAGAAATTTCCTGTTCCCATGCAAGGATCAAGAATATTCAACTTCCCTTTGACTCCTATTTCAGATAGAATCTGATACATAAAGTTTATGATTTTTTCATTTGTATAATAGGATGTTAAGATTGAAGACTTAATTCCCTTATATGTATTTTCTCCAACAAGGGTTTCTAACTGTACTTTCTTTTCCTCCACTTCGAAATATGAAGACAATCCACCCCATCCTTCATAACTTGACAAGATGGTTTGCTGATCTTCATCAGCATAATCGTCCAACCCAAGTAACATTTTTAATGCTGCTAGATTGTTCTTCCATTTATCTTCCAAGCTCTTTGCGAACTGAATTGTTCTATGGAAGAAATTCTTTTTAGGCTTTTTTTCTTGTTTCTGTGTATCTTGCTCATCTGTAGAAAACAAGTCGAAAATAGATGTTTGCGTTCCTGTCTCTACTGCTGTTATGTCAGCTGCAGCAATGCCACCTTCTGAAACTGTAACATTTTCTTCCTCAGTTTTAGTATTTTCAATGACAGAAGAAAACATATCAAAAATAGACATTTGCCCTTCCATCTGTTTATTTTTCTTTCTTCTCATAAATTTAAAGGTCCTTTCTTATAAACAAAAAAAGGCCGCCGCATCTCTGATTCTTAATCATTAATGCGACGGCCTTCGTCTGAAATTCTATTATTATTTAGTTAAATTGTTATCTGAAATGTGAAAATGTAGAATTCCTCCTACATTCTACATAAAGTGTCGATTATTTCCACTGAATCACAAATTTATCATCGGAATAATCTGTAGAAACTTCTCTCCAAAGACGTTCAAATTCTGAACATACATAAGGGAAAAATTTAGAATCTGGTAACCGTTCAATTGTATCTTCATACATTTTTTTCAATTCTCCATCTTCTTCTCCATATCCTTCTACTTTTCCAGATGTATTTACCTGTAAAAAGTCACAACCACTTGCGTCTGCTTCCATGATGAAGCGATTGATTGTCTGGTAGGCAAAATGATTTAACCATAAGTCTACTTCTTTTTTAGGATCTGTTTTTTTTGTTTCAGATTTTTTCACACTTTTTTCTTTTACTGCACTTTCAACTTCTGATGAATTATTAATAATCTCTTCTTCATTAGTTTCTACTGCTTCTTTTTTACTAGCCTTATTTTTGGATAAAAATGTATTAAATAAACTTACATTCCCTAACCCTAATAAAGAGTTAACTGGTCCTCCAGTTAAAAATAAGAAAACTAATAATACAATTTTCCATTTCTCTGCTCCTTCTTTTCCTTCATTTCGATATAAAATATAGGAAATTAATAAGTTGCATAAAAATACTGAAAAGGATCCAATCATAAACACAATATCACCCAAAATAATTGCTTTTTGTAATGTTGTTGTTTGATTTTTAACCTTTAGTGTTGTTTCTTTCATTGTTTGTTCTTTCATTACTCATTCTCCTTAATATATATAATTATCTCCATTTTGCATAAAGTCATTTGGATCTGGTAAATTTCCATCTCCGTAAGGGTTATGAAACTCATCATCCTTCACCGCTGCCATATTAAATGGATTTTCTTCCGGTGCAAGACCAGCAAACTCATTATTACTACTACTTGGCTGTTGATTTGATCTTTCAGAATTTTTTCTTCCAGAATTATTACTTCTTTGAGTTGAAGCATTTTTGCCAGTATTAGATTGTGAATTCTGCTGATTTGAATTTGATGTTCTATTGGATGAATTCCCTGCTGATTGCTGCTGATTTACTTCTTGTGCCATTGGCATTGTAGCTCTTTTTTTAGGCGGTACACTTGTACTTGTTTCAGTTGTGTTCTGCCCTTGCATCTCAGAATGCTGTCCTCTATTAGAGTTTCTTGATTCCTGATTCTGAGGATTTGCATGGTTAGACTGCCTCTGCTGTCTTTTGCTTGAATTATTCTGATTTTGTTTCTGTGTATTTTGATTATTGTTCTGCTGATTTAGCTGATTCATTGGAATACATGTATTGGCCATGATTTGAAGCCCATACACTTTTCCATCTTCTCTGTCATAATTATTTGGTCTAAGCTCTCCTGAAACTTGCACATAAGATCCTTTTTTAACCTTATTAACCAATTCCATTGCCGTTTTCCCATAATTGACACAATTAAGATAGATTTTTTCATGAACTAACTGCTTCTTTTCTTTGTCCGGATAATAATCTCTTCCTGTATAAATTTCAATACTATAATATAAAATCGTTCTGTTTGGATTTTCTTTATTCTCTTTATAAGCTGGTTCACGATTTACAGTTCCTGACACTGTGATTATGTTTAAGTCTCTCATTTTTTCTCTTCCTTCCTTTATAATACAATGCATAAACATTCAGTTATTGCACCTGAATAATAAGTTTTCCTTCTTTTCGTTGTGTTTTTCGGTATTTGTTCTTATATACTTCACATAACTCCTCAGAGTATTCATTATATATGCGACAAGCTTCTTCAATAGTTTCTATGCTATGAAAGTTCTTACTTGTCGCCTGTGAAGATGTATAGATCAAACACACATCATATGTTACAGATCCGTTATCCCATATACATTCTTCTAATTGTACTGTTCCTTCGGATAAGCTACGTTTTGCCACAACCTGTTTTGTCATTTGATTTTTTCTCCTTTCATAAAGGCAATAAAAAAACAGACAGTAATTTTTCTGTCTGTTTTTTGCCTATATCTTTTCTTTATTTAATATGTTTTTATACGTGTACTTTTTGATTTTTTTTGATCTGTTCGAGTCTTTCTTTTGAGATTTTCAAGTATTTTAGAATCATCTCATCGGAAGCACCCTCTTCAATCATACCTAAAACAATCTCCATCTCTCTATCGTTACGTCCTTCTGTACGTCCTTCTGCACGCCCTTCTATACGACCCTCTTGTAGAAGTTCTTGATATCGAATTTCCATTGCTTTCACATCTTGCCTCCATTTCTGATCAGACATTGCTTTTCGAAATTGAGCTTCGATCATCTTACTTAATTGTAAGCTGTCTTCTTTAATAATCGGCTTTTCCAAATATCTCAGAGCATCTTGCAATTCCTTGGATACGTTATAAATCTTCCCTTTTGTATTAAGAAAAATTTTAGTTGTTCCGTCTTCAAATGATAAATTAGATACTTCCTGACAACGATTATCAAAAGTGTATTTCATATATTTTTTTCCAAATGGATCGAAAGAACAAACAAAAATCACAAAACTTTTCTGTAATTCCTGATAGACACTTCCTCGATTTAGGGATTCTACATCCATAACACTTTGATAATATCGACTGCGTTTTGGTAATGATCCTCGATTTGCTGACTGTATTTCAATATTATATACAGTATTCTGATCATCTTCTACATAAACGTCCAATCGAATACCTTTGACATCAATAGCTGGATCTAAGGTCTTTTGTTTTTCCAAATAAACCAAATCACGAATTTTGATATCCAATGTCTGTTCTATAAATCGTTTACAGGTTTCTTTGTCTTCCATGATTTTTCCAAATACATAATCATGTTTAGGAAGAATTCCTTCGTAAATCATAGTTTCTTTCTCCTAATTATAGCATATTGATAGTTGCTTTTGTACTGTGTACGTTGATTTTCTCCTTTCTCAAAATAAAAAAGGACATAAAAATAAGCAGATATAAAATATCTGCTAAATTTACGCCCTTTGGGTTGATAATGTTCTATTTTAATCGTTATTCTATAAAAAGTCCCAAGTATCCTAATACCGTCGGGAATCTAATAAAAATACAATAATATAATATCATAAATTATGTTAAATAACAACTGATAACTACAAACAACCGTGGATTATTGCTTGCTGCTATATAATATTGTATTTTTCAATTCCTTTTCTTTTTCAGTTACCACAGAAGTTTCATTGACTTTATATAAAACATCCTGCTTTGTTTGATTGATCTCTTCCTCATTAATACCATCATCAATAAATCGCTCTCGGTAAGTATCAATAGAATTTACCGTTAACTTGTATAATTCTAAGGATGCAACAGTGTTTGAATTTCCTATTTCTAATAGATCCTTAAGGTTATTATAATATTTCTTATAAACTCCTTTATCTGTTCCTTCCTTTACATTTAATGTGATCTCTTGATTAAATTTTCCAATCTCACAATAAATTTTGGCAATTCTATGATGCTTTGCTGTGCTTTTGTATTTCAAAGAATCTTCAAACCATTGAACAGCACTTTTCATTCTTGTGATTTCTTCATTATTCATATCATCATATTCATAGTAATACCAATATGCCTTTCCAATTTCATAAGACAAGTTTCCATAGCCATCTCCTTTTTTTACCTTGTCCCAATTCTGATGAATCGTTTTAAGATAAGCACTTTCTTCTTTAGAACTAAATACCGCGTCCTCTAAATATACATCTAGCAATTTTTCGTATGCTTTTGATTCTTTTGGTAATATATCAATTGCCTGATGCAACATCTTGATTTTTTCTTTTTGGTTTGTGCTGCGATCTACAACCTCTATAATATCATTATATTTATTTTTTTGATGAATATTATGTATGAAGAATCCCCCGACTCCTATAACTAAAAGTACAGAGCTAATGATCGCAATACGTACACTCATTGGAATATTGATTTTAGGCATTATAAATTTTCTTTCTTTTTTTACCTTGTATTCCGTCTTAATTGGTATAGTAGCTTCTTTCTTAATATCTGGTATAGAAGAATTCTGTTCTACAAAATCTTTTATTTCACTTTCATAGATTATATTTTCTTTCTCCTGAATTACTTTTTTTATCGAGGATGATTCTATTGGCATTTCCTTTTTATTTTCAAGAATTATCTCATTGTTAGAAACAGAAGCATTTTTTATATCTTCCCCATTTTCTTCTGCAATAATAGATGCTGGAATATCTGATAACTTTTCATCATGATTCGGTTCTTTAACAATTTCCGTTTCCTGTATTGTATTAGTTTTTTGTCTTAGATTTTCATGATTTTCCTTCTGGTTATTTATTTTTTGATGATTCAGAATCTTATTATGTTTTTCTATTTCTTTTTTATTAGAACTGTTCTCTTTTTTAGAATCATTTTCCTTATTTTGTTTTAAATTCAAAGATTCTTTATCATTAAGAACTTTTACTTCCTTTTTTTCTGTTTTGTCATTATTCGTCTTTGGAAGTTTTATATTATTCCATGATCCTTTACCTGCTGAAGATATATTTTGAATTCTTTTTTCTTCCTGCTTATTGAGAACTTTAGATTTTTGTGATCTTAGTTTTGGAATATGAGACTTTGGATGAGTCTCCTTTTCTTTGAGTTCGTCTTGTGGAATTATCTTTTTATTATAATCTTTCTCCTTTCCTATTTTCTCCATTTTACCTGATTGTGATTCAGTTTTAGATTTTGGTTTTATATTTTGCTCTTTTTTTTCAGATTCTAAACTTTTAATACTCTTTTGACTGTTAATCTTCTCTTTCGGCTTCTTAGATGAAATACGCTGCCTTTCTGATTTTTCTATTTTCAGATCTTTTTTATCTTCCGCTTCTTTTTGTTGCTTTGATGCAACCTTTGTTAATGATTCCTCTTGAAGATTTCTTTTCTTTTTTCCTTCTACTTCATCTGTTGCTAATGTTTTTTTTGTTTTAATCGCCAGTAACTCTTCTTCCGGCAGCAGCATTTCTTCTTCATGTTCTGTTATATGATTTTCCAGAGTTTCTTCTTTTCCCTGCTTCTGTTTGGAATCATTTATTTCTAGCTTTTGTCTGTTTTCCTCTGAAACAATAGGTTTTGATAGTATCTCGGCAGTATTCTCCATATTTTCACGATTTATATCCTGTTTTATCTTATAAAATTCCAATTGTTCTGGATTTGGCATAAAACGTGTTAATGTATTTTTCTTCCTGCGTGGCGGCCGCAAACTTCGATCCTGTTGATATACTATCAGATCAGTTTCTTTATATTGCTGCAACGTTGTTGCAAATGCTTTAATACCTAATACCGTCTCTCCTTTTGCACATTTAAGTATTGTAGAGTTTAAGATATAAGAAAATGATGGATCAATACTGCGAATATCATCTAATTGCTTTCTTCCTGTTACTAATTGATACAACACATAGGATAATTGTTTTGTAATAAAACCCTCATCACATTTTTTATACATTGAAAAGTTATACGCATTTTTAAATACCAGATTTTGATCTTTCGTAAAATATAATTGATTCATATCAATTTCTGGATAAAAATATCCATTTGATAATGTCCACACCTGATAAATAGACAGACATAAATTTTTAATTGCATTTACCGCAAAATCAATATCATATGGTATTGTATCTAATCGTGCTCCTTCAAATTCTTTATATATAAAACATGCTTTATCTTCCCACTGAAATTGATTAATCAGACTTGGGAATCCAATAAGATCATAATTTTTAATCCCCAACAAATCTAATTGTTCAGATACCGTCATAATATAACTGTCTGTTGTTTCAAACATTGTATCTGTTACGATGGCTGCATCTTTTCCATATGTCTTTAAAACTTCATATTGCCCGATTTTTTGGCTTATTTGCATCTTCTTTCCCCTTTCTAACAAAACATCATCTTAGTATCGATGATGTTTTGTTGATGTTTTGTTATCTTTATTCCATTTGTGTATTTTGCATATTTAACACACTCTCTACAATTTTGCATTTATTTTTTATTTTTATCAATTTGCACATCACTGTCATTACTTGTCACATTTTCTTCAAATCCATCTGATGATGTGATTGTAAATTCTCTATTCGGTACAAAAGGAATATCATACGTTGTATAATTATCATCCACTACACCATTACTCTTCTCTATGTAATCACTTGTAACTTCGATTCCATTAATGTACGTCGTAAGACTTTTTTCTGCTTTATACTTATAATTTGATACATAGATATCTGGCATATAGATTTTCCAATCATTATTCCTATCCTGAACAAGTATAATTTCATAATCCTCGGAATCTTCTGTTGTATACGTTAGTTTTCTTGTAGTTGCATTATTATTATCTGAATCATCAATTACCGTATTGTCTTTTTCCATATTGGTTAACACAATCTGCTTCTTTGACATTCCTACGATATCCTCAAGATTACTTCTTTCAATATACCAAGATACATCATCATCTTTAATAAATGTGCTGTCTGGAATATAAATATATGACTTAATATCTTTGTAGTCCTCTTTTTGGACCTTTTTCACAAATTTATCAGACACTTTTTTTGCTTTCTTTTCCTGTATATTTTGAGGTGTATAAATTTCTTTACTTCCACTAGAACACCCTGTTAAAACTGTCATAATACCCATAACACATAAAAATAATACAATTTTTTTCTTCATCGAATAATACCTTCCTTTAAAAATTCTGTTGTGATTCTTACATAACCATGATTAGTTACAATACTTCCATCCTCTGCTTCTTCCAACATGACTTTCACATTGAAGCTTTTACCTTTTTTGGATTTACAATTTAACAAATCCACACTTCCCTGCGTGAAAAGTTCTGCTACCATATTTCGATCAACTTTTTTCTTGACAGCTGCAAAATATGGATGATCTTTCATCATGATCAAATCATTATTCTCACACTGAAACCCTGATACAGATTCCAAAACTCTTCCTCTGCAAATCGGACATCTACAAATGACAGGTAAGAAATTCTGATCTCGTTTTTCAAACATATGATTTACATCTTCATAAATAAGCTGTAATGCCTTCTTAATTGAAATCTGGCCTGTCCCAACTTCTCTTTGTAATACGCCCATTTTAACAGTGCTTTCCTTACTCAAATCAATTCCTAGTTTAAATAGAGAATTAATATAGAAGATTCCTTTTTGTTCAATCCGATAAATATCTTTCTTTAATGAGATATATCCTGATTTTTGAGCTTTATTAATAATTTCTGCTCGCGTTGATGTTTTTCCGATTGTTGCACCCTTTCGTATATTTGCATACATTGTATCTTCATCTTCGATCTCTTCATCTTTCGCAAATGGATTATCCATAAATTTTACCAATGTATCTGTTGTATAATGTTTTGGTGGTGTTGTCATCTTCTTCTCCGGCTGAAAGTTTATCGGAATATTATCACCTTTTTGAAAATCAGGTATCTCACGATCATTTGTTCTAAGATTTTTTACCTGTTTCCATCCTTTACTGATATAAATATCTCCTTGTATTCTGAATTTTTCATTCAAACATTGGATATCGAGTGTTGTACGATGCACCATACATTCTTCCGAGAAAAACACTTCGTGGAAACGATCTACGATTTCTTTATAGACAATCTGTTCTTTTTGATTTAGCTTATTCATATCTGGAATCTTACCTGTTGGCACCAATGCACTATGAGCAATGACCTTTTTATCATTAAAGATCTTATTACTATCTTTAAATGCAAGATCTACACCACTGCCTTGAAGTGACTGTATGATTTTTTTTATTTTATTTTTTTCTTCACTTTTCAGATATTCCGACTCTGTTCTTGGATAACTGGCATATCCATTTTCATACAATGATTGTACTGTTTTTAACGTATCAGACGGTGACATCTTATAATACTTTCCCATCCATCCCTGTAATGTATTCTGGCTGAATAATTTAGGTGCCTGGATTACTGTTTTTCTTCGATTCATAGCTATTACTTTAGCTCCTGCCCGATTATATTGATCCGCAACTTTTGATGCTTCTTCTTCTGTTTTAAATGTTGTCTTAGATGTTAATGTAAGTCCTTCCTTACTCACATTTTGGAAATATGGCTGCGGAACAAAATTTTGTATCTCATAATCTCTTTTAAATATCTCAAATACAATAGCTGTGATTACTCGTCCTACATGAAAACAATCTTTTCCAGTTGTTCCGAATTTCAATGATGCATATCTGGAAGCGTTGATCCCGTAGAGCCAGTCATAAAAAGCACGGAACCTTCCCTCCAATGCCATTGCTTTATATTCCGGAGAATTATTTGGTTTCATTTTCTGCAATGCTTCTTTAAACTCGTCAACAGTATTGGAATCTTGGATTAAACGATATACTGGCTTAGTACATTTAGCATAATGCAGCACGTTATCTACCAGTACCTGTCCTTCATCATCACTATCTCCTACATGGATCACGGCATCTGCCCATTCAATTCCTTTTACGATATCATCAAATATTTTTTTCGCACTCGTCCCTCCGGTAGTTTTTTGCATCAATTTGTATCGAAAAGTCTTTGGAAAAAATGGTAATGCATCAAGATCCCATCCTTTTTTCTTTGATGGATACTCTGGATAATCTTCCATATTAAATAATTCAAAAATGTGTCCACTTAGAGCATGAATCTGATAGTGTTCGCCGTAATAATTACGCCCTCTTTTTACGAGCTTTTCTGGTAATGCTTCTGCAAGATTTTCCATAATACTACTTTTCTCGCATATTGCAATGTATTTCTTCATGACCTTCCTCCTTCTATTTTGACATAAAAAAAGACCCGGGACCCGAAGGTTTCCTGAGTTCATTCCTAATTTTATGAATTTTGATAGGATTATAAAACTATCTCATAATCCACTCTATATATTATAACATAAATACTACCATATGAGTAGCATTATCATCTCATTTTTATATTATATATTTTCGCTCATTCTTGTCATAATTCAATTATACCAAACATGTTTATGAATAAAAAAAGCTGCCACAATTCAATGTGACAGCTGAAAAAACTAAAGTTTTTTAATAATATTTTTTGTGATAGCATATTCAAAATTAAATTTCATAGTTCTGTTCTTTTCAGGAAATTCAATCTGAATATATTTACTATCAGTATTTACAATTCTTCCTTTTCCAAAGGCTTTGTGTAAGATCATATCTCCTACTTTAAAATCAGCTTTTGCTAATTGAGACTGGGAAACAAACTGAGATGCATTTTTGTTATTATATAAAATAATAACCTGATCTTTTGCTCTAGTGATCGCCACATACATCAATCTTCGTTCTTCTTCAATATCAGTTTTTTCATCAACCTTCCGATATGGAAGATTTTCTTCATTGACATCAAAAATGATAACCCGCTGATATTCTAACCCTTTACTTGAATGAATTGTAGTTAAAGCAACTTTGCCAACTCGATCCTGATTCTTATATGCATCCTGAATCATTCTGGTGTACTGCTCAATTCCGTTCTTTAAATTATCCATCGTATCATATTTTCGGAAGAAAATGTAAAGCTGATTTGTTGTTTCCTTTAAATCATCAATATCTTCTTCGGTCATATGCATAATCTTAGAACAATTATTCAAATGCTTTTTATAATTAATTCCTTCCTCTGAAAAAATATATTGAATCATCTTGCTAGGAGTACCTAACTCTTTTAAAATATGCAGATCTTCTTCCAGTTTCAGCAAATTTTCATATACATAGCTCTTATTACTATCCGCATTTGCATATATACTTTTCAATTGTGCTAAAGTTGTACTAGGCTTTACATACCTCTTCTCTACATATCGCACTGGCCGATTCACAATCTCGTAAAGATTTTTCTCATTACCCATTGCGACCTCAAAATATGCCATAATCTGTTTTGCAACAAAATGATCTAACATATTGCGTAAAGGCTCTAAGGAATAAAAAGGAATCTCACTATCAATCAGCTTTCCGGCAAATTTTTCAACAGAACGATTGGTTCGGAATAAACACGCTGTATCTCCATAAGGTACATTCCCAATCATTGCAGCCTGTTTATCATTACCTAACAATACATTCTTTACATAATTACATTCTTCGCTGTACTTATCATACGCATGAAAGATAACATCTGCATCTGTTGGATTTTCTGTTCTAGCTGCTAAAATCCTCTTATTATAACGATTCTTATTAAAAGATATTAGACGATTTGAAGCTTGAACAATATTTTCTTTACATCGATAATTTAATGGCAGCTGAATAACCTTTGCATGTTCAAATTCTTTTGGAAACTGTAACATGATACTTGGTTCTGCACCTCTGAATCCATAAATTGACTGATCATCATCCCCTACACAGAACAAATTATTCCTTGGTTCTGCCAGTAACATGATAATATCATTTTGGATTGGATTAGTATCCTGATATTCGTCAACCATAATATACCGATATAAATCCCTGTAATAATCCAGAACATCCGATTTCTCTTTAAAGAGATTATAAGTAAGAAGTAACATATCAGTAAAATCAATCATATGCTTTTGCTGCATATAATTCTGATAATACTGATAAAATTGCCATGCTGTATCTGCAGACATGTTTTTCAATTCTAACTCTTTTTCCGAAATCTCTTTTACATCTTTAATTCGATGATTTTTGATCAATTCGATATTCAAAATAATTTCCTTGGTCTTATCCATACACTCCTGGAAACCAGAACCTAAATAATGATCAAGTTCTGTAGCTGCTCTTTGAATAATATCTGTCTGCACTCTTGGCGAAACAATATTTTTGTAAGAATAGCCTCCATGTTTTACTAAAATTCTTAGAAAAACACTATGAAATGTTCCGAATGTAACTTGATTTCTTTTAGGCATCATACCATGGAAACGTTCTTCCATTTCCTTTGCTGCTGCCTTCGTGAATGTAAGTACTAAAATGTTCTTTGGATTAACTTCTCTGTTCATGATCAGGTTTTTAATACGATATGTTAATACTGTAGTTTTTCCTGACCCTGCACCAGCCAACACCAACATAGGTCCTTTCTTATGTTTGATTGCAGCCACCTGTGCTTCATTAAATTCTCCCATTTTGTTCTCCTTTATCTTTTGAAGCAATCCCATTTGTTTTAGGATCACCTTCTGTTTTTGGTTCATTCCATACAGTTGTAACATTCCATTCCATAAACCATGGATTATTATAATCAACCTGTTCAATTCTAGCGAAATGGCCATCATCTGAAATCTGTCGTAATAATTCATCTGCTTCAACCGGAATATTATGCTCTTCTCTTTCTTTCATTGTTATTTGCCACTCTTCATTATACTGTTCTCTAATGAATTTAACTGCTGCTTCTTCTGACTCAAACATATATAATGGACTTTCCTGTGAAAAGCTATAATAGACTGATACATAATAAGCCTGTTTGCTTTTGACCGGAGTTTGAGATGTTTTTATATTTACATGTTCAAATCCACTACGTTTTTCAAATTTATTACTCATATGATTTTCTCCTTTACTGGCAATGTGTTGTAAGCGTATTAGCTAAACGATTTTGATCAACAATCCAATCTGTTCTATAGTTATAGATTGGACAATACGCATTATACAAACTCCCTTTCATTGTATTTATTTCTTTAAATGTAAAATTTAAAGAATTTCTAATTTGATCGATTAATTCAACATTTGTTTTGCATTCTCTTCTAAGGCATCTATTTTTTCTAATTTTCCTATAATATCGAATATAAGAAATTAAATTCACATGTGATCCTTCTATCATATGCATTAAATCTGTCAACTCTTTATCGCATTGTGAAATCATATTAAGATTTTCATGATATTCCTTATTTAACTGCGGTAATAGAGTTACGAGATCATCCATAAATGTAACCCATTTAGAAGGTTTGTTTTTTGCCAATGGAAACATTAAGGAACAGAAAATTTTTTCTGTTCCTCCGTTTTGTTCCATATGAATAAAGTCATCTTTTTTTACAAGTAAAAATTTTGATGATTTTCTTTTTGTCATTTTACAAAGTGCTTCTGAAATTTCTCGTTTTCTATAAAATGGAACATTTTCTCCATTCTTAGCTTTCTTCACACACCCTTCTTCATCAATTTCATAAATTTAACAATTCTTAATTAAAACATATGTATTCACTTTATACTCATTCTTATTCATATTATTTTCCTTTCTACTATTCTAAATTATTCTCATTCATCATTTTTTCTTTAGGACTTTCCTATTTCCTTTTTAATAATGCAATAGCATAAGTGGAATCTGTAACTACTTCATCATCTCCATTTTTTACAAGCATTGGAATCCTTTCATCTGCTGCATCAAATCTAATCTCCGTATTTTCACAATCCATGGCATTCAAAACTTCTAATAAATAGCTTCCATTAAGGCAAATCTCCGCATCTTTTCCATCAATGATTGCTTCAATATCTTCATTAATAGATCCTCTATCACTCTTGCCCTGGATATTTAATAAATTCGTTTCTTTGTTTGCTTTTAACAAAATACGAATCATTTTTCGATCCGTTGATAATAAACATGCACGTTTAATAGTTCCTAAAATCAGATTTTTAGCTACGTTAACTTTTGTCAGATCTTTATTAGTTTCTATTTTCTTTAAAGTAGTATTGATTGTAAGTTCCTTTGCATTTACAATACGCAGTGAAATAAAAGTATAATCATCTGCTAGATACATGAATTTATCATCCGCAAAAATCTGAATTTCTTTATTCTGAAATGCGTTGATTGCTTCATTAATATCTTCTGCATAAATCAATACATTGAAATCAGCACCATTATTTTCATGTGTTTTTAAACAACTTGAAAAAAGATACGGATTTGCTGCATAAATTTTAATATCATCTTTTGCACAATGAATTGCAAGACATTTCATTGCTTCTTGTCCTACAGATACAGAATCATCTTTTCGTACTGATACAAATGCAGTGGCACGAACCATGCGACGTAAATCATTCGCTTCGATCGTAACAAAGTTTTCATCTACCCCTTTCTTAGTAGGCATTGGAAACATATCTGCTCCTTCAATTGTCTCAAGCTTGAATTCAGATTTCTCATATCTTAAAACAAGACCATTTTCGGCATCAAACTCAACTTCTGTTACAGATTTTGGAAGCTGTTTTAACAAATCCATCATAAATGAAGGATCTACTAAAAACTTCTTTTCCTCAGTTTCTTCAAAAACGAAACTATTTGGTGGCATATTGGTAATAACAGACATTCCATCATTCATACCAACAAGAGAAATTCCTGAATTTTTGATTTCTACCAGAGTTTTAGATGTTATATCTGCTTTCTTTGAAATACCTTTTTTTGCAATCTGCAGTGCTGCTTCAAATAATTTTCTATCAATTTTCATAATAAAATTCTCCTTTAATTTTCTTTAATTTCTTTCTCAGTGATCACTTGCAGCACGATCAGTACCACAAGTAATACACATTTTGTTGTTGTTTCTTGTAAAAAAATAATGGCCAACACAATAAGTGCCATTGCCATTAATAATAGTTCAACTTTTCTTTTCATTTTTATCCTCTTTTTCTATGATTCACACAATGATCTGTGCATGAACAGATTTTTCAATCAACTCTTTATGATCAATGACATATTGTTTTTCAAGGATACATTCCTCTGGAAAAGTAAACGTTGTTGCCTTTTCTTTTTCATCGAACTTTAACTCAGCTCTTTTTAAACAATAACGAATCATTTCTGGAAGTCTTTCTATAGATTTTCCTATTTGTTCTTCCTGCCCTGATTTTTGTTCCGGTAGTTTCTTAGTATTTTTCTCTTCTTTTGTTTTTTCTTTTTTCTTTAATTGCAGCATGACGAGATTTAATTGTTCTTCTAATGATTTTACTTTTTCAGCAAGATCAGTATTCTTCATCTCTATTTCCGGCCTGCATAATTTGATTAATTCTACTTCCACCAAGACTCTTTTTGTTGTAGCAAAACGTAATTTTTCCAGCAATGCTGATAAAATACGAATATCCCTGATCAATAATTTTTCATCGACCAACTTTGCTTTCTCCTGCAAGAACTTCATTTGTTCAGTGGATACTTCCAATGCTTCTTCTGCATCTGTTCCCTGCCCAACTAATAAAAGATTCCTCAGAAACCACAAAAAATCTGTGATAAATTGTGACCATTCTCTTCCTTGACTTGCAACATCCTCAATCAAGTCCATAACCTTCGCAACATTCTGTGCCATAATGAAATCTAAAAGTTCACTATAAACCTGAATATCTACTGTTCCCAGTACATCTAACGTAGCATCATACGTCAGTTTCTTACCCAAATTAAAGGCAATGCACTGATCCAGAAGGCTTAACGCATCTCTCATGGAACCATCTGCCATTCGTGCGATATATTCCAAAGCTTTATCTTCTGCTTCTACCTTTTCTTGATTGGTAAGGTCAATCAATTGTTTTTTTATAACATTTGATGTAATACGATGGAAATCATATCTCTGACATCTTGATAAGATAGTGATAGGAATCTTATGAACTTCTGTCGTGGCCAAAATAAAAATGACATACTTCGGTGGTTCTTCCAATGTTTTTAATAAAGCATTAAAGGCTCCGATGGAAAGCATATGTACTTCATCAATGATATAGACTTTGTATTTACCTGTTGCTGGCGAATACTGTACCTGCTCCTTAATCTCTCGAATATTATCAACGCCATTATTAGAAGCTGCATCAATCTCGATTACATTCAAAGATGATCCTTCTGTGATTGATTTACATGTCTCACATTCTCCACATGGTTCTCCATCAATAGGATGCTCACAGTTTACTGCTTTTGCCAAAATCTTTGCGACAGTTGTTTTCCCTGTCCCCCTCGTTCCACAAAATAAATAAGCATGACCTAAACGCTGATTACGAATCTGATTTTTCAGTGTCGTAACAATGTGATTCTGTCCTTTTACTTCATCAAATGTCTGCGGACGGAATTTCCGATACAAAGCACTGTATGACATTGTTTATCTCCTCCAATTCTGTTCTTTTTCATATTCTAATTTCATTCTTATAATATTAGTACTATATGCATTAACAAAACAATGAATAAAACGATGAATACGGTTCATAACTGTAAAAAAATCTTTATCTGATATGTTTATAGAACGTTTTTCTGTTTTTTTGATTTCTGTTTTCCCATTCTTGGTTTCTAGTTGCATATTCTTGATTTCTATATACCATGGATATTTCATCTTCTGATTGTTATAAAAACTTTGACGTTTTATTAGCAAAGTACGCCTTACACCATTTCGTTCTTTATAAGAACTATAGCTGCAATCACTAAATGCCTTAGAAAACTCATATAAATATTCCGCTTCATCTACGTCAAGATAAAAAGTCACATTTTTCTTGCTTCCACCTGTTGCTAATAAAGAAATAGGTATTTTAGAGTACCCTTTGTTTCCATCAATATTTTCCGTTTCAGCAAAAATACCGCCATAATATTTACTTGTAATTTTTAATCCATCTGATGCGATTAAAACGGTATCTTTATTATTTGCTTTTGCAATATCAGCTGGTTGTCTTTTTTCTCCCTTTTCTTTGTTTGATTGATTATTATTCATTCTTTTTCCTTTCCATCCCAATCTTCCGGGATCTTGTCATTTTCATCGAATGTCATTGCATTAATAAGTCTGATTGTCATTTTGTGTAAGAATGGTATTTTCTCTTCTGCTAGAGATAAGATTCCTAAACTAATGAACAAAACAGACATAAATGCGATCAGATAAACTAAATTGTCTAACATACGACTTTCTCTCCTTTCTCTTCTTTTCGACTTTGTAACACTTCGATAAAAAAATTCTGGTCATGATTATCTGAACCACTTGTTTCTGCCCATCTGCGATACTCTCCTGCATCCAATCCTAAAAAATCCATCAATGTTTTTCCTGTATTATGAGTTTGCCAGTATTTAATCCAAAGATCAGAATCTTTGACTGTGCTTTCCTTATCCATACAAGATTGAACAAATGATTTATGATATTTTCTACGATTGCCTTCTTTATTTAGAAAACATTTTAAATATCTTTCCAGATCGTTCTCCTTACATTGCAGATTTTCAATCAGATGAATAACGCGAAGATTGATATCTCCATACGCTCCGCAAAAGATTACTTCAATCCGTGTTAATAACATCTTTTCATCATGTGACAGGGATTTTCGATTGTTTCTTCTAAGCTTTTGTGCTGTTTCAGCATATGCTCTAAGAACTTCCGGATCACGCAATCCAATCTCTAAAAATCCACCATCATTACAAAACGCTTCGACTTTGTTTATAAATTCGTCCATTTTTTCTCCTTCCTTAACGTAAAAAAGGCACAAAAAAAACAGACCTTTCGTCTGTTAAATTTGTACCCTTTCATTATAAAATTTTCGTTAAAACACTACTACAAAGTCTGTTGCTTTAGTGTAAATACTTTAAAAAATCTTTTTTTGCCACACCGGCACGTTTCGCTGCTTCATCAACAGAAAGTATTTTGTCAGCAACAAGTCCAACTAAAGTGGTAATCTTTCCTTCTTCAATACCCTCAGCACGTCCTTTAGCACGTCCTTTAGCATGTCCTTCCTTTAATGCTTTTTCTCTTGCTTCTTCCTCTACCAAATCTGATAAGTTACACATGAGATTCAACTCCTCTTATTATTTTGTGTTTAAATTTTGAGAATTTTTAATCTGCATCAATCGCTCTTTGGAAATTGTAACACACTCCATAATTGTTTCGTCAGATAATCCCTGTGCTATCATTTTTAAAACAATCTCTGTTTCTTTACGATTGAGAACTTCCTCCTCTAACAAATCTGATAAGTTGCACATAAAATTCAACTCCTCTCCTAAACGAATTGTCATTGGAATATGATAATCCGTTTGTAAAATTTTCTTTTTCTCCTTAGCTGAAATATGAGAATTTAATAATAAATTCATCATTTTCAAAAATGAATCATTCGTTTGATCTTCTTTTTTTTGATTTAGACAAATCATAATCACTGATAATTTATCATATGCTTCCACATTATCTGGAATTCCTGAAATGATATCCTCTTTTGCTATTTTGTATTCAGAAATAGCATTTCCGATATAGTTTGGTGCATTCATGCAAATCCAAATAGAATATACTTTTTTGAGATTCTGATAATTTGGAATCGCAAATTCTGTGCCTAGCTGTGCAGATAACATCCTAGCAGCATAGAAAATTCCTCTGGTTTCAATGTGATATCCAGGGTAAAAAGATTTCTGTGCTTCTACATTAATGATTAGTCTGATCTTTTCCTGTGTTTTGGGAACAATAGCGAAAAAACGCAGGTCATAATATATGACACCTTCTTCATTTACAGCATCTTCCGTATTAATTCCTGTGATCTTCTGATGATTCGTCAGACCCGGATTAACACATACTTTAGAAACTGTTGGTTTTTCGATACATTTCATAATTTTGTCAATGCTGTAAACAGCAAATTCTTTCACTGTACGACGTAATATCCAAGCAAGAATCACTTTGTTACTGAGAATATTTTTACAATTCTCATCATATTGTTCTTTTGCTTCTGCGATCGTCAGTGTCCTTGATAACTCTGTGTTCAAAATATCTCCTTTCTTATTTTTACATGTTGACGTATTTTTGTCAATTTTCTTATCGCAAAAAGGGCACAAAAAAAACAGACCTCCCGTCTGTTAAATTTGTCCCCTTCTATAAATAAAAGTTTTATAAAGTTTCTTTCTAAGTATTTTCTATAAAAAGTCCCACTTCTCCTAATGTTGGGAATCTGATAAAAAATACAATTATATAGTATCACAAATTTTTTGTTTTATCAATGTATTTTTCGGCAAAGAAAAAGGATCATTACATGTTGCAATGATCCCAAATCCTTATGAAAAATATGATTTAATTTTTCCTTTTTGTTTCAATCCACGGTCGATAATTTCACAGAGTCCGACATGTCGGGAATACCGACGTTGCTTGACCTTATGTCCGTAGGGGATACCGATTTCTCTCCGCCCGCTACTGCCGTTTCATTTCTTTTTGATAATTCCTCTCCTACCTTCGTTTACACTTAGAGGCAGGAGATTCCTTATTTATTTGTTTGCCGATCAAATGACAACGGTTATATAGATATTTTCCATCCACACAATTGTATTTCACTGTATGCCATCCTGCAGGCTTGATCATTCCTATTGGACCTCTTTTTCCTGTAGGCATCAAATCTTTTCCTATGTTCGCAATACAAGTTGTACATCTTCCGTATTTATCTAATTTTCCATACTGTTCATAAGATTTCTTATTCTTTAGTAACTTTTAAGTTTGATTAATATCAATTATAATTTTGTTGCAATCTCTACACAAATATGCCTCAACGTATGTTTTTGTTAGTAAACTTGTAAGTTTTACACTTTTGGCACTATGATTTTCAGATACCCACTTCAAAGAATATCTGTCTTGATTTATTTCACCTTTTTCCATTTTCGAATTGCAAAAAGGGCATTTTATCTCCATCATTCGTCACATATAGTTCGATTACACTCGTTTGAGAATAATGAACCAGTCTCCTTTCTTTCAATTTCTTATATGTTTTTATTATTTATACTGCAAATTTTTTAATTTTTGAGTTGTTGTACCATTACTATAATTTTGAGGAACTTTAATTTTTCTACCACTCCAGTCAAAAACGCCATAAAAAGTACCATAACTAGATGAAGCTTCATTAATCTTTACCTTTTTGTCATTATCAGTTCTTTTCCTGATATCAGATGCAACAGATGATTTATATAAAGATGAAAGAGTCATAGTTATCGAAATGACAGGACCAACCTTAGGCGCAAAACCTGCTACTAAAGCAATTAGCCCAGTTGAATCTTTATATGTTATTTTACTTGCATATTTGGCACCCCTCGTTCTAGTAAAATAATATGTTTTTGTTGTTTGTGAATATCTAGGTGCACCTACGGTTGATTGTATTATTGCATTATTATATTTTTTAGGAATTGATACCGTCTTATTAGGTAAACCATTTGATTTAACCGTATTTGAACTCATAGTTTGAATTTCATATATATTACTTTTTCTTTCTGATACGATCTCATCTATTATCTTCTTTTTTACACAATAATTATCATCTATATCACACTTTCTTATAGGATAACCATCCATGTAGCAAACTATTGTATCATTTGATGCTTCTTCAAACTTTTTCCAAGCATTATTTTCATCAGCCTGTGATGTTTTTTCTGTTGCCCTCACCATTGTTTCTCTATTCACAATCACTGACCATTGCACTGATGTAAATGTCATCGTAAAAATCAAAAAACAATTAACAAAAATTTTCTCATATCTTTTCATAGATATCCTCCTTTACACTATAATCACTCCATGAACAGTTAGTTTCTTATTGGAATTGTTTTGAATAAACACCCAATATGTATCTGTTTTTGGTACTTTTATTTTTTGTACAACATCCGATTTTACTTCCTTTAGCACCTCCCTGCTCCTATTTTTATTGATAATTCCAACTTTAATCTTACTTGTTGAAGAATACACCAATTTTAACCTAACATATTTATTTCCTTCCAACTTATAACTTCCGATTCTTTTTCCCGTGTTGAGCTTGATACCAATTGATATTTTATCTCTCACCGAAAATGGTTCCATACCTTAACTTATCTCCATATACTCTACATTCATTTCTTCTCGATCATTTGCATCCTCTGCTCTTACATTTTTTGAAACAAATATCATCATTGTTAGTACACAAGCAACTATTATAATTTTCTTTATTCTACTTCTCCTCTCTATTTTAAAACCTTAAATTTGTAATCAATTTCTTCCGCACGTTCTACATATTTTATATGTTTTGATGAATCCATAATACCAACTTGCAGCTTTCTCATTTTTGCATCTTCATCGGTCATATCAAAGACTTTAAAAAATACTTTCTCTCCCTGTTTTAAATAGATCCATTTTGTTTGTACCCGTTCTTTACTTTCCAAAAGTTCAATCCATAAATCAAATTCTTACTCTCAACATACTTAGCATATAAAATCTCTTGATCATATTCATACCTATTATGCACTTTCAAATCCATTACTTCTGGTGTGCCACCTAATATAATCTCTTTTGATGTATTTTCTTCTAACAGATGTCCTTATGCTTGATATGTATCAGTTCATGCAATAAGATGATCCTCAATTCATTTCTTGTATATTCTTCCGTTGGTAATAAAATTTTCTTATTCTTAATTCCATATACCATTGGTATCAATATCCAAGGATTGCAATAAATTTCTACTGGTGTCCTAATTTTATGTTCTTTCATTAATTCCGATGCTGTCTTTAATATTTCCTCTCCATGATCTTGCTTTGCATCTGCCATATAAAAAAACAAAACACTTCCTATCGTCAGGCACATGATCAAACATGCCAGAATATAAATGGAGATCTGCTCAATCATCCATATCATCCAGTAACCTCCGTAATTTATCACTCTCCTCTTGTTTCACTACATCTGAGAGTGCTGCCGAAAATTCATTCCATGAATCGTCAAACCATACTTTTTTCATCTGTTCAAACAATCCGATTCAATATTCAATCTCCATTTTACTCCTCCATTCTTTGTATTTATATTTATACAATACCATAGGCGTGTTTATTTTTCAATATTTTTTATATTTTAGTTACTCAACTTTCCCACCAATAAAAAAGAGGATTACAACCCTTATCAGCAATCCTCTTTAATCCCCAATATATCTTATCTTCGTTACAAACTCAGTAACATTTTTGTTGGAAGAAGTATGTATATGCAGCAACGAAAGAGCCGTTAGGCTCTCTGAAGCCAATTACCTTTAGGTGATGGGTAGTTCACCATCTGATCTTCTACATTTTTTAGAAATTATATTTACTTTCTTGATGATTTGACAAAGTATATTAATTATAGTAATATTCAAAAAGGAACTATTAATATATTTTAGCTCATATAATAACTGTAAAAGACCAGCGATATTACATTGCTGGTCTTTTATATTTCTAATATCTCATCATTGGTGTGCTCTTTTTCTCATTTGTTTGTATGCATGGTTCCTTCTTTCCGTATCTTTTGCTACATCATTCTTTCCGCTGTTGATCACGATATCAGCTTTCGCTCTGGTCAGTTCTACATACATGTAATGCATTGGCTTAACAGTTGCTAAATACTGATGAGATTAATGAACTCCCCTTTTGTTGTTATGAAATCACATTTCGCATGATGTATCTCCTTTACAGCTAAACATATGTTTGGTATAATTCTTCATATTCTTTGATATTATTCTCTTTAATCAATCAGACCATACCTTTCTTAATTATCATACATACACAAACGATTGCGGAGCATGACTAACTCCAAAATCCTCTAATGTTTTAGGTTGTATGTACTTTTTTACATTCTCTACTTTGTATGCCACAGCTTTATTTCTACCCTTATAATATGTATCAAAAAAATCCTTAGTAATTCCTGAAAACTCATTTGTTCGATTCCAGATTTCTTCCGGATCATCAACTAGAACCTCTCTAATATCAGCTTCTCCAACAACCTGCATTATGGGAGCGGTTGCATAAATTAACATTTTCTCGATTGGCTTTTTGCAAGCCACTTTTCGGTATTCATATTTTTTTGTTCCGTCCAGAATGCTTTTTGCATACTCTGGACGGATTGCAAATATCGCTGCGTTGCTATTTTTCTGCATTTTCTTCTCCTTCCTCTGCCTCTTCTGATCTCGAATTCCATAATAATGCCATAGCAAAAGCTCCAAAAATTATTACGTGTGTTGTTAGGCTGTCAAATTCTGTTAACATACAATATAGTGCCAAAATAGCATATGCTATTAAACCAATATCACGTTTTTTGAAACAATATACATATCCAAACAAAATGGAAAATAAGATTGCAAAATACGAATTTACATCACTATCTGGATAATTTTTATTCAACCGAGCTGAAAAAAGTAAGAACTTGTCTACTAATCCAGTCATTTTTGTTGTACTTTTTTGATAAAAATCTTTATCTTCAAATAATTGATCATATTTCCCTGATTTAATTATGCTTTCTCCTTCGATAAATCCATCAGCAGACTTTAAGGAAACTGAAAAATCGGAAGTTAATTTTCGTCCTTTTTTGTCCTGATATTTTGGCATACCCTCAGATGTTTGACCAGCTCCAAAAGGAGCTTCAAAAGCATATGTTGCAAATATCTTATCTTTACTGTTTTCTATTACTACATTCTTAAATCCTTCCATTTCATTTTCTGTAAATCTATGCGGATACAGATATTCTTCTTTTCCTGAAAAAGCAGCAGTTAAAATTCCATTGTTTGATTTGTATTTTAGCTCACATTCTGGAGTGTATATATAAAAAACATCCACTCCTTTTGCGTATTTTTCATATTCTGCAGCTGTTAATTCAAATTGTGTAACATTATCTGCATAGTCATACTTTATTTTTCCTAATTCCTTCTTTTTCGTAATGTTTTTGACATTACATTCATATTTCTCATATCCATTTTTAGTTACTTTTAATTGATCTACTGAACATTCTTTTCCGTAAAAATTACGATCATTTTCTAACTTGTCTCTGTTGAGATTAATTACTATCATCGTAATCAATGGAAGTAACAACAAGATGATCAGCATATATTTTACCCGTTTTTGCATTTTTCTTCCTTTCTTTTGTTTTGTATTGTTTCATCAATATCATTCATTAATGAATATCCGAAGTAAAAAGCCGCAATTAAATAAAATATTACATCTAAGACAAAATGTACTTTTTTCCCTTCCTTGTTATAATATACCGCTGCCGAATAATTCATTATCTTGTCTTTTATACCATATTTTACGTTTTTCTCACGTACATACATTTCAGAATCTGGATACAAACGATCATACCTTCCAGGCTTAATCAAACTTCTGCCATCAATCTTTCCCAATAAGCAAGTATTTTTTATCAAAATATGTATAGTTGTATATACTGTTCTACCGTCTCTATCATATCCTGACGTGCCATTATCGCATTCATTGACAAAAATTTTATTATGACAATTCTTCCAGATAGCTTGTTTAATAACCGCTAATTCTTCATTAGAAAACTTTTTTTCAGTAAAAGATAACTGCTTGTCCATCATTTCCGCGTAAATTTTTCCTTTATCAGACTTATAAGAATATACACACCTTTTCTCATACATTGTGACTTTTTTCCGATGATCTTCCTGAAATTTTTTATAATCATTTTCACTAATGAAAAATATGCTTCCATTTTTTATTATGTAGTAAAATGTTTCATTCTTATTTTTTTGTATCTTTATTTTCTCAAAAGAACATTCGACACCTATTGATGAATTGTCCTTAATTTTAATATCTGATAACTTTATCTTATTAGTGTAAAAATTACGATCTGTTTCCCATACATCTCTTTTACTGTCAATGTAATTTCCTATTGTATATGGACTCATACTAATAAGACTCATTGTTGCTACTGCAGAAATTATGATTCCTTTTAAAATCCAAGCAACTTTTTGATCTGTATTTATATTACCCTGTGATATTACTCGTGTGGAGTTATTAGTACATAGAATCGTTATAAATAATACAACTCCTTCTATAAATGTCATGGCTACTGTAATTATCAATGCTGTATCTTGTATTCTCTTAAACACACCATTAAAGAAATAAATTTCGCCCAAATATTCAAAAACTAAGAAAGAACAAATTATGAAATTGCACAAAATAACGAATGACTGAATTGAATAAATTCGTTTTGATGTTCGTTTTTTCATTTTGTAACTGCATTTAAAAAGATACAGATTGACCGTAAAATTATCAAGGATTAACATCCATATAAAAAATTTTCCTATAATTTTTAACAATTTTATTTCCTCCTGTCTTTTATTTTTTAATCATCCAATAAAAAGAAAAGAAATTATTCCAATAGGAATTCCAAGGAAAAGTGTGTAGATTAAATCTAAGATAACTAAGAATAAAATAAAACTCATAATATAAATTACAAAATAAGCATATTTCTTTTCACTATCGTAATATAAATCTGCTGCCTTATTCATCATCTTATCTTTCCAATTATATTTTTCTGTTTTATTTGTAAGATACATGTCGGCATCTGGATATAACCGATCATATTTTCCAGGCATGATCAGACTTTCTCCTTTTACATTTCCATATGTGTTTGTTTCATTGTTCTTTATTGAGAAATCGGTACAAACTTTTTGTTTCTTCCAGTCATGATAAATGACATGATTATGTGAATCTGTTCCATATTCATTCACAAAGATTTTATTTTTACACTTTTCCCAAATATCTATTTTCATCTTCTTCAATTCTTCTTTTGAAAAACTTACTGGATAAAAATGAATCTGATTACCTGTCATTGTTGCATTAATCTTCCCTTTATCAGATTGATAAGAATATTGACAATCCTTTGCATACATAGTTACTTCATCACAATTAGCCACATATTTTTTGTAATCTTTTATACTTGCATAAATCTTATTTCCGTTATGTGTTACATAGTAAAATACGTTTCCATTTGCCTTCCCCTTCCTAAATTTCTTTGAAGAATAAACAATTTGTTTTGAACCGTTCTTATCTAATTTAATACCATCCAATTTGATATTCTTTGCATAAAAATTTCGATCAGTTTCCCAATCATTTCTTTTATAATTGATATACACTCCCAAGAAATATCTGCTCAAATACAAAACATTGAAAGCTATAATCAGGATTGCAGCTATAATGTATGCTATGACTTTTTTCATTCGTTTTTTTCGTTTCTTTTCTTTTTTATCTTTACTCATCAGATCACTTCCTACTGTTATATCTCTCAAGCTTAACATCGATTGCATAATTAAAATCAGATTCAGAAAGGTCCAAATATAATTGCAGTGTATTCAAACAAATTTGAACATCTGCCATTTCCTCAATGCATCCTGCATTATTTCTCATTGACTCTTTTCCTCGCATGATCTTTGTTAAATGTTTCGTTAATTCGCTCATTTCCTCGATACACACAGCAAATAGTTCATTTTGACTATGGTTCTTGGCATAATCTGTATGTATCTTTTTCCGTTTTTCATCCGACATGATTTTCGCATGATCTTGAATCTTTTTATCTAATCGTCTTTCAAATTCTTTTTCTTTCATACGAAATGCACCTCCGCCTGTTCATCTGGCCATATGATTCTCCAAAATTTATCATATCGTTTCTCCAAATTAACTATTTCTTCAAAAATCCATTGATTGATATGTTCTTCTCGTCCATCTTCTGTTGGCTTAAAGGTCTTAATTTCAATTCCAAAGTCTTCCTGTTCTAGTCCATCTGCCCGATCATCCGGAGATAATGCCAATACTTTACTAATCGGCCTGATGTTAAATGACTCTCCTAATCCTGCTAATAAATGAGAAGATCTTGCATTATTATAATAAGCTTCTAACTGTCCTCTACTTGATCGTGTGGAATCCTCACTCCAAAATGAATGAAGTTTTCTGTATTTACATTCCAGAATAATACTGCCAAGATAAACATTTCGCTCATTGTCATATACATTAAGTACAATATCCGGGCGGTTATGATTCCTGCGATCCCCATGCTGCTTTGCAATGTATAATGGGTGATTGATATCCGTAGCTTCTTTCTCTAATGGCAAACATTGATCATAAACCACATCAACCCTGATTACCGGGTTTGAAAAGCGGACCATAGTACCTTCTTTTAAAAACGGAAAAAATACTTCACCTTTTAGATCAAAATTCCAATCAGAATATTCCAGATCTAATTTTTCAAAGCAAAAATGACATACTTTGAAAAAACACCACATTTCATACAGATAGCTGCTTCTCTTCCATGTATAATCAAATTCTGGATTCAAATGAATCTGTACTTCATTCTGCTTTAATTCCATATGCATCTGATAAATGGTATTGTAGCGTGTATCAAGAATAAATGAATGTGGAATATAAGGTCCGGATAGTTTTCCAACTTTTCCAAACCATTCCTGAGCTTTTAAGATTGCAGTTACCTTTTTTAATTTTTCTGCTGTTTCTCGAAATTCTAAAAGCATTTCTTTGTTACTTTCTTCTTCCATATTAAAAGATTCCGCATTATCAAGAATAGCAATAAATTCTACCAGTTTATCATCGTATTCCTGGAGCATATTTTTTAATAAGCGATTTTCCTGAATGTCATAACATGTCCTTTTGACTGGAATCTTCCATCTGGCATCGCATCCAGATCTTGTTGCGTATCTTCTCATGGTTGCTGCATCAAAATTACGTTCATTGTTCTTCTGTAAAGATACATTTTCATATTCCGTAACAATCTCGCATTTTGGATTTTCAGCAATATTCATTAAAGCCATGATCACACGTTTTGAATACTTTTTCAGAATCATGAAATCATATAGAATTCGTGGAGGAATTTTTATGTTTTTATTACCAATTCCAATATTTTTCTGAATAATGTCCTGAGCTAGTCCACGAACTTCTTTTTCCAGATCATCTTTCATCATTTTCCATTCTTTTTTAGACATTGCTTTGGGCAGGATGTTTAGCACCCCATAATACCATTTTTCATTGCAGTAAATTGACATTTTAAAAGAGTCAACCCTTAATGTATCTGTTGTGCTGTCGCTGGAACATAATAAAAAGCTTTCTGGTGATACGGTACGATATAACCGTCCCTCTTCATCTTCAAACAGGTTCTTATCATCATATGGCATGACATCCAATGCTTCCAGATATAATCTTGCGTTTTTATCTGCTGAATCAAATAATACTTCTAATGTCTCATTTTCTTCTGCTGCCAAAGTATAAAATCCATTTTCCCATATATCACGTTCATTCATGCTGAACTTAGAACCAACACTTTCCTTATAACCAGGAAAGCGTTGGATAAGTTTTAAGGTAAATGGAGTCCTAGATACAATATCCATATGCCCCTAACTCCTTTTGTTTTTCGCTGATTACTTTTCTACATTTCTTAAAATCTGATAGCTCGCTATATTTATCAAAGATTTGATTAAATCCTGTATTACTTTTTCCATTCAGCAGTCGCCCAATCTGAATTTCTGGTCCGCGAACCTTTGTTAATATTCTCTGTGCAATCTGATAATCTAATGCTACACCTTTATTAAATCCATTAATCTCTGTCTTAGGAAGATTATTGATGTACATTTTAATAGCTTTTACAATTCGTGGTCCGACTCCATATTTAGCACTGGCTGACTGTAAAAGCTGGTGAATTTCCCACAATAATTCTTGCACCTTATCTGCTTTAATATCAACATCTTTATTGATTAACGCATCATATTCATCTTTAGACCATGTTGGTGTGATCAGACTTGCATATTGCTTCTTTGTCCATTCTTTCGAATAATCCAGAACATCTAATTCAATTACATTAGCACGATCCAGTACCTTATCAGAAAAATGATATGTAGATTCATCGATGTTAACTGTTCCAATAAATCGGATATTATCCCCGATGATAATCTTGCTTGGATATGTTGCTGAATTATATAACTGTCCGGCATACTGACTATCATATAATTGTAATTCTCTCTGATTTTCTGGACGTTCTAATAATGATAAGAACTGGCTGAAATAATGTTCAACTCTTGCAAGATTCATTTCATCAAAGCAGACAATAAATAATTTTCCTTTATTTTCTTCCTTTTGTGCATTGACCAGAAAATCAACGAATCCGGTATCTGATGGACGATAAACATTATGAACCAGATCAACATATCCAAGCAGATCGGCATCATCATTCCAAGATGGTCGCACTGGAACAAACAGTAATCGATCATCTTCCAGGTTATTTCTGATTCCTAATGCCCTTGCATAAATTTCAACTAAAGCAGATTTCCCAGTACCACTAAGTCCGGATAGAATTACAAGATTGCTGCACTTGATTGCTGTATGTACATTGACAAAATCTTTCATGTTATAGAACAAGTTTCTCTTCTGACTGTGATAATCCATCATCTGAATTAGTAACTCATCACTGTATTCTTTTGTATTAACCTCTTTTAATTCTTCCTGAGCATCATTAACTGTCTCTGTAAAACTCTCTGCCTTTTCCTGATTCTGTTTTGTTACTGGTTCTTTTTTCTTTGCCTCTAATTTTTTTGTTCTTTCAACTTCTGCTTTCAAAATTTGATCTTCAATCTGTTTATAAATCGTTTCCGGAACAAAAGCTAATGTTGGATTAGCATCCACATCATAGACAATCTTTTCTGCCTGATCACTGATATCAATTTTCAATAGTTCCTGTCCTTCTTTTTCTAAGATCAATCCTCGCTGCGAATTATATCGGCAATTTGCAATCTTCCCGATCACATACAATTTCTGATTCTGATTTTTCCAAATTACAAATGATGGCTGACTCTCTGTTGCATCGTATCCATAGGTACTTCCTAATGGCTGTTTTGCTTTGATACAATCACAAAATTCATCTAATGTATTATAGTTTCTGTATAAGCTCCACTGACTTTCCAGTTCCCATTCTCTTACGATCTCATCTGTAGCAGCAGAAAACACCGGAACTCCTTTAAAATATTCATCTTCATTAAATTTTACTGGCTTATTAACAAGATGAACTTTTGTCATTCTTTCAAATTCGCCATCATTTGCTTTGAAATTATAGATAAACAATTTGTCATAGATATGATCCCAGAACTTTTCTACCCTTTCTTCATCTGAACGATATTCATCATCAAATTTCTGATCATTCTCAAATGAATTCATATATCCAGTAAATAATTTATCTGATTTATAGTCGCTCATCATTGACTTAACAACATACTGTATTGCTGACTTTGTATTGATAAACACACCTTTTCTTTTTGTATCTTTTTCAAGTGCCAGTGTCCCTATAATCTGCATATCTTCCTGATTCATAGCCTGTCCCCTCCTTGTAATTTCTTTTGTAATGCTTTCCAGTCCCTAGCCTGTAATATTTTTTGGTTAGCATACTTTTCTGCAACCTTGATTAAATCTGCATGTGTAAGCCCACTTCTGATGTACCAGATTTGATCAAACACTGTTTCTGTATAAATCTTTTTATTTAACTCTTCAAGATCCGTTAGAAAATAGATATTATATCCTTTGATCAAAACATCTGCCGGATTTTTTGTAACACATAATACTTTCGGATCTGAAACTCCTGATGTTTTTGATAAAACAATGTTCTTCTTAGGCTTATATTTTCCTCTTATTTTCTCTTTTAATTTGCTGTTTTCAACACTTAATGCAATGATTCTGTCATTATATTCTTTTACTGTAGTATCTTTTCCCTGTTTTGTTTTTTCATTTTCTCTGATCAATCTTCCATTTTCTTTCTTAACTCTGTTATTTTCTTGTTCCAGGTTACTACATTTAATTTTTAAATTCTGAATGTTTTCTTTATATTTCTTTCCACGATTTTTCCAATTATCTATTTCCGCTTTTAACTTTTCATTTTCTTTTTTTAATAAATTATCCTGAACATTTACATCATCTTTTTCAGAAGTATCTTTTATTTCTTCTGAATCATTTTTTGTATCGTCTTTTGGTTTATTTTCTAATTGATTGAAGTATTCCTCAATTTCTTCATGGGAATCTGGATCTGTTATCCATCTCACTACGTTGTATAGCAAATATGTCTCATCATTTCGATCCTCTGCCATTTTTATCATTGCTTCAATTAATAGTTCATAATTATGTTTTCCACCTTTTCGGATTTTTCTATTTAAAACAACATCGTTATTAATAAATTCGACTTTTGGCCGCCATTTCTTATCACTTCGCTGATTAGCGATTCCAGGAACCCAAAAGCCACGAAACCACACTTTATTAATAAGGATTTTATAATCTTCTGCATTCATGTGGTTCAGGATCTTTTTTACAAGTTCGCATTCATTCACGTCACATCACGTCCTTTTCCTTGTTTTCTTTTGTCAGCTTATTTCAAGAACATCTATTCTTCTCTAACATCTGATCAACTTCTTTTGTTACATCTACACAACTGATTTTTTTAGGCCATGTTTTTAAGATAATGCAAGAAATATCTATCTGTGCAATACAACTTCCATCGTTCAGTTCTAAATATTTGTAAACAAAATAATCTCCGAGACCTTTATCAATAGATTCCTGCTCAATTTTTAATATACATGGCATATCAGTGCTATATCCAACTCCAAATCCAGTAACATACACTCTTTCACCATATTTTTCATAGAACTTCTTTAATGGTTTCATTGTTTTGATCCATTTTCCGCTTCTTTTCTTTTCTACTTCATTGGTCTTAATCTTTGATTCATCTCTTATAATCGTTTTATGTTCTTGATCTTGAATATGAAAGATAGCTTTTAATACTTCTGCTGCTTCTTTGCAAAGACTTGTCTTTGCAATTTTTCTTCCGTCCTGAATTGCCTGATCTAACTGACATAATTCATCGATCATCTTTTCTATTTCTTTTTTTGTTTTCACAATAAGCACCTCCGTTCCTTATATTTTTAATTAGGATCAATTAATTTTCTGCTACCAGCAGATTTCGCCTTTGCGAATTATTTCGATGCTTTCTTATTTTTACACAAACTGCTTATTTGACCATTGACGATGGTTCTGTTTTACAGTCTTCTAAAACGGCAGTAGAGAGCTGGGATTTGCCGCCTTTCATTGACAATGATTCCGTTTCTTTAATCGTATAGACCATTTTTCAGTAATTATACTTACAATCAATAATATTCTTAGAAAAACCTAAATTTATCCTTTTGATCACTCGGTACCGCATAAATACGTTTGATTTTCTGTCCAATATATAATTTGTCTAAAATATCCGTAATTTTCTTGCCTTCATCTGTTTTCTCTTCATCTTGACTTTCATGCGTATAAGCAATATCATACTCTGGTTCTGGATTTGTAACATGAAACATTAACATTCTTTTATCCTTATCAATATAGTTATTTGAAAAATTCATTGGAAATTCGCCAATATATTCTCCAACATAAGATAATGGACGAATATTATCTGGAAGATATATACTCATATCAGTAATTGTATTGTCATACAGCTGCCATTCTTTTATTTTTCCACTTAATGTTGCCTGATTTTCAAATTCTACAATAATTTTTATGTTCTTATACTGACTTATTCTGATAATATTAAGATCATTAATAGCTTGCTGAAATTTTAATCCATTGTTTAGTTCGAAAGCAATGGACCGTAAACAGTCATAGTTAAGATTCATTCGTACACTAAAAGCAATCACATTTTCAATTTCATCATAATATTGCTTGTCTAACTTATCTTCCATATAATCACGAATTTCATCTGCTGTTGGATATAAAAATCTAAAATGATAATGAAATCTTCCAGGACGATTTATCAAATATTGACTTAAACTTTGAATCTCATTACATGTAATCACAAACAGTTTCTTTCCTGCACTTACTCCATCAAATAAAGATAACATCTCCGCTTGACAATTATGTTTCTTTTCATCAAAAGTTTTATCGTATTCATCAAACAGTATCATAACTGTTTGCTCAATTTCTTCAAGAAAGTTTGCAATTCCCTCATGATATTCATTAACCAATATAACAGGTATCCCTTTTTTTCTTGCTTTCAATCCTAAACACTTAGAAAAAAGTGACTTTCCAATTCCTTTATCTCCACTTAGAATTACTCCAAGATTTCGATTCATCTTATCCATGGAATTCAACACTTTCTTGACTTTATCTAAATGCTGACCATAAATTTTTGTTTCTGGAATCTCAAAATCGTGTGCTTCTAGTAAAGAAAAAATTCTTGTTTCTGGATCATAATCCACCCGATAAGTTTTTGGTGGTAGTTGATCGTACGTGGTAATCGCATTATTAAAAATTCTATATCTTTTACCTGATTCTACAATATGCATCAAACATTCCTCTTTTCTTATGATATTTTATATTGTTTGCTTTTTGCGATCTTGCAAATCTCGTAACGACGAGCGGTTTCAATATATTTTTACTTCTACTTTTCCTATTTTGATAAAATTATTGAAGTTATTGTAATATTTTGATACATTTTTAGGTATAAACATTAACGTTTATAAAAGATATCCGAATTAACTTATCTTGCAAATTCTTTGGCAAATTTCTTCGCTCTTGTTTCAGTCAACTCATGATAATGATGTTCTAATCTCCATCTTGATACATCTACCTGCCAGTTTTCATATAAGTCCATATGCAGTCTTAATAATGCTGCTTCTGTCTTTTCTCTTTCTTCTAAAAATTCAAGTGCTTTATTCAAATAAGGAATAATATCTGCAAACTGAATCTTCGTACCTCCAATATATACATTTCCAACCTTTTTGGTTCGAATCACGTATCGGATTAAGACACTGTTTAAATATGTCATATCAAGGTATTCTCCCTCCCTAATTTCCATATTGGCAGTAGAATTTACCGTATATTTTTTACGTTCAGAAATAAAATACTGATATTCTGTAGCACTATTTGCGACATGATCCAAAGATTGATGATATCCTTTCATAGAATCACTTCGGGAATCATAATATGTCTCATCTTTTGTCTCAAATCTATAGTTTTTGGGTAGAAATTTTTTTAATGCTTCTGTATCTGATGCAGCATTTTCTCTCTCCATTACCTGTTTTATTGTTGGATCATGCTCATCATCTAATGTGAATCCAGTAAGTCGATTATTTAATACTCGAATTTCTTTTTTTTCTAATTCCATTTCATCCCATAAACAGGTAGACTTTTTGATAACATGCCCTATGTTTGTAATATTCGGTCTAATTGGCGTTTCAATGGTTTCAAACTCGATATCAAGAGGATATTTTCTCATAAATACATCATAATATTCGGTTTTATCCACTTTATTTATCTTATAAAATTTGAAATCTTTCAATGAGACATCATGAGTACGATTAGCTTCTCCACGTCCACGATTATTGTTCCAGACACCACCTCTCCGTCCATATCCATAGCCGTTATCATCTCTTGTAATCCTCATTAAAGTTAAAATGGTATCTCCCTTTTTCATAACTTCATGATTTGTTCTTTTTAGGATATCTTCTAGTGTTCCGAACCGATCATCTTCTAACCATCCATCTGCCATACTATAGATTACATAAGGATTTGACTTCATAATAGAACCTATCTTTGGAAGCTTTAAGATTTTCCCTTGATCAACTATTCCCTGTAATATCGCAAAAATAAAGTATCTTCCGGCGATCTCTTCTTTTTGAGAATTGCGAATGTTTTCTTCATCTTCACTTGCAATCTCTTTTGTCTCTGGCTTCAAAAACATATTTTCATCTTTAACCTGAACTTTATCATCGTCTGTCCATCCAATATAAAGATTCTCTCCATCCCTGATCAAAATTGCTATTGTGTTTCCGTGAAGTAATTCATATTCTGATAACATGTTATTTCGGATTTCGGACTGGCAGCGAATTGTTCCATCCTTGCTGATTTTTACTAAGGAGATGGATTTCGGACCAGGTGCAAACATATTCATAAAATCATCTCGAATTTTTAATAATTCTTCAAATGTATGTTTACTATATTTTGATCCGTCAAAATCATAAATTGCTGCATATCTTCCCAATTCTTCATTTAAAAATCGGATTTTTTGATATAGGACAACTGGATCTTCAATATTTGCATGTTTTCCTTTTCTTAGCGGAACAAAAGTTACAGTTTCTCCCCAATAGCAACGAATGGCATATAACTCTGTATCATATATAAATAACTGTCCTTCCAGTTCTGCTTTTTTTGATTCTAATTCTTCTTTCTTCTTATTTATTAATGAGATGGTATCTGCATATTTTGCTTCAATTTCCTGTTTCATTCGTTCAATCTCTGCTGCTTTTTCTTTCTGCAGATTTTTAAGTTCATCCTGTTTATTTTGAATCTCTTGTTTTTTTGTATCAATATTTGATGTAAGATCGTTTCTACATAAATTTTCATTTTGAAAGATTGCTGGCAGCGTTGTTTGAGCTGTTCCTCCCTTGCCTGCTTTTAAAGATATTAAGGACTGATCATCTAAGTTTTTAAATAATGTTGAAGTAATATAGTCTTTTGGAGTGACAAAACAGAATGAGCCATAATGAAGGACTGCTAAAATATCGTCTTGATATAAAAGATTCCATGGCAATTTCATCTGGTCTAAATAATTCTGAATTTTAACAATCTCTCCATTTACGTCTACTAACGGTTCATGTGTGTATCGACCCGCACATCCCATAGAATATCCTTTATTCAAATATTCTTTGATTTCGTTGTTTATTTCTTTTGACTGATTATTTTTTCCCCAATAATCTTTGTCATATAACTGATCAATCCAACAATTTCCTTTTGTTTCTTGTAATCTAAAATTTATGAAACCTACAATATCAAAAATTGCGGTGCCAATTTTTTTTAATCTTCTGTTCATCTTATTGTCCTCCTATTCCTTTGTTTTTTCTGTTTCATAACAGATTCATCTATATGAATATATTCGGCAAAATCTTATTTTTACTTAATTTGTAACCTATAAAATGTATTCCACTTTCTATTTTTCCTTATTTTTACTTTATATCTCTTTTTCGTGATATTTTATCTCCTTTTCTAAACATTATGTCTTATTTAGAAGATATTTTGTTTTGGACTACAATTTATCCAAAAACAAAAATTTCAGAAATATCAAATTGATGTAAAACCATATCTTTATCAATTTTCTGCCACATAGCAGATTTCGCTATAGCGATTCTTTTCGATGTTTTCTTATTTTTACACACTGCCAAAATATTTTGGTCCTTTGGGATCCACATATTTAACACAGCTCTAAAACGTAGAGGCGACATTGTATTTGTAGAGAATCCCTTTGGAATCCACATATTTAACACAGCTCTAAAACCTCTTATCTATACGTAGTACGGCAGTTTATCCTTTGGAATCCATAATAAACACAAACCATTTATCTGTATTCCGAAAAATGTATTTGCAAGTATTCCAAAATCCGATAAACTTGAAATAAACGTTCTGGATCATTCTTATATCTTTCCTTGATACTCTCATATCTTTTTTGATATCCGATATAGTCTCCATCACGATTCACGCATAGATCTGCAAGCCATAAAAGTGCTTGCTTTCTACTTGGGTTCTCTATAAATCTTCCATGACAACTAATTAATTCGCAAATTTCTGCATTAAGTCCATTTCTCTTCAAGATTTCTGCACCTAATCTTCCGTGATCCGTACCTTTGGGATTGTCAATATATCCTATATCATGTAATAAGCCAGTCAAATAAAGATCTTCTGTCTCTTCCTTACTCCAGTCATGAGATTTCGCATAGGCAAATAAGAAGTTTGCAACTCCCATACTATGCCTAATTCTGGATTCTTTTAAACACCCTTCTGCTGCTCCGTACTTTGCTACAAGGATATTTTTCATATGATTACAAAATGCTGCGTTTTCCCCAGTACATTCATATTTCCTATTACATTCTTTACATGAATCCTTTATAAAATCACATGCTTCTGATTTATCTGAAATGGTTATTTCCCTCATATCTGGTGTTGTAAATTGCATATCTTCTTATCTCCTTTCATATATTTTAAAATTACTTAATAATTAGATTGAACATCCAATTGATTATTATTCCCAATATTCCAATCGTAAAATAGGGTAAAAATATTGAATTTCTTTTATTTGGGTTGAGATAAGTACAAAAAGATAAGAACCTATTTCTCTTTTTGGCTTCTTCTGGATACCAACTGCTGTCTGAAAACATCCAATCATACTGCCCTGGTCTTTTGTTACTTTCACCTATAATCTCTCCCTCTAGTGTTGATGTTCTTATTGGTAATGAATGTATGACTTCTTGTCCTTTGTAATCTTTATATTTGCTTTCTGTACCTACATTAGCAAATATTTTATTGCTGCATTCTTCATAAATAAGCTTTTTTATTTTTTCAACATCTTTATCGTTATATGTTTTTTCTATTACCGGTTTTGTAAGAGTAATTTTTGCTTTTATTTTTCCATGATCAGTCTCATACGAAAACTCAAAAATTATATAATACGCAACCGTAGTCTTTACAAATTTGTCTGGGAAACATTTTTGATATTCTTTTTCAGATAATAACAAACGTTCATCTTCAAAATCGTAGCTACGATCATATACATATTTAATTTCTCCCATTTCTGTATACTTTTTAATATTATTTCTTGCAATTTCAAACTTTTTATAACTTACATTCGTAAGTTCTATCTTTTGAATATCTATAGTTTTTCCATAAAAATTTCTGTCTGTTTCTAGCTTCTTTCGTAAACCGCTTATTACAATAGTGACTATATAGGGGATTGTATAAATAATTCCAATTATAATATAATACTTAACCATCGAATTTCTCCTTTCATAATCTGCTGCACCTAGCAGCTCTCGCTTTTGCGAGCAGTATCGATAAAATTCTTATTTTTACACAGTCTGTTTATTATTTGACCATCGACAATGATTCTGTTTTATAGACTTCTAAAACTATGTTCGTAATATGCAACAAATGGCTAATCATCGACAATGATTCTGTTTTACAGACTTCTAAAACCCAATCAAACGATCATCGTCATCTAACAATCATTTACAACGATATTTTTTACAGGCTTTTAAAACAATAGATGTATTTATTGTACCGTTATATTAACAATGATTCTTTCAACTCTTCTTGCAATTTACCTCATAATCATTGATGCAAATCTCATAAATGCTTTTGCAATAAAATATATTGTAAATAGCATAGAAACACTTGAAATTAATACATCCCCACTAAATATTTTTCCAATAATATATTTCATCGTCACTGATAAATAAATTACAATAATCAAACAAAGGCAAGCTGCTATCATATAAAGTAAAATAAATTTCATGTCCATCGTTAACATAGAATTTTGATTAACGATCATTTCTGTAATCAATCGAATAGTGAAAATAAGACCTATTGTAAAATACAATGTAAAAATATTGTCTGCTCTACGCATATCGAGTCTGGAACAAAATGATAAAAACCTATTCTTTTTTCTTTGCGTTTGTGGATACCAACTTTCATCATAGAAAAGGTAATCCCATTTTCCAGATTCTTTATTACTCTCTCCTGTGATCGTTCCATGCATTGTTTTTGTATCAATATCAATGTTATGTACAACTGTTTGACCTTTACAATCTTTGTATTCAAAATGACTTCCAGGCACTTTAGCAAACACCTGTTTCTCGCATCTCTTAGCAATTAGTTTCTTGTATTGTTCTATATCTTTCGGATTATAATATCTTTCTATTGTAGGTTTATAAGATTCGATGGTTGCTTTCATTGATCCATTAGTTGACTGATAAGAAAAAATAAACTCTGGATAATATGCTGTAATTGATTCAACCGTTGATTCTAAAAAATATCTATCGTATTCCTGTTTTGATATAGCATATACAACATCTTGACTCTTTCCTTTTTTGTAGAAATATTGAAGCTCTCCATCTTTGTTATATTCACTAAAATCAGATGCTTTCATATCAATTGGTTTATATCTGACTTTTACTAATTCAATATCTTTAGGAGAAATCTCCTTTCCATAAAAATTTCGATCCGATTCTAATTTCTCTCGTAAACCGGAAATTACAAATGAAATTAAAATAGGAATACACCATAATATGCTGACAATAATTAAAATTAAATCTTTCATAATACCCCTCTAATCTCTTTCTGATGGCCAATAATTTTCGGAAATTCTAGGAATCCAATCCTCTTTAACTGCCTTAATCATTCCTTTAGGAACGCAGGATTGCAATGCAGAATCTTTCGCTAATGCCATATCAATAATGTAAAAATCTTCTCCATTCTGCATAATATCCATGGACCATTGCCCTCTTAAATTAAGAAATGGCAGCAGATTTTCAACTTTCTTATAAACGGTTTCCTTATTTTCCTGATATCGCTTCATCAATGTTTCTTCATGTGCTGAATAGATTACATAATCATGCACCATATCCGGATCATTCGCATCTTCAATTACTCCCTTATTTCCATCATAAGAATACATAACTACTTGTGCTAAAAGTTCTTTTACAATCTGGTCAATCAATTCTTGGACAATATCTTTTTCCGATAAATCTAATTTTGGATTCATACCTGCTGCCTGTTTTGCATTCACTTTAAAAAGATTATCACTAATTGTGGAATCATTCATGGAATGAAGTTGATACGATCTTTCAAAAGCTTCTAATGCCTCCGGTGTTACTTTAAGCATCTCCGCTAGTTGTTCTTTTGATAAAATTGCTTTTTTTATATCTTTGTTAAAAATATTCGATAAATCTAACATAGAACGCCCTCCTTTTCGCTGCCTTTCTTTTACCAGCAGATCGTATCGTTTATCAAAATTCCCTTATAGGTAATCTTCCATCCTAATTTTTTAAATATCTCCAAGGCTGCATCTGCTTTTTCCTTTAACTGTTTTGCTTCTTCTTGTTGTATATAAAACAATTCTGTATCTTTTTCTATTTTTCTTTTCCTTTCTTCTCCTGTCTCTATTGCTATCATTGTCTTTCTAAGTAAACCATCACGAATGGAATGATAAACTTTGAAATACCTTTTTATATGTGTAATTGGATTTTTTGTGTGATAAGGTTTTTCATATAATAAATGAGCCAAATCAATAAAAGCCTTTAGATTCTTTTTATCAATAACCTTTTGGGTTAGCTCTTTTACTTTATAAAGTCGTTTTAAATAATCTTTTTCTGCATCAGCCATGAAAGGTTTTATGATTCCATGATACCGAACAGTAATTCCCTGCCAATCCACAGGACTATGAAATTCAATACTGTATTTTCCTTTGGAATATATGACACATCCATGTGTAATTTCCTTTGTTGTATTCTGAAACAATTCATTATCCTGATACATTTCATCAACAATGCATGAAAAAATATCAAGAATCTCTTTTATATTATGATCGTAAGATTTTCCATAAATGGAAAGCAACATTTCTCGATCACCCATCAATGAGATCAGGCTTTCGAAACCCTTCGACAAATTGATTCTTTCTAATGTTCTGTCATATTGATCAATGATTTTTTGTTTTCTTTTTTCTACATATTGATATAATTGATCTTTTGCTCTCATTGACGTTCCCACTTTCTCTATTAATCAAAAAATAAGCCATATCCAAATTGTACATTTAGCTCGCCATTCCAATCTCCATTGATTGGTTCAATTTCCGATTCTGTTAACTTATATGTGAAATCCTCTGGCATAGATAATGCGATAAAATTCATAATAAGTTTTGCACAATCTTTCAAATTGTTAACATAATAACGATCACGGTCTTTCTCATATTCGATTCCCTTAAAACATCCCGCTTTATTTAGAATTTCAAAATCTGTTTCATCAATATATGGGGTCTCATAATCTGTCCAAACATTACTGTAATCATCAGACAAAGGTTTTGTACAATTCTCATAATCTTCATCATGAAATGCAACTCCTAATTTTTTGCAGCTGTCTTTATATGCTTGTCTGATTTTGTGTACATCGTAATTACAATCAAATAAAAAGTCTTCTGACTGTTTATGCCCATCCTTTGACCAATCGCCTAATACTAACTTATAAACCATCTTAATCTCCTTTTCTTTGTTATCTAATCTATTATTTTGATATTCGTCTGGAAAAGCTAATCAATAGAAAATATAAAAAACATAAAACGAGAATGATAATAAATTGATTGTTATTTGATCAGCTGATCCAGATTTTTACTGTCCCTGACAGTTCCTACTTTAGTAGGCACATTCGATAAACTCTTATTTCAACACACCATGTAATCTTTTTGACCATTCGGAATCACCCAATTTTACATGGTTACAAAACTCTTCATTAAAAGGAATACGCTGGTCGCCTCATTCGGAATCACCCAATTTTACATGGTTACAAAACGAATGCTGTGTGTACATATAATTGGAATAACATTTGAAATTGTCCAATTTTAACGTTATATAATTCTATCTTACATTCATAATTTATTGAAACCTCACACAAATAAACTAACAAGTGTACGGTGTAAAATTCATTAACTTAATTTCTGCACCAGCAGATTTTGCCTGAGCAAATCAATTCGATAATTTCTTATTTTTACACACTATGTATCATTTGACCTATTGGAATTATCTGATTCAACATAGTTCTAAAGCTCTCATCGTCATCATGTTACATTAAAAATACTATTGGAATTATCTAATTTTACATAACAAATCATTTGATTAAACATAGTTTCAAAACGGCATGGCTAACAGTATTAACAATGCATTATTTTTAATATTTTTCCTTTTTATCCTAATTTTTACTTGGAATTATTTTAAAAAGACCCACCCACCATAAAAAATTCGATGGGTGGGATAAAAATTGATTATTCTTTTAAAATTTCTTTCATGAATTCCTTTTTAACTCTAACGACCATTTCTGCAAATAATGGATAAGCATCCAGTCGATACTGTGTAACCGGATCCATGTTACCATATGCTTTCAGATACTCATTTCTCTTTAATGCTTCCAAATCTTGCAGATGTTTTCTCCATTCTTTATCAATAGATTTTAACAAAACTTTTTTCTGTTCCTGCAGAATGGTTACTGTATCTTTTCCTTCGTCTTTTTTTCTTTTCATTGCTTCATGAAATTCTTTTTTCATGTTCATTTCTTTTGCGATACGCTCTACAGTTTCTCGATCCATATCATCATTTAGAATCTTTTCTCTTTCATTGTAAATGACTCGCATTTGCACCTGATTTACTTTGTCATAATCAAACAGGTCTTTTCGGTTAGAATAGTATTGTAATCCGATTCTTTTGTGTACTCTTCTAATAATGTTGCCAGAAAAAGGATCTTTTTTTTCAATTTCTTTTACTTTTTTCATTTCTTCATAATAAGATTTTGATAAATATGGATTAATTAAGCGATCTTCTAAAGAAACAAAAAACTGTGTGCTTCCAGGATCCCCTTGTCTTCCGCAACGTCCTCTTAACTGATTGTCAATACGCTTGGCTTCATTATGCTCTGCTCCAATGACAAGTAATCCTCCTGCTGCCCTTGTTTTTTCATCAATCTTAATGTCTGTACCTCTTCCAGCCATATTGGTTGCAATAACTACGTTTCCACTACTTCCTGCTTCCGCAATAATTTCTGCTTCTCTTCGGTGCAGCTTTGCATTTAACAAATCATGTCCAATGTCATTTTCATCAAAAATATCACTTAATTCTTCTGATGTTAAGACACTGGCAGTACCAACTAATACAGCTCTACCCTTATCAATAGCTTTTCTTGTTTCCTCCAAAATTGCCTGATATTTTTCTTCTTTTCGAGCAAAGATTCTATCTGGCAGGTCTTGACGAATTACAGGACGGTTTGTAGGAATTACAGAAATCTTCTTTTTGTAAATTTTTCTGAACTCTCTTCTTTCAGTTTTGACCGTTCCTGTCATGCCGCAAAAATCTTTATATTGACGGAATAGACATTGATATGTAATAGATGCCGCAGTTTCTGATGCTGCATCTATTTCTACTCCTTCTTTCGCTTGTACTGCCTGATGCAATCCATCGGACCATGTGCGTCCTTCTGTGAGTCTCCCTGTAGCATTGTCTACGATAATTATTTCATTTCTTCTGACGATGTAATCAATACCTTTTTTCTTTATAAATCTGGCAATCAAAGCATTGTTTAAGCTGTGTAATATAAACTTATCTAAATGATCCACATTAAAATAATCTTCTGCTTTTTTTACTCCGTTTTCAGTCAGATACACCTGTCCATATTTTAAGTTAAGGATAGCATCGCCATCTACATTAGGGAACTCTCCGACATAAACTGTGTCTTCTAATTCTTCTGTTTCTTTTGAAAGTTCTAATGTTTTTACAAATTTGGCACAACTGATACAAAAACCACTAATAAGTTCTGTATCTGCTGAAATAATAAGAGGTGTCCTTGCCTCATCAATTAAAATTGAATCTGCTTCATCAATAATTGCAAAATCATATTTTCCATTACAAACAACTGAATCTGGATGCATTGCCAAATGATCCTTTAAGTAATCAAAACCAACCTCAGAATTTGTAATGTAGCACACATCACATTTGTATGCTTTTTTTCTTTCTTCTATTGGTGTCTCTGTCGTAATATATCCAACACTTAATCCCAGCATTTCATATACCGGTAATAAAAGTGTGTAATCACGTTCTACAAGATAATCATTTACCGTTAAAACATGTACCTTCTGTCCATCCAATACTTTTGCAAAGGCCGTCATCGGAGAAACAAATGTTTTACCTTCCCCTGTTTTCATTTCAATGACATGTCCCTGGTACATCTTAATCGAAGCTAAAATCTGCACTGGATAAGGTTCAATATTGATTGTACGTCTGGATGCTTCGCTTGCTAATGCAACACTTTTGATTAACCGTTCTTTTTTATTCTTTATATCTCTAACATGTTCAAGCTCATCTGTAAGATCATCTTTTTCTTTAAGCTTTTGACATTCTCTTAATACAGCCTGAACAATCCTATTTTTAACTTGTCTTGCTTCTGCCATTTTTAATCCTCCAATTTATAAAAATTTATTTGCTAAAGTTGCAACTAGAATATCAATTCCATACACAACTGCCATGATCAACATTAAACTGAACAATAAGACAATATATGACACAATACAACTGATGGGTTTTGGATATGTCATCCTAACATTTTTTGCCATATTTTCACTTTTATTTTTTTTCTTCTTTAAATCCATTGTTTTTCCTCCTGACGAACGCCATATACTTCTGCTTTAATCTGATATGCTGTTTCTACTAATACACCAATCACAATAACCAATGATGTACCAAACATTGTTAAGGAAGATAATCCTAAAATAGATGTAATTGCAATCGGTACAATAGAAATTAACGTCAATAAAATAGAATCTAAAAGCATCATTCCTGTCTTTGCACTATGTAAAAATTTTGATGTGTCATTTCCTAAACGCACTCCAGGAATATAGCTTGCTTTTTTCTTCAAATCAATTGCAATTGTGAAAGGATTAAAGGCAATATCTGAATACATAACTCCAAATAAGAAAATTCCGGCACAATATACGATGATTCCAATAATATAAATCGGTTTTGTACTAACAAACCATTTTGAAGTATTAAAAATCTGTGTTTTAATGCCTACAAGAGATAACATCTGTACTAACTGTAGAATTGTACTCATAAAAATGATTGGCATTACATTTAACATATTAAGTCGAACTGGAATAAAGAAATGTTTAATAACTTCTTCATTCTGATCTACTCGGGCACTTTCTCTCACAATGATTTCCTTACGAATTAACTCCATGATCAATAAAACAAATAATGTAATTAAAATTACTGCAATTAAGATTGCCGTTTCCCATTTTTTTAAAGAGATGATTGTTAATACATCATTCGGCATTGAAGCAATAATATTAATGAATAAAACTAAAGAAATACCATTTTTAAAATATCGAAGTTCAATCCATTTCCCGATACCGATTAAAATCAAGGTTCCAATCATTAACGTTAACCCAGCAAAAAGAATATAAATTTTTCCATTTAAATATCCCTGTGCATAAAGTGTATAAGATGCAGTAAAAGAAATAATTACAGACGTAATACAGCTGATTAACAATGTCATTTTCTGCATATGTCTCCGACCGTACTCTCCTTCATGATACATTTGATTTAGCCTTTTAGACGTATATCCAAGTAACTGAACAACAATACTTGCTGTGATATAAGGCGTAATACCAGCACCAAAGATTGTCATATTTGAAAAACTTCCACCTGTCAGGCGATCATATAACTGAAAATAACCATTTCCTTTCCCTGCAACAGCAAGCTTGAACATACTGTGTTTCACACCTGGCACTGGAATATGTGACATGAATCGAATTAAAAGTAATAATAAAATCGTCATTCCGATTTTTTGTGCAAATTGTAATCGTTTATTTTCTTTCTTCATTTTTTCATTCCCTTCCTATTCTTTCTTTTCATCTGGCATCTTGTTACGAAAATCATCCGGAATTCGATTATTATTTGAAATTTTCTTATATATCTTACAAAATTCCGGATCACTCATTGCCATCATATAGTCATTCATAATCAAATATTGATTGAATCGCTCAAATTCTTCTTTCGTCAGCGAAGTTTTGCTCGCTCTTTCTATCGTATATGGTTGGATCATCCCATCTTTTACCATGTCTCTTACAAAAGAAATTTTCTGCTCAACTTCTTTATAAGCTTTTGAGTCAAAAGAATCTTTCAACAGCTCTAAATTAGATACTAATTCGTACATTCCATTTGCAAGAGCAGTAATTTCACCATAACTCATATGCACAACCGCATAAGAATTTGGATGATTTACATGTAATTCTTTAATATACATAAAGCACTCTCCCTTCTCTGCTATTTGAAAATATTTCCTGCCACACGGCAGTTCTCGTTTTAACGAGTCTATTCGATTATTTCATTCTTATTTTTACGCACTGTGCAAAATAATTTGACTATTTAGACATGTTCCTATTACACAGTTACAAAACCATGGATCCGAACAGTTGCATTTCCGATTTATTTAGACATGTTCCTATTACACAGTTACAAAACGCCTTTCTTTTTCAGAAATTTTATTTTGTCTTTAGACATATCTCTGTTGTACGGTTACTATTCTCTTTTATAAATAATAAACTTTTTGTCCTTCACCATAACACTTTAATATCTCTAAAATTTTTGATACAGCGTTTTCTTTACAAGCAAAACATCCGAGACTGCATGTCGTTGTTCCAAAACCAGATACAGAGGACATTTCACATTTTATTTCCCATCCATGTCTTGATTTTTCGATATGCATATCTCCTACACATTGTAAATTGATAACCGTCGATCTATTATCAGCTAAGTAAATTAACATAAAAACATCCCCTTTCTCTGATTTGTTTTACTTTAACTTGTATGATTCAATATTGTTGATTGCAAATGAAGTAGTTCCATCCATCTGACTCTCACTAATTTCGATATTAGCTTCATTAAATGTTTCCATTGGAATTTTAATGATAATTCCTGTGTCTGTTTCCATTTCCAGATAATTCAACTTACTAACGGTACTTTCTTTGATAACAGCGAACTTATCAAACTGCATATCATATCTTTCCATCTTCTGATCATAGATAGAAAGATTTTCTCCGTTATCTTTGAATAATTCAGAACCGATCTTATTAATATCAAATATTCCATCTTCCACAAAGCAATCATAAAATGCCTTTTTCGTATGAAATTGTGCCTTTAATCCATCCTGTCTGCTCTGATTGATAAGATCCATTATTGTTCTATTTAAAATCTGAAATTTTTTCTTTGGTGGAAGACCTGCCATGCATATTAAAAATCGTTCTGATAAGTAATTGCATTTTTCTCCATTTAACATTTCATATTTTTTCTGAACTAAATAAACATCTTTCTTACCTGAAAGATCAAAAATCACTGCTTCTGTCAACTTTCCAGACTGGATAACATTTTGTTTTACAATATCTGTCACATCATCTTTGTTCTGATAATGAACAAATGTTGAGTGATAATTCATTTTTAGCAATGCCAGATAAATATTGCCATCTACCTGAAAACTAGCACAAAGCAAATCTGCTGACGGAATCTGAACACTATCACACATGATATCAAACAACTGTTCAGCCAGATTTCTTGTCGTATCGATAAAGCTCTGATCATTTGTTTCTTTGAGATTTTCAATAGCCTTTGCAACCGATGTATTTTTATCCAGCTTGCAGCTGATTCTTTCATCATTATCCAAGACTTTAAATACATTATCTCTGATCATATCAAACAAATCTGGTCCCATATCAATCAGATTAGTTGCTAATCCAATCTGTCCACTTCCACTGTTTAATATATGTAAAATAGATTTTCTGACGATGATATCATCTTTCACAATCTTATTTCTTATCATTTTCTATAATTCCTCCTCATATTTCTTATTAACTGCACCTAGCAGCTCTTGTTTACACAAGCCAATTCGATAAATATAATTCTTATTTTTACTCTCTATGTAGCCATTTTGACCCTTTGGAATCATTCTTATTTACACAATTCTAAAACTAGAAACCGACATGCGAATGACTGAAGAATCCTTTGGAATCATTCTTATTTACACAATTCTAAAACCTTACCTTTTCAATGTCCAAGTCATCATAACCTTTGGAATCAGTCTAGTCACGCAGCCTTAAAACTTAAATTATTAATTACCTCTTTATACCTTCTTGTCATTCGGTTCTAAGCCGTTCTTTGTAATCTTGACATCTTTTTTCGCAATGACAATTTTCCCTTCATTTCTTTTTGGAAGTATGATCATTCCTTCATCTTCCATCATTCTTAAAATCCGATGTGTTGAAGATTTGGAAGCATATCCAAGATACTTTGTAATGTCCATTACTGATGGAGCATATCCACGTTCTTTAATAACTTCATCAATATATTGATACGCTTTATTCATATGTTCGATCGTTATATCTTTCGTTCTTGGTGTCAGCACTTCATTCTCACTCCTTTCTTCTCCATGAATGACATCAGGCTAATCTTGTTGTTTTGATTTCGAAAGATAACACTTACACCCTGTTGAACCATATCATCAAAGTTCTCTTTTTCTTCATTACAAAGTTCTGCCTCGCAAGTCATTTCTTTTATTCCATTCGACATTCTGACATATAATTTACTTTTATCACGATATACTGTGATATCCTTAACTTCACTTGTCCGAAAGAAATGGACCATTCGTCTTTTCTGATACTCACCCCGAATTACCCTTGATTTACTCTTTAACTTCATCCAATCTCTTAAAATAATTCCAAAGGCGATCAGAACAATAATCACATATGTAATTTCATGTACATATCCAACCGTGAATATCATAATAAAAAAACTGATTCCAATATACATTGCAGCAAATATCAACTGATTGATAAATGTCTGTTTTAGATCAATTCTTAGATTTTCAACCCGGTTCATTGAATCACTGAATTTGAAATCGTCATAGACTGTCACATTTCCAATCTTCCTAACAATCATGAAGCTCTCCTTTCTTGTTTTACTTATTCTCCTCGTCTAAAAGTGTTTTTATATCACCTAAATGTTGAATGCCTATTCGTTTCGTTGTTTGATCCAATACCACTCCATAAAGACAGCTTTTTGATTCATCTAATCCAATCTCTACTTTTCCAGAAGGCATCTTCAAATTTGCTGTTCTTACATATTTTTTTCTTGCAATTTTTGACAAGTTTTCATCATGACCTAAAATTTTTAATTGTAACATATCCTGCATGTTCTTCTGTGCAATATTACCTTGCACCCTCCTTTCAGTTGTATAGATTAGTACGAACGTTCGTTGTAATTTTATTATACACTTATGTTCAGATATTTCAAGCTATTTTGTGTAATGCACCCATGTTTTTTTCGTATTTATACTGTTTTTTTTTGCTTTTTTAATCAATATATGTTAGTGCGTTCCATATTTTTGCACCTTAATTTCCATTTTATCCCATTTTATTTACAGTAAAAATTATATATTTTAATATATTTTATATTTACAAAACATAAAAAATCCTAAAATGAATATGTAATTAATCTTACAGGAGACAGGTCTGTTTCTAGGTATTTTACCAATTAGGGTAACTATTCACTTACAAAGCAAACAAAGTTAGTATTGAAAATGATCAATTAAACAAATTTATGTCCTGACTTTCAAGTTTTTACTTTGAAACTTTTAGAACCATAGCCGCTATAATTGCTTTGTTCTGAAATATTTAAACAGATATAAAGCATAACAAAAAAGAGTAGATTTATTCATCTGCTCTTCTTTGTTATGCCTTATGAAAATTATAGTATTAAAGCTCCTATAAATGATTAAAAATTCCTTATTTAGATTACAATTTTTCCCTTTTTCAAATTTGGTGTAAAATTTCAGATTTTTATTATAAAATGTATTACACACTAAATATATTTATGTCAAGGTTTTCAAATATATTAGAAAAAAAAGAACAGATAAATTTTTTATCTACTCTTCTTATGACTCATTATAAAATTTTATAGTATTAAGCTCCTTTTTCTAAAATGGTGTAAAAAAGGTGTATTTTTTATTTTTGTTATAACTCAAATCACGTATTTAAGCGGTTTGTAGCACATATATTATTAATGTATACCAATTTCCGTGCAATAAGTATCGTTCTCTACCATCTTTTTTATTCCTCGAACTTGTCCTTCAATACGGCTTAGACGATTAATAAGGTCTTTATATTCTTTATCTGAACGTTCCTTTGTCTTGTGATGACAAGAACATTCTTTTTTTTCTTCCATATTGTTTCCTCCTTTACGATTGGTATTATATACCCTGCCTAGGTATATTACAAGAGGTTTCTTTGAGAAAAAGTTGCAATTATATCACAAATCCTACTTGACAGCTTACAAACCGTGCAGAAAAATATGAAAATATTGATTGATACAAATAATGAAAGTAGACTTTATTGTAACTCGTAATATCAAGGATTTTATCGAAAGTAAAGTACCAGCTATGAAACCTGAGGAACTATTAGAACGAATATAAAGAAAAAAGGAGGTATTCCACAAATGTGGTACCTCCTTTTCATTTGATATCTAGTCTTCTTTCTCAACCTTACGGTTTTCTCTATTTGCGATTTCTTCTTTAATTCCAGCTAAGAAATCATCTAACTTCATCTGTCCTTCGTCACCTTTGAATCGGCTTCTTACAGATACAGCTTCGTTTTCTTCTTCTTTTCCACCAACAACTAACATATATGGAATCTTCTGAAGCTGTGCTTCACGGATCTTATATCCCATCTTCTCAGCTCTTGTATCGATGTCTGCACGGATTCCTGCTGCCTTTAATGTATCAAGTACTTTTGTGGCATAATCTAAATGCTTGTCAGAGATAGGAATCACTTCAACCTGCACTGGAGCTAACCATGTAGGGAAAGCACCTGCAAAATGTTCGATCAAGATACCAATGAAACGTTCGATAGATCCGAATGCAACACGATGGATCATGATTGGACGATGTTTCTCTCCATCAGCTCCTGTGTAATGAAGATCGAATCGTAATGGAAGCTGGAAGTCAAGCTGAATGGTTCCACACTGCCATGTTCTTCCGATAGAATCCTCTAAATGGAAGTCAATCTTAGGTCCGTAGAAAGCTCCATCACCTTCATTAACTACATAATCAAGTCCAAGATCATCTAAGGCTGCACGAAGTGATTCTGTTGCAAGTTCCCAATCTTCGTCACTTCCCATACTATCATCTGGGCGTGTAGAAAGCTCTACATGATATTTAAATCCAAATAAGCTGTAAACCTGATCGATCAGTGCTGCAACACCTTTGATCTCATCTTTGATCTGATCTGGTGTCATAAAGATATGTGCATCATCCTGTGTAAAGCAGCGAACACGCATTAATCCATGTAACTGACCAGATTTTTCATGACGATGTACTAAACCTAACTCACCCATTCTTAATGGAAGATCTCTGTAAGAACGTGGTTCTGATTCATATACAAGAACTCCACCTGGACAGTTCATAGGTTTGATCGCGAAATCCTGATCATCGATCACTGTTGTATACATATTTTCTTTGTAATGATCCCAGTGTCCTGATGTTTCCCATAAATGACGACTTAACATAATAGGTGTTGAGATTTCAACATATCCAGCCTTCTGATGGATTTCACGCCAATAATCTAATAATGTATTTTTAAGCACCATACCTTTTGGAAGGAAGAATGGGAATCCAGGTCCTTCTTCTCTCATCATAAACAGACCAAGTTCTTTTCCAAGTTTACGATGGTC
>JABLTP010001304.1_pt1 | contig 48274 bp, 46 predicted proteins | sample 7160111 | NCBI WGS metagenome assembly JABLTP01 (sample SAMN14651227, study PRJNA627086) | human gut metagenome | isolation source: feces | host: Homo sapiens
AATGTTGGCTTATCATTGAATGAGACAAGAAGCTATGTAAAGTGTTATATGGGTGATACCGGACTTTTGGTAAGCCATGCATTTGATGAGAATGAATTACTTGAAGATGAAGTATATAAACAGATATTGGCAGGCAAATTACAGATTAATGAAGGAATGCTTTATGAAAATGCAATAGCCCAGATGCTGGTATCAAATGGCCATAAGTTATATTTTTATACACACTATAATGAAAATAAGCATCGAAATGATATGGAAATTGATTTTATTATTTCAAATAATAGCAGATTAAAATATAAGATGTTTCCGATTGAAGTAAAGTCTGGAAAGCAATATAAAACGACCTCATTAAATAATTTCAGAGAAAAATACAAGGAGCGCATAGGGGAAAGTTATATTATTCATCCAAGAAATTTAATTGTAAAAGATGGAATTATATGCATTCCACCATATATGACGATGAATATATAAAAATCTGACATACACACTTGACAATATGTCTCTGAGCGTGGCGTAGGTGAAGGAGTGAGAAACTGTGGCATTAAGCGAGAGGAACTTTTTGTAGTTTCTAAGGTTGCAGCAGAGCATAAGACATATGAAACTGCTATGACGGGTATTAATGAAACACTTGAAAAGATGGGACTTGATTATCTGGATATGATGAGTATTCATTCACCATAGCCATAGGCGCTTGTTCAGAAGGAACTATATCCAAGGATAACATCTAATACAGTTGTGGCCTGGCGTAGAAATATTCCAACATCTCTTGCAGTAGGGGAATTCATTAAAGAAATACAGTTATATACTAATATATTATCAGGAAGAAGGTAAAGAAGCCATAGAGATGAAACCAGGTGACTGTATCAATATTCCTGCAGAAGTTAAGCATTGGCATGGTGCAGCACCAGATAGCTGGTTTTCACATCTGGCAGTTGAAGTACCAGGTGAAGAAACATCTAACGAATGGTGTGAATCTGTAACTGATGAGGAATATAGCAGATTAAAGTGATTTGCTAAACCATATTGATATAATTGGTCAAAAATATTTACAAATGCATTGACAACACACAATTCAGTTGTTATGATTAGTATCATTAAAAGGGAGTAGCTAGCCAGAACGTGTTCACTTCTTCGTCAGTACAGTTATTACAGCTAACAGATTACAGCTAATAGGTGTGATAACTCGGAAAGTGATTAAATAGCGAGACTTTTACTGTAATGCAGTAGGAGTCTCTTTTTTTATTGAATTTTATTAAAGAAATCCTATTGAATCATATGTTATTTACATTATCTGAATGTAAAGTGATTGGGACATATAAGACATACTACTGCAGCACATAAGAATTAGCATATTAATTAAATGTCTAAGAAAGAAGAGGTAGCGTATGGTTTTACATGTATTTATTTTATTAGTAGGATTTTTGTTTTTAGTTAAAGGTGCAGACTGGTTTGTTGAAGGTGCAGCAGGAATCGCAAGAAAGCTTGGAATACCACAGCTTGTTATAGGACTTACGATAGTTGCGATGGGAACAAGTATGCCAGAGGCGGCAGTAAGCATAACAGCAGCACTTAACAATAACGCTGGAATAACGATTGGTAATATCGTTGGAAGCAACATTCTTAATATTCTTATAATTCTTGGTATAACAGCAGTTATAACCAATGTAGCCATTCAGAAATCAACATTATTATATGAAATTCCATTTATGATAGGAATAACAGCATTGCTTCTTGTATTTGGATTAACAGGTTCGTCTATAACATTTATAGAAGGGGTAGTATTTCTGTTATTGTTTATCGCATTTCTTGTGTATCTTTTTATTATGTCAAAAAAAGGAGAGGTTCAGGAGGAAGGAGAAATCAAGGATATTCCTGTATGGAAATGTCTTCTTTTTATGGTAATAGGCGGAGTTATGGTTGTTAAGGGAAGCGATTTTGCAGTAAGCGGTGCATCCTGGATAGCAAGATTCTTTGGCATGAGTGAAAGATTCATAGGACTTACTATTGTGGCATTCGGAACATCACTTCCAGAGCTTGTAACATCAGTTGCCGCAGCCAGAAAGGGTAACGCTGGAATAGCAATAGGTAATATTGTAGGAAGTAATATATTCAATATACTATTTGTAATTGGAATAACAGCGCTAATATGCAACGTACCATTTGAAAGTAAGTTCTTAATAGATACAGTAATTGCAATATTTAGTGGAGCCTTATTATGGCTTGGTACTTATAAGCATAAGGAATTAAGAAAGCCTTGTGGAATAGTGATGTTAATCTGTTATGCAGCGTATTTTGTGTATCTGTGTGTGCTGTAAAAATATCAGCCTTGGGGTCAGGTTATAAAAGCTTGGTATATTTCAACAGGTTCCAGTGGATTCCAGCAGACTTCAGTGGATATCAGTGGATTTCAACGTATTTCAGCGGGTTTTAGAAGGAGCTTCACCATATTTTTTCTTAAAGCATCTGTTAAAATAAGATATATTGTCAAAGCCGCATTCAACTGCAATCTGTGTAACTGGAAGGTCAGTAGATGTAAGCAGGCGTGAGGCAATGAGCAGACGGTAATCATTAAGATAGCTTATAAAGGAGGTTCCAGTACATTGTTTAAAGAATTTCATAAAATGTGATTCGCTGAAATGACATTCCTTTGCAATATCCTGAATTGAGATTGCGTGGGTATAGTTATTTTCAATATAAGTTATTATTAGTTTTAATTTATTTCTTTTGCTGTTTGAGAGGCTGTCAGATACTTCATTGCTGGATGCACACAAATAATGTGTGTTAAGTGCAAAAAAGAAGTTGTATAGGCAGCCTCTTATTTTTAATTCATATCCTGCTGGAAATGTTTCACATACTTTGTCTGCTTCATCTATGCAGCTTATGATTTCCTTATAGTGTTGTTCTGATGGCTTGATTATACAGGTCATATCATTATCAGAGTTGTTAATATGTCCGAAATATTCAAAAGTATTTCTGTCATATTCTTTAGGAAGAAGCATATTTATATTAAATATTATATTTTCATATTTCAGGACATAATTATCATAATTAGTTATAGAATGAATCCTTCCAGGATAAACTATCAAAAGATCTCCCTGACCTACTAAATACTGGTTCAAGTCAATGTTAACAAGCCCTTTTCCTTCTTTAATGTATATAAGTTCCATTTCGTTGTGCCAATGCAGGGGAACTACTGCAAAGTCCTGTGGAATAGTGCATGGGTATGTATTATATGAAAAGTCAGTATTGTAGTGGCTCTTGGTTTCATGGAGAGTTTCGTATAATGAATCAGGCATAATAATCCTCCTTTATTTCAATTATGATAGTATTGTACAAGAAAACGATATAATAAATCAAGAAAAATATATATATTGAGATATAATCATACTAGTGTCAAAACTAAAAAGCAGTCCGTAGGTATCAAAGTTAAGAGCTTTTGACCCCGACATCATATTTATAATAATATCAGAATGGAGAGTGGAATTATGTCAGATAAATTGAATTCTATAAGTAATGAATTATTGAATAAGAATCTTAAAGCCTGTAGTAATGAGGAATGCTATGAGGTTATTAAGGAGTACGTTGCAAGGCTTGAAGTATTGAGGGAGAGAGAGGATAAGTATTTACAGTCAAAGCTTGGAAAGAAATTATATTATATATCAGCAGAATTTCTTATAGGAAAGCTGATGTCAAACAATTTAATTAACCTTGGAGTGTATGATGAGGTCAGGGCTGAGCTTGAGGCAGCAGGAAAGGAACTTGCGCAGATTGAAGAGATTGAAAGTGAGGCTTCACTTGGCAATGGTGGACTTGGAAGACTTGCAGCATGTTTCCTTGATTCAATAGCCAATCTTGGACTTAATGGTGATGGTGTTGGACTTAATTATCATCTTGGACTGTTCAGGCAGGTATTTGAGAATGGCAGACAGAAGGAAGTACCGGATTACTGGATAGGAAAGGATAGCTGGCTTATTCCAACAGATGTATCATATAAGATAGATTTTGCAGATTTTAGTGTTAATTCAATAATGTATGATATTAATGTCTATGGTGAAAAGACAACTAATAAATTACATTTATTTGATATTGATACAGTAAATGAAGCTATTGTAAATAAATCTGGAATTGATTTTGATAAAGATGATATAAAGGAGAATCTTACATTATTTCTTTACCCGGATGATAGTGATGAGAAAGGAAGAATGCTAAGAATTTACCAGCAGTATTTCATGGTAAGCAATGGAGCAAGGCTTATATTAGATGAGTGCCGTGCAAAGTGTGAGCAGCTTAATACAGCCTTAACAGATGAAGAAAGAAAGTCTTATAGAAATCTGCCAGAGCTTGCTGTTATTCAGATTAATGATACACATCCAACTATGATTATACCAGAGCTTATAAGACTTCTTACAGAGAATGGTGATATTGATGGAACAGCTATATCGATGGATGATGCTATAAAGATAGTATCTGCTTCCTGCGCATATACTAATCATACTATTCTTGCAGAAGCACTTGAAAAGTGGCCGGTAAGATATCTTGAAAAATGTGTTCCACAGCTTATGCCTGTGATAAGGGAACTGGATAAAAGAGTGCGTGAACGCTATGATGATAGTTCAGTATATATTATTGAAGAACGTGATGATGACAGCAGAGGGCTTGTTCATATGGCACACATTGATATTCATTATGGTATGAGTGTCAATGGAGTTGCAAAGCTGCATACACAGATTCTAAAGAATACAGAGCTTAATAATTTCTATAAGCTTTATCCTGATAAATTCAATAATAAAACTAACGGAATAACCTTTAGAAGATGGCTTATCCACTGTAACCATGAGCTCGCAGATTATATAACACAGCTTATAGGTGATGGGTATAAGCATGATGCTAATGAGCTTAAAGCACTTATGTCATATACAGAGGATCCAACTGTAATAGAGCATTTGTCAGATATTAAGCAGCATAATAAGACTGCACTTGCAAAATATCTTTATGATAAGCAGGGAATTGTTATTAATGATAATTCTATATATGATATACAGGTCAAGAGACTTCATGAATATAAAAGACAGCAGATGAATGCGCTGTATATTATATATAAATATTTTGACATTAAAAGCGGAAATATTCCTAAAACACCTGTAACAGTTATATTCGGGGCAAAGGCTGCACCTGCATATACAATCGCTAAGGATATAATTCATCTTATACTGACACTTTCAAAGGTTATCAGGGAGGATGAAGACGTTAATAAGTATCTTAATGTTGTAATGGTAGAGAATTATAATGTGACACTTGCAGAAAAGCTCATCCCTGCCTGTGATATATCTGAGCAGATATCACTTGCATCTAAGGAAGCAAGCGGAACTGGAAATATGAAGTTTATGCTGAATGGAGCTGTGACACTTGGAACAATGGATGGAGCTAATGTTGAAATAGCCGAGCTTGTGGGAAAGGATAACATATATACCTTTGGTGCTTCAAGTGATGAGGTCATATCACATTATGCTAACAATGATTATTGTGCAAAAGAGCTGTATGAGAAGGAGCCAGTTATTAAACAATGTGTTGATTTTATTATATCAGATACAATGCTTGCTGCTGGTGACAAGGAGGAGCTGAACCGTCTGTATAAAGAAATAGTAGGTAAAGACTGGTTTATGGCATTACTTGATTTAAAGGCTTATATCAATATTAAGGAACAGGCGTTAGCGGATTATGAAGACCATAGGGCATGGGGCAGGAAACAGCTTATAAATATTGCCAATGCCGGTTTCTTCTCATCAGACAGGACGATAGCAGAATACAACAGAGATATATTCAAGTTATAACAAAGCAACTTTTCATCATTTTTCTCATCATTTTATAAAATGATTTGCCTGCTGGAATATAAAAGATTATAATAATATAATGGTGGGGAGGCAGGATGAATATGTATAATATATTAATTGTAGATGATGAAAAGATAGAAAGAAACGGAATAAAGCTTCTGCTTAAGCGTATGGGCATCAATCTTGGCATTATAGAGGCTGAGAATGGAAAAGAAGCTTATGATTACCTTATGTCTGATGATAATAAGGGTGAAGGGCATGTTGACATTCTCCTAACGGATGTCAAGATGCCTTTTATGGATGGAATAGAGCTTATAAGAAATGTAAAAGACGGTGGTGTCAAGCTTAAAACAATAATATTTTCAGGATATAATGAGTTCGAATATGCAAAGCTTGCTGTAAAGCTTGGTGTCGAGGATTATATACTAAAGCCTGTAGCACCGGATGAGTTTAAGAATACGATACTAAAGGTTATAAGTGAACTTGATGAGGAATTAAGGAAAAATGAAGATTATAATAAGCAGGCTAACAGCTTAAGACAGTTTTACCTGTATTCACTTATCAACGGAAGTGCAGCAAAGGGAATTGTCAAGAATACAGAATTTCTCAATGGTTTTAACAGACTTGTGCTTATTGAATTTAATTCGGATTTTTTCGGAAAGTATGAGTTTGATTTTGATAAGGCGGTACAGATTATTAAAGAGGAGTGGGAAAGCCAGTATCTTAACCTTAATCCGCAGCAGTCAGTTATATTGCTGAAAACGCCAGAGGAAGAAACGGCTAAAGCAGATAATAATTATAGAATTGAGCATTTTCTTAGCAGCCTGCACGATTATATATATGAAAAAAGCAGTCAGTTTATGTATGCGGCTGTGTCTGATGTATTTAGTGATTATCATAAGCTTTCAGATGTTATGGATGAGCTGGAATCACTTATGAACAACAAGTTTTATCAGATGGACAGATACATATATTCTGATTATGTGAATGAACAGACACCTGTGTTAGTACAGATTGATGATGATGCACTTATGAAGCAGATGAAACAGGATATTAAGATGAAGGATGTTACTTTTTTAAGAATTCATTTTGAGGCGTTGTGTAAGAAGTACAGAAGTCAGACTAATTTCTCACATATATATATTAAGTTTGTATTTTCCAATCTGTTGAAGGATTTTTATGATAACATACCGGGGGCTAATCAGGATGAATTCAGCCGGGAGATAGACAGATTGTATACATCTGAGGACTTTTCATGCATCATGGATATTGTTAATAAGAATATTGATTTGCTGGAAAAGTCATTTGGTAGTGATCCTGTTTCATCTCATAGAGAGATAGAGATGGTTAAGGATTATATTCATGGACATTTCGGAGAAGAAATAAGCGCACAGCAGCTTGCAGATATGGTTTATCTTGCACCTAGCTATCTTAGTTCACTATTCAAGAAAGAAACAGGGCAGAACCTCAGCAAGTATATCAAGCAGTACCGGATGGAGAAGGCAAGGCAGATGCTTGAGGATACGAACATGAAGATAGTATGTATCAGTGAGAAGGTGGGATATCCTAATGTGTCATATTTCTGTCAGAGCTTCAGGGAGTATTGTGGCGTAAGTCCACAGAAGTTCAGGGAAAATGCTGAATAATAATTAGTAATTAAACGTGCGAGGTATAGTTTGCTTGAGATGGATAAGACAGAGAATTAACAATATAAAATTACAGAATAAGCTTGCCAGTATATATATAGTTACTGGTCTTATTCCGTTGTTTGTCCTGTTTGCATTTGCGTTCGGACAGATGCGTTCTATTCTTATGGACAGGGATTTAAAGAGCATGCAGGGTTCGTTAGAGCAGTCTGTTGCTACTGTGGACGGTCAGATTGAGGTATATAATAATCTTTCTAACTATATAACATTTAATGAAACGATTTCAAGTGTGCTTGCCTATGATTACAGCAGCACATATGAAATGTACAGCCAGATTGTTACAACCTTTGACCCTATGCTGTCTTCACTAAGATATTTCCATAATGATATAAATAAGGTCACAGTATATGTTGATAATGGAATAAAGCATGATACAACGATTGCACCTATTGATGAAATTAAGAATGAACCTTTTTTCGATATGGCATCAGATTCTACAGCTATTAACTGGTATGTAGATAAGGATAGCAAAAAGCTTATATCTGCAAGAAAAATGTCAACACTTGAACATATGGGAATCACAGGTATTATGTATATAGATGTCAGTTATGATAGTGTTATGTCGTCATACAGACAGGGACTTGAACCCGGATGTGGAATAATAGTGGTTGACAAAGCTGGTGCAGTGATTGGGGAGTTTAATAATATTGGTGATGATAGCAGATATGTTTTGAATTATTCGGACAATAACGTTATGGAAAAACAAGGGGCAAAGCTGACTTTAAAAAAAATGCTGGGTGAAGTCAGCTGGGATGGAAATATATGCAGTAATGCAGGAGGCTATGCACTGGTAAGAAAAGAATCACCGGTTACAGGCTGGACAACCTATATATATGAGCCAAGGAAAATGATGTTTAATTCGACCAGCTCGATAACTGCCATGATAATAGTAGCAGTTGTGGTTGCATTGCTTGGACTGGCAGCTTCTATTACAGCTACATCTGGATTTATCACAAAAAGAATCAGAAAGCTGAAGGCTAGCATGGCTAAGGTTGAGCAGGGAGATTTTGATGCGGTCATTAGGACAGAGGATAAAGATGAGATTGGAGAGCTGATCCAGGGCTTTAATGAGATGACAACACAGACGAAGAACCTTATAACCCAGGTGTATGAAGGGCGCATAAGCCAGAAGGAGTCTGAGATGAAGGCGTTAAGGGCACAGATTAATCCACATTTTCTGTATAATTCGCTGTCACTTATTAACTGGAAGGCTATTGAATATGAGCAGGATGATATAAGCAGGATTACTCTGGCATTATCTAATTATTACAGGACTTCACTTAACAAGGGTAAGAATACACTTATGCTTGAGCAGGAGGTAAGTAATGTAAGGTCATATATAGAGATTCAGCAGGTTATGCACGATAATTCATTTGATGTTGATATCGATATAAGCAGCGATATTCTTAAGGCTGAGTCGTTGAATCTTATACTTCAGCCGCTTGTGGAGAATGCCATTGACCATGGAATAGACCTTCTGACTGACAGGCGTGGAGTGATAACTATTAGGGGAAGCCGCTGCCCATATATAAATACGGCTAATGAAAACATAGATATAGTCTGTTTGTCTGTAGCTGATAATGGTGTTGGAATGGATGAAAATATGTGCCAAAGCTTTCTTACAGCGGAGTCTAAGGGCTATGGTGCACGTAATGTAAATGACAGAATCAGGCTGTTTTATGGGGAAGAATATCATCTTGAGGTTAAAAGCATAGTTGGTGCAGGTACAACAATCACGATTAAATTCCCAGTCAGACTGATGGAATAATATTCATTATGTGAATTTTTATATTTTTTATATTTACATCATAAAAAAACAACATATTTCTAAAATACTTTATATTTTAATTTTATAAACCTCCTAATATAATTAAATCATCAAGAAAAGTTAAAGACGTCGAAAAACAAAGGATGATTGATGATTAAATTATTAAGGAGGTTTTTTGTATGAGATTAAAAAAATTAGCAGCAGCACTTATGCTGACAACAATGTGTGGTTCACTTTTAACAGGCTGCGGTTCGGGAAATGATTCGGCCAGCACAGGTAAAGATTCAAAGACAGATGAAAAGATTACAGCAACCATTAAAGTATGGGGACCAGCAGAGGATCAGGCAGAGGAAAATGGTAAATGGCTTCAGACAATGTGTGAGAAGTTTAATGCAGAGCATCCAAACTGGGATCTTACTTTTGATTATGGTGTATGTGCAGAGGCAGATGCGGGTAAGACTGTAACACAGGATCCAAGTAATTCAGGAGATGTTTACTTCTTTGCAAATGACCAGCTTCAGACACTTATTGATGCCAATGCCATTGCAAAGCTTGGTGGTGAAACAGCAGATTATGTTAAGAAAACTAATTCAAGTGCAATTGTAGATTCGGTTTCAGTTGACGGTAATGTTTATGGTGTACCATTCACAACTAATACATGGTTTATGTATTATGATAAGAGTAAATTCTCAGAAAGTGATGTTAAGAGCTTAGATACAATGCTTTCTAAAAACAAGGTAGCGTTTAATATAACAGAGGGCTGGTATATGTCAACATTCTATCTTGCTAACGGATGTTCATATTTTGGCAAGGATGGTAAGGATAATTCAGCAGGAGTTGATATTTCTGGTGATAAGGGAACACAGGCAACACAGGCTATGGTTTCATTTGTTAACAATCCTAACTTCGTCAATGACCTTCAGGGTGTAGGTATAGCAGGCTTAAGAGATGGTTCTGTTGGTGCATACTTCTCAGGTTCATGGGATTATAAGAGTGTTAAGGAAATTCTTGGTAACAACTTTGGTGCAGTATCACTTCCAACCTTAAAGATTGGCGGAACAGATAAGCAGCTTAAGGCATTTGCAGGTTCTAAGGCAATCGCAGTTAACCCTAACTGCAAGTATCAGCAGGTAGCTGTAGCATTAGCTAAGTATCTTGGTGGTAAAGAAGCACAGCAGAGCCACTATGAATTAAGAGGTGTTATTCCTTGTAATACAGAGCTTCTTTCAACAGATGCTATCAAGAACGATGCTCTTATAACAGCACAGAATGATACATTTAACAAGACATCAGTTATCCAGCCTACAGTATCAGGAATGAATAATTATTGGACACCAGCACAGAATTTTGCAAAGGCTGTAGTTAATGGTGAGGTTACTCTGGATAATGCAGCAGCAAAGACACAGGATTTCTACAAGCAGATTAATACATCAATAGTAAGTAAATAAAGGCTTAAGTAATTCATAATTTAAGTAATTAATAAAAGGATGGCTGTCACATTATTAGTGACAGCCAGCTTGTAACAGGAGGTATGGTGATGAAAGATGGATTTATTCAGGCATTCAGAAAAGGTAATGCCATTACCAGACTTAGTGCCATTATACTTGGACTTGGTAATCTTGCAGGAAAGCAGATAATCAAAGGCATTCTTTATCTTGCAATAGAAGTAAGCTTTATATGCTTTATGATATTCAAAGGAATCAACTGTCTCGCCATGCTTCCAAGCCTTGGAGGAAGAGAACAGCAGGAGATATGGAATGAGAAGCTGGGTGTATACGAGTATGTGGCAGGTGATAATTCACTTCTGATACTTTTGTATGGTGTGGCAACTATATTTCTTATAGCCGCTTATGTTGTTCTTGCTATGAGTTCAGTCAAGAGTGCTTATAATGTTCAAACAAGGCTTGCTTTAGGAAAGCACATTAACACATTTGTGGAGGATGTTAAATCATTATTCAATGAGAATCTACACAAGCTGCTTCTTACACTTCCGGTCGGGGGAGTACTTATATTTACCATTCTGCCACTTGTATTTATGATAAGTATGGCATTTACCAATTATAGTAAAGTAGACAGCCATCTTGTACTGTTTGACTGGGTTGGATTAGAAAACTTCAAGCAGCTGTTTGATTCGGGAAGCTCTATAGGACATTCATTCTGGTCAGTTTTGGTATGGACTATTATATGGGCTATATTTGCAACAGGTCTCAATTACATATTAGGTATTCTTGTTGCTTTGCTGATTAATAGGAAGGGAACAAGGTTTAAGTCATTCTGGCGTTTTATATTTGTTCTCTCGATAGCTGTTCCACAGTTTGTTTCACTTCTTGTCATGAGAAGTATGTTAAACCAGGATGGTATTGTAAATGTTGTATTAAGGAATCTGGGCTGGATTGATAAGGCACTTCCGTTCTTCACTAATGCAACGTGGGCAAGAATAACAGTTATTGTTGTTAATCTGTGGGTAGGTATTCCATATACGATTCTTCAGGTTACAGGAATATTAAAGAACATTCCTATGGAGCTTTATGAGGCAGCAGATGTAGATGGTGCTAATGGTTTTGCTAAATTTACAAAGATTACGATGCCATATATGTTCTTTGTTACAACACCATATCTGATAACTACATTTACAGCTAATGTTAATAACTTCAATATTGTATACCTTCTTACTAAGGGTGATCCGGTTCTGGCTGGCGAAACTGCTGGTAAGACAGACCTTCTTGTAACCTGGTTATACAAGATGACAGTCGATTATCAATATTATAATCTGGGTGCAGTTATAGGTATTATGACATTCATATTCCTGGCAATTGGCTCACTTCTTGTATATAGAAGAACTAAGTCTTATAAGGATGAGGAGGGCTTCCAATGAAAAAGAAAAAGATTACTAAAAATATATTGGCACATATAACACTTACAATACTTGCAGTTATATGGGTAATGCCGCTTATATGGATAATCCTCACAAGCTTCAGGGCACAGAAGGGAGCGTATACAAGCTCATTTTTCCCTAAGGCATATACACTTGATAATTATACAAAGTTGTTTACAGATACAGGAATACTTAATTTCCCAAGAATGTTTGAGAATACGCTTATAGTTGCAGTATTTTCGTGTATTATATCTACGTTTTTCGTGCTTTCAGTTGCTTACTGTATGTCACGCCTCAGATTCAGAATGAGGAAGGCTATGATGAATGTAGCTATGATACTTGGTCTTTTTCCAGCCTTTATGGCAATGGTAGCTGTATATTATATTCTTAAGGCTGTCGGATTATCTGAGGGTTCAATGATAAGGGTTGCACTTGTGCTTGTATATTCGGCATCAGCCGGAATACAGTTTTATATAGCAAAAGGCTTTTTTGATACGATTCCAAAGAGTATTGATGAAGCAGCAATTATTGATGGAGCAACGAAATGGCAAGTATTTACAAGAATTACAATACCTTTAAGTAAACCAATTATCGTGTATACAGTACTTACTTCTTTCATAGCACCATGGGTTGATTTCATATTTGCAAGAGTTATATGCCGTGCCAATGCCAACTATTATACAGTTGCGATCGGTTTATGGCAGATGCTTGAAAAGGAATATGTTGATGTGTGGTATACAAGATTCGCAGCGGGAGCTGTACTTATATCTATTCCAATTGCAGCCTTGTTTATGATAATGCAGAAGTGCTATAATGACAGTATGTCAGGTGCAGTAAAAGGATAATGTCAATAGTGCTTTGTACTTTGTGATCCTGTATGAATTAAAACGGGGATTTAAAGAAGAGGTATGTAATGCGAAAAAGAATGTTCAGGATGTTTGCAGTATTAACTGCTATGATATTATTATTTCAAGCCGGGTGTAACAGCCCGGCTAAAAGTGTATATACAACTAAAGATGATTATGATGATAAGCTGTATTATGCCATGACAACGCCTTATGGAGCGTATCCCGAAACTATAAGCTATACGCTTGGCAAAATGACAAGTGTTAATAATTCCAATATGCCAGAGGGTGATACATATACAGATAATGCATATACAAGATATATAAAGAATATGATTAATGTTCAGAATATTGATGCATTTGAGGCACAGGATACGCAGTATAATACTAACGTTTCAATGGCTGTTTCTATGGGTGCATTGCCAGATATAATGATGGTTTCCAGTCAGGATGAGCTGCAAAGCCTTGTTGAGGAAGACATGATTGAGGATCTGACAGAAAGCTATAATAACTGTCTGAGCAGCAGGATAAGAGCTATATATAACAGTTATGGAAGCTCACTTAAGGATATGATTACATTTGACGGAAGGATTATGGCACTTCCAGAGACTAATATAACAGATGGCCCTAATCTCATATGGCTGCGTAAGGACTGGATGGATAAGCTAGGACTGACAGCGCCTAAAACAATAGAGGATGTTGTTGATATAATCAAGGAATTTATTGAAAAGGATCCTGGTAATAATGGAATAGATAACAACGGAAGGAGCAATACTGTCGGCCTTGTAGTAGATACAGAACTTACAGGTGAGTGTGGTTATAGCAGTGAATTTCTGCTTGATATTGTTTTTGCGTGTTTTAATGCATATCCTAAGCAGTGGATAAAGGATTCAGATGGAAATGTTGTTTATGGTTCTGTTACATCAGAGGCAAAGGATGCACTGGCATATATAAGGCAGTTATATAGCGATGGAATAATAGATAATGATTTCTTATTAAGGACAACAACTAATATATGTGAGCTTATTGAGAATGGAAGGTGTGGATCTTTTTTTGGACCATGGTGGGCACCTAATAATCCACTTGTCAATGCAGTAAACACTAACCCTGATGCAGACTGGCAGCCATACCTTATACAGACATCTGATGATGGAAGTACAAGCTATCACAGCCAGAATCCCTGCTATAAGTATGTTGTGGTAAGAAAGGGCTTTGAGCACCCGGAGATAGCGGCTAAGATTATAAGTGTAATGTTTGATAGTGCAAGGTATGACAGCAATGCTTTGCAGGAATTTATCTATTATTACCAGCAGAATGTAGAACCGACTGCCCGTCCTATTTCAATTAATGTGGATTACAATAATGCTCTGTCTATATGCTATGAAAAGATTGACAAAGCACTTAAAGGAGAGAGTGATCCTGATAAGCTTGAATTGCTTGAAAAGTCGTATTACGATGCCTGCAATTCATACATTAGTAATACAGGAAAAAACTATATAGAATCAAGCACACAGGGTAGTGATGATACACTTGAAAGAAAGAATGCAACAAGTACACAGTGGGCAGCCTATGTGTCAAGAATAACAGCCTGCAGGCTGTTAAGTGAGGGTAATATACGCGTTGTTGATTCTATGTATTTTAAGACAACAGACACGATGAAAACGCGGTGGTGGCGTTTAAAGGAAAAGGAAAAAGAAGCGTACCTAAAGATTATATGTGGTGCTGAGGATATATCGTACTTTGATACCTTTATCAATGAATGGAATGAACAGGGCGGGGAGGCAATAACTAATGAAGTACGTGAAGAACTGATTGCCACCGCTGGCTAGGTATGGCCTGAGTGTAGAATTGAGGAGATAAGTGTAAATATTTAATAGCGTAAAAACGCAGAATTGAATAATTAAACGAAAAAATAACTGGATAATTTCCATTGTGGAGTTATCCAGTTATTATTTACGTAGTGAGACATTTTCGTATATAATCTTTCGTATATATAATCTGAAAATATTTAATTAAGTTTACGCCCCAATAACTCCGGCAAATCCACATATAAGAACGATTATACCAAGTACAATACGATACCAGCCGAATACCTTGAAGTCATGCTTTTTGATGTAGCCCATAAGGAACTTGATAACTACTAAAGAAACGATGAAGGCAACAAGCATACCAATAAGAAGAATCATCGCTTCCATAGATGTCATAGAGTTATGCATAAGGAACTTCACGCCCTTAAGAAGGCTTGCTCCAAACATAACAGGAACAGCAAGGAAGAAGGTATATTCAGCAGCTACTGTTCTTGAAATACCAAGTATAAGTGCACCAACTATGGTTGCACCAGAGCGTGAGGTACCAGGGAATATAGCAGCTATAAGCTGGAAAAGTCCGATATAGAATGCAAGCTTATAAGTGATACCTGTAAGGTGGCGAACCTTAGGCTTCTTTCCGTGATGCATAGTTTCAACGATAATGAAAGCTATACCGAATATAATAAGCATAATAGCAACTGTTGTGTAATTATAGAACATGGCTTCAAGCTGTTCATCAAAAAGAATACCAACAATAGCAGCAGGGACACAGGATACAAGAATATGAAACCATAACTTAAATATATCCCATTTAACATAAGCACCGGCACCACTTTCTGCTAGTGGTTCTTTGTTGTTTTTTTTACCAAAAGGCCATAACTGATGCCAGAAAAGAATAACAACAGCCATTATAGCACCAAGCTGGATAACAACTTCAAACATACTGTAAAATGCATCGGATACCTTAAGCGGCATAATCTCATTAAGCAGAATCATATGACCAGTACTGCTTATTGGAAGCCATTCAGTAATACCTTCTACGATACCAAAAATTATCGCCTTTAAAATCTCTAACATTATTCCTCCAATCACTTGCGGATTATTCTACTCTTATGTATATTCCGCCATAGCCACATTTTATTATAGAAAAAGATTATTGTCTGAAAAACATGAAGAAAACAATAATATATTCTTATATGACTACACGTTATTTTCGCATTGAAATGCAGGTGTGTCAACAACAGAATAATATAATTTGTATATAAATTTGTTTTAACAATGAAGTTTACTTTTTAGTCATATAAAGTTATTATATGATACTAGGGTCAAAAGGTCTAAACACACATGAGCTTGCTCATAGGTGGGAGAATTGTGGGAGTGCGTAGCACGGAACAATTCGTAGGTATCAAAGTCGGGGGCTTTTGACCTTGATAGACAATTATAAGATGACTGGGAGGAACTTATGGAAATATATTTAAAACCAATAATATCAGCCTGTTATATATTCCCAATACTTGCAATTATATTTACAATACCATATATATTATATGAATATAACAAATATGGCTCACTTCTTGTTATAAGAACGGCTATAGTGTATACATTTATATTCTATATGCTTACGTCATATTTTATGACAATATTGCCGCTTCCACCGCTTGATTCAGTTACTCCTGATTCGGCATGTATGCTCCTTGTACCATTTGATGCAGTAAGAAGAGTTATAGATAACTCAGGAATCATATTTTCTGATCCGGCAACATACATCAATATATTTGGTTGTCCGGATTTCTGGCAGATTATTTTTAATATTTTATTATTATTGCCTTTTGGCGTATATCTTAGATATTATTTTAAAAGACCTTGGTGGCAGGTGCTTATATTTTCTTTTCTTTATAGCTTGTTTTTTGAGTTTACACAGCTGTCAGGATTGTATGGAATATATAAATATCCATACAGATTTTTTGAGGTAGATGACCTTATATGTAATACTCTGGGTGGGATTGCTGGTTATATGGTAACACCGCTTCTTGTATTTCTTCTTCCAGACAGAAATAAAATAGATGAAATAGCATATAAGAAGGGACAGATTGTATCCGAATTCAGACGTGGGATTGCCTGGTGTATAGATATATTTATTGTTATGCTTCCTGTATTTATATATGTATTATATAACCGTATGGATATAGCAGCATTTATCTATAATTCTAAGTATATAGTTATAACAGGTGCTTATATAGCGGTGATGTTTACGGCAGCAGCTTCAATAAGTAAGGGAAGAACGATAGGAAAAGCGCTTGTTAATATAAGGCTTGTAAAGGTATATGATAAAAAAGATGAGCATGAGGAAAAATGTTATAAAAGAGCCGGAATATTAAGGCTTGCAATAAGATATAGCATCTTATATGTAATAAGCATGCCATCTGCTGCATATGCATATTTTATATATCAGTTTATGATGAATTCGGACATTTTCAGTGGTGAATGGAGATTTTATGCATGTGTTGCTGGGATTATTATATGTTTGTTTATTACTTTTTATATGGCATTCGATCTTTTGCTATGTCTGTTTAGTGATACAAGAAACATGCTGTATGACAGAATCGTAAAGCTTACTCATATAAGCATGTCAGGATGTGGACATAACTACAATACAGAAATCATAGATAAGAAGGTGGAAGATGGACTAATATCAGGAGAAGAGCAGAAAAATCAATGAAAAATACACAAAAAAAGATGTAAAATATACATAAATGTGCAATTATTGATATTTATTATCATTTAGTTATGTGTTAACATATGCACTGGAAGAAAACATAGTGATGCTTTTTAGAACAGGTGTAGAAGTGAGAATGGAATGAATTTAGGAAGCCAGGAAGCATCTGTAAGATATACGGAGGTTAAACACATGACTATTAAGGATATGAAAACTGGTCAGACTGCCACGATTCTTAAGGTTGGCGGTGAAGCCGCACTCAGACAGCATTTTCTTGATATGGGACTTATACAGGGCGCAGAGGTCACGGTTATAAAGTATGCACCTATGGGTGATCCTGTTGAATTAAGAATACATGGATATGAGTTGACGATAAGACTTGCTGATGCAGCACAGATAGAGGTAAATACTGTACACGATAATGAAAAGCAGGAAAAAACAGATATCAGATTTATAAAAACTGAGCATCCAGGTCTTGGTGAGGGTGGGCGTTTCCACGATAAGGAAACAGAGAATCCACTTCCTGATGATGTTACACTTACATTTGCACTTGTAGGAAACCAGAACTGTGGCAAAACAACACTTTTTAATGTTTTAACAGGTTCTAACCAGCATATAGGTAACTTTCCAGGTGTGACAGTAGATAGAAAGGATGGCGTGATAAAGGGACATCCGGATACACTTATTACGGATCTTCCAGGTATATATTCAATGTCGCCTTATAGCAGTGAGGAGATTGTGACTAGGCAGTTTCTTCTTAATGATAAGCCAAAGGGAATTATAAATATACTTGATGCAACTAATATAGAGCGTAATCTTTATCTTACAATGCAGCTTATGGAGCTTAATATTCCTATGGTTGTAGCACTTAATATGATGGATGAGATAAGAGTTAATGGCGGTTCAATACGAATCAATGAGCTTGAGCGACAGTTAGGTGTTCCGGTTATTCCTATATCAGCAGCTAAGGGTGAGGGTATAGGAGAACTGGTAGAGCATGCTATTCACGTTGCAAAATATCAGGAAAAACCGGAAATAATGGATTTCTGTCCTGATGACAGTGCAATTCATAGATGTATACATGGTATCATGGCGCTTATAAGCGACCATGCAAAAAAAGCAGATTATCCGGAAAGATTCGCAGCATCAAAGGTGGTTGAGGGAGATGCAATAGTATTTAAGCATCTTGAGCTTGAACAGAATGAGAAGGAGATGATAGAACATATCATACTCCAGATGGAAGATGAATGTGGTATGGACAGATCATCTGCCATGGCAGATATGAGGTTTGAATATATAGAAAATGTATGCAGAAATACAGTAGTAAAGCCAAAAGAAAGCAAAGAAAGAATAAGAAGCCGTAGGATAGATAAGGTATTAACCGGTAAATATACAGGTATTCCGGCTTTTGTTGCTATTATGGCACTTGTATTTTATCTTACCTTTAATGTTATAGGAGCATGGTTATCGGATATACTTGATATAGGAATAACTGCCCTTACACATGTAGTAGATAATGCGCTTACAGCATTGAATGTTAATTCTGTATTACATGCTTTGATTATTGATGGCATATTCAACGGTGTGGGAAGTGTACTTAGTTTCCTGCCTGTTATTGTTACATTATTCTTCTTTTTATCAATACTTGAAGATAGCGGATATATGGCAAGAGTAGCATTTATCATGGATAAGCTGCTTCGTAAGCTTGGATTGTCAGGAAGAAGTATTGTACCTATGCTTATTGGTTTTGGCTGCAGCGTTCCCGGTGTTATGGCAAGCCGTACACTTTCTTCTGACCGCGATAGAAAGATGACCATATTATTGACACCATTTATGAGTTGTTCAGCTAAAGTGCCTATATATGCATTCTTTTCAGCAGCCTTTTTCCCAGAGCATGCGGCACTTGTTATGATAGGCTTGTATTTTGTAGGAATAGTCATAGGAATTATTATGGCACTTATATTTAAAAAGACACTTTTTAAAGGTGAACCAGTTCCATTTGTTATGGAGCTTCCAAACTACAGAATGCCAGGTGCCAAGAATGTTATGCAGTTACTATGGGAGAAAGCAAAAGACTTTTTACAGAAAGCTTTTTCTATAATATTTATTGCAACAATTCTTATATGGTTCTTACAGAATTTTGATATAAGACTTAATGTTGTTACGGATTCTAAGGATAGTATACTTGCTGCTATTGCAAGCTGGATATCACCTATATTCAGACCTCTTGGTTTTGGAGACTGGAGAATAGCGACAGCAGTTCTTACAGGAGTTATGGCGAAGGAAAGTGTAGTATCAACAATATCTATTCTTTTTGGCAGTACAGTAGAGATAATCGAAGCAGTAGCACCAGCAGGTGTACTTGCATTTCTTGTGTTCTGTCTGTTATACACACCATGTATAGCTGCGATTGCATCAATAAAAAGGGAGCTAGGTGGAAGGTATGCAGCAGGAGTGGTTATAATGCAATGCTGTATAGCATGGATAGCAGCATTAATCACACATACTATATTTATGGTTTTGTTATGAGATAATGAGTGCATAAGAAGAGTAACATATAATGAAATGTATTAAGTGAAATGTATCAAAATAAAAACATTGCAAGTAAAGCTTATTGATGGTATTATATCAATAATGCATAAAACAGTCCCTTGAGGGAGTAATCGGCATATAATATGATGTCAGGATTAAAAGGTATTTTGCATCTGACATTATAATATGCAGTTATATCGACATAATGATTAATATTTAATCACACGGTTATTGATAAACCCGGTATTACTTTAAATGATGAGACTCAAGGACAGTAGGTGAGAATTTCTCCTGCTGTCCCTGAGTCTTTTTTACGTAAGTAACTATGCAAAAGTAATATGAACGATTATGTCTGCCTGTGAGGGATAAATACAATAAGAGGAGCAAAGTGTGAAAAAAAGATTTTCACACGCAAGAATGAAGATTATTATGAGCATTTTTGAATTGTTTATCCTGGCCATCGGACTTTCGATGGATGCTTTTGCTGTATCAATATGCAAAGGTTTGTCACTTGGAAAAATAAAAGTGAAGCATATGCTTATAGCTGGATTGTGGTTTGGTGGTTTCCAGGCACTTATGCCACTTATAGGTTATTTTCTTGGCAGCTTTTTTGCTGACATGATAACAAAGTATTCGCACTGGATTGCTTTTATTTTACTTTTATTCATCGGCGGAAATATGATAAAGGAATCGTTTGATGAAGAGGAAAATGTTAATGCAGATATGGGTGTAAAGAATATGTTTTTACTTGCTGTTGCAACAAGCATTGATGCACTTGCGGTTGGTGTTTCACTGGCATTTCTTAAAGTGAACATAATCCCAGCTGTATTATTCATAGGTTGTATAACATTTGTCTGTTCAGCAGCTGGTGTAAAAATAGGAAGTATATTTGGCGATAAATATAGGTCAAAAGCCGGGTTATGTGGTGGTATAATACTTATACTAATAGGTGTAAAGATTCTGCTTGATGGTATGGGTATCATATAATATACGATATGAAAGGAAAGAGGTTTTATGAAAGAAATATTAATAGCTTTATTATTGCTCGTTGCAGGGTTTGTGCTTCTTATAAAAGGAGCAGATTTTTTCGTAGATGGAAGCTCATCAGTTGCTAAAAGGTTAAAAGTACCATCTATGATTATAGGACTTACGATAGTAGCCATGGGAACAAGTCTGCCAGAGTGTGCCGTAAGTGTTACAGCATCACTTAGCAACAATAATGCACTTGCAGTAAGTAATGTTGTAGGCTCTAACATATTTAATCTTATGGTTGTATGTGGTGTATGTACTTTGTTTGTTCCACTTGCTGTATCAGTAGATACATTGAAGAAAGAATTTCCATTTTCAATAATATGCGCTGTTCTTCTTGTTATATTTGGAAAGTTTGGGATGATTCTTGGCAGGGCAGATGGAATAATATTCCTTGTTCTATTCGCAGCATATCTTGGCTGGATGATAAAATCAGCATTAAGTGCAAGAAATTCAGTATTAAGTAAAGAGGCAGAAGAAGCTGATGAACAGATAAAGATACTTCCAGTATGGCAGTGCATAATCTATATAATAGGTGGCGCTGTTGCTATAAAATTTGGTGGCGATTTTGTTGTAAATGGAGCTTCTACCATAGCTTCCAGTCTGGGATTCAGCCAGAATCTTATAGGACTTACAATTGTTGCACTCGGTACAAGCCTTCCAGAGCTTGTAACATCAATAGTTGCAGCGAAGAAGGATGAAGTGGATATGGCACTTGGAAATGTTATAGGTTCTAATATATTTAACATACTTCTTGTGCTTGGTGTAGCAGGTGCTATAAGTCCTGTGACATTCATATCAGAAAATATTATTGATATAATTATACTTATTATCATGAGTGTAGTGGTATGGGTATTTGCATGGTCAAAAAAGAAGCTTGTAAGATGGCATGGAGCAGCGATGCTTGTCTCATATGCAATATATCTTGTGTATATATGTATGCGTTAGTTATATTGATGCGGGGTCAAAAGTCATCAGCTTTGATACTTACAGATTGTTGATATAAATATTGCATAACGGCTGATTTACAGCAAGTATTGCATAATATATAATTAATGTTGGTAATCCTGCTTTCGTATACGTGTATTACGAAGGAGAAATAAAAGCACATATGGGAGAATGTAAACTGCTTATTAAAGAAAATGAGGGAATTCTTGTATGTGGAAACAGTACAAGAGTAGCAAGAATAAGAGTCAGGGATATTAATTATATTAGTTGCGATAACAGGATTATAACTATTCATACCGATGGTTTTCAAGATAGTTTTTATGGGAAAATTGGGGAAGTATATAATGTATTGAAAGAATACGGTTTTGAATATGTTAATGAATCAGAGATAGTTAATATAATGAAAATAAGAAAAATGCATACTAATTACGTAGTGCTGCATGAAGAAACTGAACTTATATGTAGTAAGACCTGTAAGCACAGAGTAAGAGAACTTATGTGGAATTGAGTTGATATTTATATACATTACAATAATATCAGTGCTTGTATATGGCTCTGTCATATGTGATAAACATATGGCAGGGCTTTCTCCTTTTTATAGCGCGGTTTTTATTACGTTTTATTAAAAGAAAGTAAAAGATGGCATGGAATTTTTGACAGCATGATAAAGAAAGTGTTAGAATATTTTCATATAAAATGTGAAATAAATAATAAAGAAGTATCATTAGCATGTTCTGTTAATATACTCGGAAAGAAGAGGAATATAATGCAGGCGTATACTGTATCACAGTGGTTTTTATTCTTTTTTATATATTGTTTTATAGGCTGGGTATGGGAGAGCTGTTATGTGTCAGCTAAGTCTGGCAAATGGGTTAATAGAGGATTCTTACATGGACCAGCATTGCCCATATATGGTTCAGGAGCTATTGTGATACTTGTAAGCACAATAGGTGTAAGAGAATCTATACCACTTATATTTTTGTTTGGCATGATATCTTCAACCATACTTGAGTTTGTTACAGGGTACTGTATGGAGCGTATGTTCGGAGTCAGATACTGGGATTATAGTAAGAAGCCGTTTAATCTTATGGGACATATATGTCTTTTTTCCTCAATAGGATGGGGAATATTTTCTGTATTGCTTGTCAGAATAGTGCACAGGCCTATAGAGAGCGTTGTATGTATGATTCCAGTAACAATAGCAGATATTATTGCATTTGGTGTGGCTATTATTATGACAGCTGATTTCACCCAGTCATTCAATGAAGCTATGGATCTTAAAGCAACTATTGAAAGAATAGCTAGCAGTAACCAGCAGATAAAAACAATTGCAAAAAGAATCGAGGTTGCAACTGCATTTGCAGAAGATGATTATAACAAGATGAAGGAAAAACTTGCAGAGGGCAAGGCAACAGTTATGAATAATGTAAGTAAAGCAAAGGGAAGACTTACATTTGAGAGAAATATGGATGAAAGGAAGGGCGTTAAGCTTGCAACGCTGCAGAAGATGAGTGAAACGATAGTTGAAAGCCTGAAGAATAAGCTTATGGATGAAAAGTACGCAAATCAGCTGTTAGAAACACTTGAAAATGAAAAGGTAAATCTTAAGACGGATAATAAGAAAAGTTATAAGAGTGTATTCAGAATGGTTAAGCGTAATCCAGGAGCAGTATCAAGAAGCCATTCGGCTGAACTGGATGAGATTAAGAAGCTCATAAAATAGTTAAGTGAGGAATTAGTATTCAGATGGAAAAGATAGTTATATACAATGTTAAGCATGTTAAGGATATAATAAAATGTGCGGCTAACATGAGAATTAAAAGTATAGTACTTAGTGATGATATGTTATCGGATACGCTTGGTAATATCTTTGTAAGTGCCAGTGATTACAAAGCAGGTGATGAGCTTCCTGAAAAGTCGGAAGCTAAGCCTGGCATTGTTATATTCTGTGATGTTACTGATAAACATATGGACAAGCTTCTTTTTGAGATGAGGACAGGCAACAGTGAAGTGGATTATAAGGCTGTGAAGACAAAGACTAACAGTCAATGGACGATAACAAGAATACTTGCACAGATGGAAAAAGAAAGTATGGAGTATCGTATAAAAAACAAAAAGTAATAAATGAAATGTAACAAATGAAAATATAATGAACAATTAAGAACAAAAGATAATAGTAAATAAAACAAATAGTAATTAAAGAAAAAAAGGCAGACAGGAAAGGAGAGAAATTATGAACAATATTATATATGTAACAACAGAAAGCTTTGAACAGGAGGTCCTTAAGTCTGACAAGCCAGTGCTTGTTGACTTCTTTGCAGAATGGTGCGGACCATGTAAGATGTTAGGTCCGGTGCTTGAGGAGGTGGCAACAGAACAGGATGCTGTAAAGATATGTAAGATAGATGTAGATAAACAGATGAGTCTTGCATTAAAATATAATGTGGCATCAATACCTACAATGCTGCTGTTTAAGAATGGCCAGGTATCAGCAACCAATATTGGCTATATAGGTAAAAAACAGATTATGGAGTTTATAGCCCAATAAAACAGTTGCTTTAAAATACTATCTGAAATACTAGGGGTATTGTTTCTAAATTAATACACATTTATTGTACAAAACTAAAAACAACAAAAAAATGTATTGAAATATATTGATTTGGGTGTTAACATAATCGTGCGAGTGATAGTTAAGAAATTAACAGATTCGCTTATATTTTTACAGAAGTTTGTATACAATGTACAACTTATTATGCAATTTAACAGTCAATTTTTTAAGGAGGAACCAATAAAATGGTAAATTTTGATCAGTGGAATGGTTTCAAAGGCAGACTTTGGAAAGAAGAGATCAATGTAAGAGATTTCGTTCAGAACAATTACAAGCCATATGATGGAGATGAAAGTTTCCTTGAAGGACCTACAGAAGCTACTAACAAGCTTTGGGGAAGACTTCAGGAATTACAGAAGGAAGAAAGAGCTAAGGGCGGCGTACTTGATATGGAAACAAAAGTTGTTGCTGGTCTTACAGCTTATGGTCCTGGATATATAGATGAATCTATGAAGGAGCTTGAACAGGTAGTTGGTCTTCAGACAGATAAGCCACTTAAGAGAGCATTTATGCCTTATGGTGGTATCAAGATGGCAGAAGAATCATGCAAGAACTACGGTTATGAACCAGATCCAGAACTTCATAAGATCTTCACAGAATATCATAAGACACATAACCAGGGTGTATTCGATGCTTATACACCAGAGATGAGAAAGGCTCGTCACAGCCACATCATCACAGGTCTTCCAGATACTTATGGACGTGGACGTATCGTAGGTGACTACAGAAGAGTTGCTCTTTATGGTATCGATTTCCTTATGGAAGAAAAGAAGAAGGATCACGCTAACTGTGGTTGTGGAACAATGACAGATGATGTTATCCGTTTAAGAGAAGAAATATCTGATCAGTACAAGGCACTTGCAGGTATGAAGAAGATGGCTGAAAGCTATGGTTATGATATCAGCAAGCCAGCTACTAATGCTAAGGAAGCTGTTCAGTGGTTATACTTTGGATATCTTGCAGCTATCAAGACACAGAATGGTGCTGCTATGTCTGTAGGTCGTGTATCTACATTCCTTGATATCTATATTCAGAGAGATCTTGAAGCTGGTACTCTTACAGAGAAGGAAGCTCAGGAACTTATTGATCATTTCGTTATGAAGTGTAGAATGGTTAAGTTCGCAAGAATTACATCATACAACGAATTATTCTCAGGAGATCCTACATGGGCTACTCTTGAAGTTGGTGGTACAGGTATCGATGGACGTTCAATGGTTACAAAGAACGACTACAGATTCCTTCATACACTTGAGAACATGGGACCTTCACCAGAACCAAACCTTACAGTACTTTACTCTTCAAGACTTCCAGAAAGCTTCAAGAAGTATGCTGCTAAGATTTCTGTTGATACATCTTCAATCCAGTATGAGAACGATGATGTTATGAAGGTAACATGGGGCGATGATTATTCAATCTGCTGCTGTGTATCTGCTACACAGACAGGTAAGGAAATGCAGTTCTTCGGAGCTAGAGCAAACCTTGCTAAGTGCTTACTTTACGCTATCAATGGTGGTGTAGATGTTAAGAACAGAGAACAGGTTGGTCCTGCTTACAAGCCAGTTACTTCAGAATATCTTGATTATGATGAAGTTGTTGATAAGTTCGACGCTATGATGGATTGGTTAGCTGATCTTTATGTTAATACACTTAACCTTATCCAGTATATGCATGATAAGTATTACTATGAAGCTGCTGAGATGGCTCTTATTGATACAGATGTTAAGAGAACATTTGCTACAGGTATCGCTGGATTCTCACACGTTGTAGATTCACTTTCAGCTATTAAGTATGCAAAGGTTAAGACAGTACGTGATGAAACAGGTATCGTTGTAGATTACGAAATCGAAGGCGACTTCCCTAAGTATGGTAACGATGATGACAGAGCTGATGATATCGCTGTATGGTTACTTAAGACATTCCTTGAGAAGATTAAGAAGAGACATACTTACAGAGATTCAGAGCCAACAACATCTATCCTTACAATTACTTCTAACGTAGTATATGGTAAGTACACAGGTGCTATGCCTGACGGACGTAAGGCTGGTACTCCACTTTCTCCTGGTGCTAACCCAAGTTATGGTGCAGAGCAGAATGGTCTTCTTGCTTCACTTAACTCACTTACAAAGCTTCCTTACGAGTGGGCATTAGATGGTATTTCTAATACACAGACAATGAACCCAGACGCTTTAGGACATAACGAAGAAGAAAGAATTAACAACCTTGTTAATGTTATGGATGGATACTTTGATCAGGGTGCTCATCACCTTAATGTTAACGTATTCGGTAAGGATAAGTTACTTGATGCTATGGAACACCCAGAAAAGCCAGAATATGCTAACTTCACAATCCGTGTATCTGGTTACGCTGTTAAGTTCATCGACCTTACAAAGGAACAGCAGATGGATGTTATTTCTAGAACATTCCACGACAGAATGTAATCAGTGCTATTTTTTAAAAAGATAGTGTCAAAGTTGGCATCAAAATGGTGTCAATTACAGATAGAAAAGAAGTGTATAAATATATACATTTTAAAAACAGAATATCAGGACATCTAAATAAGTCCATATGCTTGCTTAATAGTGAGTATATGGGCTTATTTTTTTGCCTTAAAATCTTAGTAATTATTGGGCTATGTGCTTACCATTTGTATAAAGATTATTAAATAAAATGATATGAGATAAAATTAAGTAATGGAAATAGATAATAATTATGTTATACTATATATGAATATGTATACTATGTATGCATATAATATGTATTTATATATAGGGAAAGAGCGGATATAATGTTGGCAAAGGCTACAGATGAACAGAAAGACAGCTTGAAAAAATACATGAAAAAAATTAAAGACATAAAATTGAGAGTGCCAGAGGAATATCTTGAACCTATTAAGGAACATGCAGAACATGCAGAATAAGCAAAATGAGGGTGAATAATTTGTAATTTTGAAACATGTGTTTCATTCGAAATTTTAAAGGAGGTATGACCTATGACAGCGTTAAGACAGAGTGCAATGATGGAACTGGAAAAGATACCAGAAGATAAATTATCCTTTGTGATTCAGATAATGCAAGGGGTAAACGGATTATATAACGATACCAATAGCGAAAGGAAAGAAGCATTTGCCAGATTAGAACAGTTACGCAAAAAGGGAACTGTTACAGATGATGCTGCAGAATTAGCTTCTTATAGGGAAGATAAGTATGGCAGGTAAAATTCTGATAGATACTAATGTACTGCTTGATTATCTTCTGGAAAGAGAGCCATTCTTTGAGGATGCAAAGAAAGTAATCATGTTATGTACAGAAGGGAATACAAAAGGCTGTATTGCAGTACACTCAATATCTAATATGTTCTTCATATTAAGAAAAGATTATACAGCAAAGGAACGCAGAGAAATATTGTCAAGTCTATGTACAATTTTTGATGTTGAAGGCATAGACAAAGCAAAATTATTATCTGGTCTTGCAAACGAAGATTTTTCTGATTTTGAGGACTGCTTACAGATGGAGTGTGCAAAGAGTTATGGTGCAGATTATATTGTGACAAGAAATGTGCCAGATTATTCTATATCAGACATAAAGGCAATTTTACCAAGTGAATATTTAGGATTATAACAAACAAAGCACCAACGGAGCTACAAGTGAAAATGGAAACTGTCTATAAAGGTGTCATTTTACGGAGAATATATATTATGTAGGAAAATGTATTTGTAAAGGTATCAATATAATTTACAGATATATTTGTAAAGCTAGTATGCCGACTATTGAAGAAATTGAAGCAGAATTAAATGAATATTTTTATGCTATAGAAGGAGAATAGATGGTGAAAAAACGAATTATAAACTCGATGCAGTTCTAATACTGACAACAGGTTGTTTCAGGGTTAATAAATTTATGTTGTTGGGACTGCATTGTCAAAATGAAAAATAAAATGTTATTTTGGAAGGAATGTAGTTTATTTATGAATGAATATGTAAAAAATTTAAATCGAATTGAATTTGTTGTTACAATGGCGTGTACTGGAAAATGTAAACATTGTTCTGAAGGTGATCATATAAATTGTAAAGGACATATTGATACAGAACTTGCAGTAAAGTCTGTTCGACAGATTTGTGAAAAATATAAAATTGAATCGTTGATGACTTTTGGTGGTGAACCGCTGATATATCCTGATATTGTTTGCACTATTCACAAAACGGCAACGGACATGGGAATCGAAAAAAAACAGTTAATTACCAATGGCTTTTTCTCTAAAAAAAGGGAACGTATAGAAGAAGTGGTTACGATGCTTGAGAAAAGCGGGGTAAATAGCTTATTGCTGTCTGTTGATGCATTTCATCAGGAAACAATTCCTCTTGAACCGGTAAAATATTTTGCTGAATGTGTTGTGAAATCAAAGATTCCCGTTAAATTAGGTCCAGCATGGCTTGTTAGTGAAGAAGATAATAATCCATATAATCTTAAAACGAAAGAAGTATTGGGGAAATTTAAGGACTTGCATATTCCTATAGGAAGTGGGAATATTGTTTTTCCGAGTGGAAATGCATTGAAATATCTTAGTGAGTATTTTGAGGATGGTGTCGCATATTCGTCTCCTTATGAAGAAGATATATTTGATGTTCGGGCGATTAGTTTTTCTCCTAATGGTGATGTGTTGAACGGAAACATTAATAATAATGATATACAGGATATTTTAGAATCATATCGACCATAAAATTTAAATTTTCAAATAATCACACATAGAAAATAGAATAATTAATACATAGCCATTAGGAAGGCATCCACATTCTTAATGGCATTTTTTATGCCCTGAAAGGAGGTAAATTCTATGTAATCCGCAGCAAGGTTAGAGACAATGGGTTTATTTACAGACGGATTCAAACTCTTGAAGAAGGCAAACAGCACGAATCAGTTATAAGCCACAGACAAGAGCCACACTTAATATGTCAGATAGATAAGAAGTGTAAGAGCAGAATATTAAAAAGGATTACATATAATTTGTTGAATAAAATGGTCATACAGTAATAAATTTATGGAAATCACAGATGATTATTATATACTATATATGAGTGCATATAATACAGATTGATGTTGATGGTTATATGTATTCATATATAGGGAAAGAGCGGATATAATGTTGGCAAAGGCTACAGATGAACAGAAAGACAGCTTGAAAAAATATATGAAAAAAATTAGTGACATATACTTGTTATCGCAGTGTGGATTTTGTCTAACTTCATAGAGTGCCGTAAGTGACTATTTATGGGCGTTTCTCAGATTTTATGATTTTATCTTAACTCGTCAGAAATCGTCATTTTATAAAAAATTGGTGTCAAAATTGGTGTCAATCAGCGGAGAGATACCTTTTCTTGCCACAGTATATCAATATCACAAATTGAAAAATTGAATATCGCAAGTAGATTATGGAACGCAGATATTGACGTTACTTTTCTATTTCTAGCCGTACAGAAATGGACGGTTTTTTCTATATCCAAACGAAAGGAGAATTTTAAAAGCTATGAAAAAGATATTGAAGCGATTAGCCACAGGCTTTCTTGCCTTTGCGACTATCGTTACCTCTTTGCCGACAACGGCAGTCCACGCTTCCGAGAAGCAATACTGGACAGAAAGTGCCGAGCGTGTCGGTATCGTTGAAAAAGTAATGAATGACGTTTTTATCGGTTCGACATTCAATGAGGGACACATGACCGTTGAGGGTGAGGACGCTTTCTGCGTGGATATTAATACCAACTTTCGCAACGGCTACAAGACCAGAGCCGACGCAAGCACACGCATGAGCTACGAACAGATTTCAGATGTTTCAGCCGAGGAAAGCAAGTAAAGGGGGTATCAGATTATGAGATTAGCGAATGGAATTGTGTTAGATAAGGAAAAGACGTTTGGAGTGCTGAAATTCTCCGCATTAAGACAGGACGGGACAACCAGCGAGGAAATCAAGCGTAGAACTTACGATTTGAAGTGCAGTCAGCGGGAACGCACGATACAGGTATCTATCTCAGCGGAAATCCCTGTCAAGGATTACCCGTACAATGCAGAGGTGGAGCTTATCAATCCTGTTGCCGATACGGTGGCAAACGCCAACTACCGAGGGGCATATGTGGAATGGTACATCAAGGCAGACGACATTGTGCTGAAAAATAAAGGCGGTCAGCCCGCAGGCAATCCACAGGGACAGCCTAAGAAATAAAAGGATTGTGTAAGTAGTTAGAAAAAGCTATAATCCTTTATGATGTAAAGGCTATAAATTATTAAGGAGTGTATTATTATGAATAATGAAATTATTTTACCATTGGAAGCCTTGTTATCTTTAGGAATAGCATTTTCCTTTGTGTATTTATCAAAATATAGATATTCTGAAAACAAGAGATGTGCAAGTAAGTATGAGAATAATAAAAAAATGCTGATATTTCGATTGATAGTAACAGAAATATTAAAATGGGGTAGTATAGCAATGTTAATATGTATAGTAACTAAAGTATTATCTGTTTTCATTGCTCTTTATATACTTACTCCATTGTTTATTGCGCTACATATGATACTTTTTAATACAGACTATTTGAAAGGTGTTATGACGTTTACAAAAGGTATTTATTATGTTGGATTAACTATTATTTCTGTAATTCAAGTTTTTTTTACAACCGTAAATGTTGCTGAACTTGCACTTGGTTTTACCTTATCACTAGCTATATTTGAAAGTGTATCAGCTTTATATGACGGTTACAAAACTATACAAGAAGCTAAGATGAATGACAATCTTTAGTTTTATAAGCGGTTAGTCTATACGATTGACCGCTTTTTCCATGACAGCTTCAAGAAGCTATTGCACCGTCAAAAGCTCTCCCGCATGATACTGGACAATAAGTGGTATGAAGCACAGACCGTACAGGACAGCGGTTTTTTCACTGACCTGCAGAGCAGATCAAGGGAAAAAATCGTCTGGTTTCCTAAAATCTATTATCAAATGGAAACGGGACTGCTCCATATCCGCTGTGAAATCTCTTTGGGAAAGTATTAAGACCAGCTCCTTAGACTGGAAGATAAGCTGGAAAGTGGGCTGTACTGTGAGCTGACCGACAAGACGCTCCATGACGGCTATATCGAGTACACCCTGTTCTATGACATGATAGCGAACCGTATCACGATTGACGAGGTAAAGGTTGAAAACGGGGGCTTGTGTCTGATGAAGAACCTTACATGGGAATACGACGCACTCCCTCACGCCCTTATCTGTGGTGGTACTGGCGGTGGAAAGACCTACTTACTGCTGACAATCATTGAGCTTTGCTTGCAAGACACCAATGGGATTTAGAATTTCGTGAAGAATTTTGCAAAGTCCTATTACACATGGAAAAACAGCAAAGAAGCGATTGAAGCAAGGACGCAGGCAATCAGCGGTTATCTGACAAAGAAATTGCAGGACTTGAATGTAGATACCATTAGAACCTATATACCGACCAGCTCCAAGGTTACAGATGTGATTGTAAGGAGTATTGAACAGTCGGGGACGGACACTTTTTCTGCTACCTACGAAGTAGATCAGCAGATAAAAGAGGGAGAACAGACAAGTAATGTGAAAGCAACCTATACCGTAAAAGTCCATGTAGATGCTGACGGGGATATGGTAATCGTTCAGAACCCTACCCTTGCACCAGCAATCGAAAAATCAGACTATGAGCCAAAGACACCAGAAACAGACGCAAGTATAGACGCTGATACTGTCAATGACGCTACCACATTTCTGGAAACATTCTTTAAGCTGTACCCGACAGCGACAGAAAAAGAGCCTGTCTACTATGTATCGGGAAATGTGATTGAACCTATCGGCAGGGACTACCTTTATTCTGAATTGGTAAACCCTATCTTTACAAAGGACGGGGATAATGTGAAAGTCAAGGTTGCTGTGAAATTCCTTGATAATCAGACAAAAGCGACACAGGTATCGCAGTATGAGCTTGTGCTACATAAAGATAGCAACTGGAAGCTTGTGGGATAATGAACAAGGCTTGCGTCATACGGTGTATGCTCTACAACTGAACAAAGTGGAATGTGGGTATTTTAAATGCTGTTAAGGGTATTTGAGCTTAAAGTGCTTGCAATTGCTTTAGAGAAATATTAAACTTCTATCGAAGTAATGGAGGGAAATACATTGAAACTGCAACTATTGGAAAAAAAAGATTTGGTTGAACCTGAAATAGATATACGATATTCAAGTATGACACAACCTTTAAATCGGATTGTTCAATATATCCGTCAACAGGAATATCTTATACAAGGAATTTTTGAAAAAAAGCTGTATCAGATACCATTAAATGAAGTCTTGTATTTTGAAACCGTTGATAAAAAAACATTTATGTACACTCAACAAAAAATATTTGAATGCAAAAAGACACTTTCTGCTATTGAACAAGATTTAATAAGGTCAAATGTTGTAAGGATAAGCAAAACAGCCTTATTGAATATTTCTTGTCTGGTCTGTGTTAAACCTTACCCTAACCACAGATTATTGGCAGAACTTAACAATGAAGAAAATCTAATTGTTTCAAGAAAATATATTCCTATTCTAAGAGATAAGATAAGGAGTGGCTATTATGAATAAATTTTTAAGGACATATCTTCCTGCATTTTCTATGGCGTTTACATTTATTATTTTGTATGCAACGATAAGCAATATTATAGCAGGATATTCTAAAGACAGATTTTGTTTTTTTATTTTGCAGGTGTCTGTTTATCTTATGGTGTCAGTGATTGTCGATTGGCTTCTATCATTTATAGATTTTAGCAAATATATATATCACTTTATTGCTGAAATGATTATATTATATCCAATAACTATTGGTGTGGCTTTTATAGGCAAATGGTTTGCGTTTAGTGCAATTAACATTACATGGTATTCATGTGTCTATATTTTAATTATGATAGCTATTCATTGCTATTTTTATCATATTTCCAAAAGACAAGCTGATGAAATAAACAATTTTTTAAAATTAAGGAATAAGAGGTAATAGTAATGGGCGATATGACAAAATTTAATAGTGCTATTGAATATTATACATTTAATGTGTTGCTAATTTGTTTACTTATTTCCGAAATATTTATTTTCTTTTATACACGTTCAAAACAAAATAGAACTAAAAAAATTGACACTAGAGATTTAGGAACGAAATGGTTGTTATATTTAAACTTTGTATTTTGCTTGATAATTAGTTTTCTATGTGTCAGTCAAAAAGCTCCATTTTACATAAGAGAATTGACGTTGCCTGCTTACTTTGCAAAAATTGGTATGTTAATTATAGCAGTCGGGATTTGTATTCGTATAAAAGCTGTTTTAACTTTAAAAAAGGCATTTACATTAAATGTTCAGATTAGTAAAGAACAACAGCTAATAACAAATGGTATATATAAATTTGTCCGCCACCCTGCCTACACTGGAAGTATTCTGTCATTATTAGGCGTGAGTATTGCGTTAAAGAATATCCCTGCTATAGTGATAGTTGCTATTTGTAGCTTTGTTTGTTATCAAATAAGAATAAATGTTGAAGAAGCAGTTTTACAAAAATATTTCAAAGAATATAGCTTATATAGAGAAAAAACATACAAACTTTTTCCATACATATATTAGCGATTATGGAAAACCAGCAGAAGAAAAAGAAGCCTTAACTGTTTCTCAACAAGAAAAGTTTATGGAGTTTGTAAAACAGAGCAATGCCTATAACACATATTATCCTATGTTTACCATAATGATTGGTACGGGATTAAGGTGTGGGGAGTTGATTGGTCTTACATGGAAAGATATAAACATCAAGGCAAAACCGGTTAATGTAGACCACCAGCTCATATATAAGAATTTAGGCGACGGTTGCAAGTCCCATATATCTACACCGAAAACGGAGTCGGGTATTCGTATTATACCTATGACACAAGAGGTTGCAAAAGCCTTTGAGGAACAAAGGAAAATCAATTTCATGCTTGCAAAGGATAAGAGCATTGAGGTAGACGCATATAACAAAGTCGAAGTAGAACGGGCAAAAAAAGAGCATAGGAAAGCGGAGCTGTTACCAAAGTTTTCAGCTCATGTAATGCGTCACACAGCTTGTACCAGAATGGCAGAGTGCTGTATGGACGTAAAAGTTCTTCAATATATTATGAGACACGCCCATATAGATGTAACAATGGAAGTGTATAATCATATCGGAGAGCTGACAAGGATTGAAAAAGAGATTGCAAGACTGGATAGCATGGCGTTAAACGCTTGACACCATAAAAAGAAAAAAATGGTGTCAAATTGGTGTCAAAATCGAAAAAATCACAATTTTAAAGGAAATAAGATACTGAAAACCATTGATTTTAAAGGGTCTGCAAAAAAATATAAAAATTATTAGTACTCAAAAATCGAAAGTGTCAGAGGAAATTCAAAGATTCTATTGGCAGTTTGACATGGTATTGATTATGTGAATGCTCATTATGGAGTAACATTGCAATATGAACAAATGCAATGTGGATTCACAGATTTTAATGAGCAATGTATAAAGGAGAGGTGTCCATTTTATGAGTAATGTAAAAGTAGCTTTTATTTGTGTTCACAATTCATGTAGAAGTCAGATTGCTGAGGCTTTTGGAAGACATCTGGCATCAGATGTGTTTCAAAGTTATTCGGCGGGTACAGAAACAAAACCACAGATTAATCAGGATGCTGTCCGTATTATGAAGGAATTATATAATATAGATATGGAAGCAGAAGGACAGTTCAGTAAGCTGGTTAGTGATATTCCAGATCCGGATATTGCAATATCAATGGGATGTAATGTAGGGTGTCCATTTACAGGCAGACCATTTGATGATAATTGGGGACTTGAAGATCCAACAGGAAAAAGCGATGAGAAATTTAAGATAGTCATTGAGCAAATAAAGCATAATATTTTGGAGTTAAAAAGTAGATTGAACCATAATGAGATTTAATAAACTTTTGTTTGTCTGATTGAGAAAATTAATAACAAATTTACTCATCACTTTAGTCATAACAGGTTATCAGTAATTAGATTATTAAATAAAATGATATGAGATAAAATTAAGTAATGGAAATAGATAATAATTATTGATTACTATATATGAATATGTATATTATGTACGCACACAATTGTACTGCTTGATTAATATCACTTACGATATCAGAAAAATTATATTTTATAAGGAGGATTATTTATGTCAGAGATTAATATAAGTTATTTTAAAAGTATCATAGATCAGGATAGAGCCGCAGTCGTTATATGCAATCTTAATCATGAAATAATATATATGAATCCTGCTGCGGTTGTTAATTATGGAAAGCGTGGCGGAGACAAGCTGATTGGCAGAAGCCTGCTGGAATGTCATAATAAGGAATCACAGGAAAAGATAAGACAGGTGACAGAATGGTTTGCACAGGACGAAAGCCATAATATTGTGTATACATTTCATAATGAGAAGCAGAATAAAGATGTATATATGGTGGCGCTTAGAGATAGTGGCAAGCTGATTGGATACTATGAAAAGCATGAATATCGAGATAGAGAAACAATGAAAATGTATGATTTATGGTGAGTTCCACCTAATGAGGAAGTTGTATAAGTGTAAGAACCACCATAGGCTAAGAATCCTGCTTTGCAGGATTTTTTTTATATTGAGAAGTCAGATAATGAAAATATAAGAAGGCTGTAAATAAGATAACATCTAAAAAACAATCTCGTCTTCAGGAATCCTAAAAGATAATAAATATACTAGAATTTAATAAACATACATATGCAAAAAATAAAAAATATTGTAGAATTGAGATTAATATGATAGATGTTAATGCTTTAAGTGAAAATAAAGTATATAATACTATGTCAGAAAGTATAGGAAGGGATAAGGTAAAGATATATGAATAATAAAGATTTTGTAGAGCATTTAAAGCAACGTTTATTTATAGAATTTAAAAAACAGGATAGAAGTGGTGTGTATGGATATACACAACGCAGTATGGCATATAATTCTAATAAAATAGAAGGAAGCACACTTACAGAAAAACAGACTGCATCTATGTTTGACACAGGAACATTATATACAGATGATCCAGATATTATATTCCGGACTAAGGATATTGAGGAAATGAATGGCCATTTTAAAATGTTTAATTATATAATGAAGAATATGGATGAGCCTTTGTCAGAAGATTTAATAAAAGGAATGCATAAAAATCTTAAAGAAGGCGTTTTTGAAGATTTTGCTAATGGTTATGCAGTAGGAGAATGGAAGAAAAGAGAAAACAGGGTAAGTGATATTTATGTAGCTTTACCACAGGAAGTGCCAGAAAAAATACATCAGTTATTGAATACGTATACAAGTAAAGAACGCATAGAATTAAAAGATGTAGCTGTATTTCATGCAAAATTTGAAAATATACATCCATTTCAGGATGGCAATGGAAGAGTTGGAAGGATGATTATATTAAAACAATGTTTAGATAATGATATAGTTCCTGTTATTATAAGAGATTCAAATAAAGCAGAGTATTATAGATTCCTTAATAAAGCACAGCATGAGGAAGATTACAATGGACTTGTAAGATATTTTGAAAAAGAACAACGATATTATATTGATAATACTATACGAATGTTATATACACTAGAAGAATTAGATGCGATTAATAATGATAGTATTGATGATGTAACGTTTGAGATGCAAAGCTAAATGGTCTGTAAAATGGCAGTGAATCAAATATAAAAAACAAAAAGCATAGTTAGGAATAGATGGAAAATGAAAGGAAAAAGAGTGATTGCAGGTATTATGCTTGCGGGAATTTTAGCAGTTACCCTGGCAGGGTGTAAAAACACAGATAACACTAAAGAAGAATCAGAAAAGCCTGTTATTACTCTCGGCAGCGACAGCTATCCACCATACAATTATCTGAATGAGGATGGTGTACCAACTGGCATAGATGTGGAACTAGCTACAGAAGCCTTCAAAAGAATGGGATATCAGGTGAATGTTGTCCAAATCAACTGGGAGGAGAAAAAAGAACTGGTAGAGAGTGGAAAGATTGATTGTATCATGGGCTGTTTTTCTATGGAAGGACGTCTTGACGATTACCGCTGGGCAGGGGCGTACATAGCAAGCCGTCAGGTGGTCGCTGTAAATGAGGACAGTGAGATCTATAAACTGAGTGACCTGGAGGGAAAGAACCTGGCAGTCCAGTCCACAACTAAACCAGAAGGTATCTTTCTGGACCGGTTGGATAAGAGAATCCACAAACTGGGAAATCTGATCAGTCTTGGACACAGGGAGTTGATTTATACGTTTCTTGGGAAAGGATATGTAGATGCAGTTGCCGCACATGAGGAATCAATCGTCCAGTATATGAAGGATTATGATATAGACTTCCGTATTCTGGAAGAATCACTGATGATTACGGGGATAGGTGTTGCTTTCGCAAAAGATGATGACAGAGGAATCTGTGAGCAGATGGACAAGACCCTTGAAGAAATGCGTAAGGATGGCACATCTTTGAAAATCATTGGAAAATACCTGGATGATCCTCAGAAGTATCTGGAGGTGGATGACCTTGGATATTAAGAGAAAGAAAAAAGAAAAACGAATCCAGCTGCTCGGAGGTCTGATGGGAATCTGTTTGGCTGTAGTCTCTTTGTTTTATTTCTTCCATGCAGAAAAATCGGAAGCAGAGAAAAGAATGGTGGAGATTGTAAACTATGTCAAGGTGCAGTGCTCAACCTACACACATTATAATGAATCTTCAGAATCTAAAAGTCTTCTACGTACCATTGAAAGTGCCAGACAGATGAGTACAAATATTTACATGGAAATAGAAAACGGTGGTCAGCTGAGCAAGGATTTCCTAAAAGAAAATCAGCAGACTCTCTGGGTGGATGGTATCATTATACTGGATAAAGAAGGAAAGACGGATTGTGAATACAGTACGGATGAATCTTTGACCAATGAGATTACGGAGTATCTGCAAAAAGGAATTATCATGGATTTTGCTGGATATGAAGAAAGATCTTATTCAGAACGGTTTACAAAGGAAGATGGATCCTATATTGATATTGCAGCCTGCGCCAGAAAAGATGCACCGGGTATTGTGGCAATCTACTATTATACATCTCCTGAATTTGCCAGAAATTATACACTGACGATACAGGGGCTTTTAAACGGCTATAGTGTCCAGAAAGATGGAACGATTATTATTGCAGATGATGGAATAGTTGTTGCCAGTAACGATGAGAGCCTTCTGGGGCAGAATACAACTGGCAACGAGGTTGTTCAGGAAATGAAAAAGCATACAGACAGTCAGCACATTTATCATTTGAAGAATGAAGGAACTGGATGTTACGGAATAATGCTTAAGCAGCGGGATTATTATATTTATGCCTATCTTCCAGATACAGAAGTATTTCATAACCTTCCATTAAGTGTAGCAAGTGTTATTTTCCTTTATTTTCTGCTGTTCAGTACATTTTGGTTCTGGGCATACAGAACTAATCTGATGCATCAGAAAATAGAACAGGAAAAAGATGAAAAATATAAGGCAGAACTTCTGATAGCTGCAAAAAAGGCAGAAGCTGCTAATGAGGCAAAAACCGAGTTCCTTCAGCGAATGAGTCATGATATACGGACTCCGATTAATGGAATCTGCGGCTTTGTCAATATGGCAGACCATTATGCAGATGATATAAAGAAACAGACGGAATACAGAACAAAGGTTAAAGAGGCATCTAATTTGTTGCTGGAACTGGTAAATGATGTTTTGGACATGAGCAAGCTTGAGTCAGGTGAAATCGTTCTGGAAGAGATTCCATTTAATCTTAGCAGTATTTTCAAGGAAGTATTTGTTGTGATCGAGCAGATGGCTTCAGAACAGAATATCCAGATTGAGTGGGAGAAAAAAGAAATCATACACCGGGATTTTATTGGAAGTCCAGGGTATGTGAAACGTGTGATGATGAATATACTGTCGAATGCGGTGAAATATAACAGAGAAAACGGACATATCTATATCAGCTGCATGGAAATTCCATCAAAACAACCAGAAATGACGACAATGGAATTCGTTTGTCGTGATACTGGAATCGGAATGACTGAGGAGTTCCAGAAATGTGTGTTTGAACCATTTGCACAGGAACACACAGGAAGCCGAACAAAATTTGCCGGAACAGGCCTTGGAATGTCGATTGCAAAGAATCTCATCGAGAAAATGGGAGGAAGCATTTCCTTTGAAAGTAAAGAAGGAGCAGGAACTACCTTTGTTATCCAGGTTCCGTTTAAAATAGATCCGGATGCTGATAAACGTGAAGAACAGAGGGATGTATCAGAAAAATCAATAAAGGGACTACATATTCTTCTGGCAGAAGATAATGAGCTGAATATGGAAATCGCTGAATTTGTGCTTCAGAATGTAGGCGCTGATGTGACAAAAGCATGGAATGGTCAGGAAGCTGTTGAACTATTCAGAAAAAGTGAACCAGGTGGATTTGATATCATTCTTATGGACATTATGATGCCGGTCATGAATGGTTATGAAGCCACAAAGATGATCAGGTCTTTGGATAGAGAGGATGCAAAGACAATACCAATCATTGCAATGACAGCAAATGCATTTACAGAGGACAGGCTGAAAGCTAAAGAAGCAGGTATGAATGAGCATATTGTTAAGCCGCTTGATGTTGAATTACTGATAAAAGTAATTCATAAATTGGTAGAATATTGATATGGAAGTGACAAATAAGCGGTGAAATATAGACAGGAGGACATAAGTATGACAATACAGGAATGCTATAAAGCTATCGGAGGAAACTATGAAGATGTCTTAAGACGCCTTCCAAACGAAGCTCTTATCAGGAAATTTACATTAAAGTTTCTTGAAGATCAGAGTTATCTGCAGCTAAAACAGGCATTGAAAGATAAAAATTATGAAGATGCTTTCCGTAGTGCACACACACTTAAAGGGGTTTGTCAGAATCTTTCTTTTGACCGTCTATATGAGGTTAGTAATGAATTGACAGAACTTTTGAGGGATAGAACTGGAGAGCAGCCGGGGATACCAGAGGCAATGGAAAAAGTAACAGAAGTATATGAGCTGACGATTGAAGAAATAAAGAATGGATTGTCGCATTAAGTAATGCGACATGAAATGAAAGAAAGCCAGTGTATTGATGAAACTCCTATAATCATGATATCTTCTGAAGCTGATGTTGATACTATGCGTAAAGCATATGAGCTGGGAATCACAGATTATATCACACGGCCGTTTGATTCTGTGATTGTGAAGAAAAGAGTTCAGAATACATTGGGACTCTATATGAATCAAAAGCATCTGATAAATGTGGTTTATGATCAGGTTTACGAAAAAGAAGAAAATAATAATAGAATGACAGTCAGATGTATAAACTGAAATTGCATACGCTGTGGTCACCTTTAAAGAAGGATGGATATTTGGACATTGTAAAATAGAGAAATGCAAAGGAAACTCAGAGGAGGAGTAGTAGTGGAAAAGAAAAAATGGAACAGAGTTTTGTCGGTGCTTCTGATAATGGTGACAGCTATATCACTTTTGTCAGGCTGTGGGGGTAAAAGTGCAAAAAAAGAAGATGCAGAAACAATTACGGTGTACTTATGGAGCACAAGCTTGTATGAAAAATATGCACCATACATTCAGGAACAGCTTCCGGATATCAATGTTGAATTTGTAGTAGGGAATAATAATCTGGATTTCTACAAGTTTCTTAAGGAAAACGGTGGATTGCCGGATATTATAACCTGCTGTCGTTTTTCACTACATGATGCTAGTCCATTAAAAGACAGTCTTATGGATCTTTCCACAACCAATGCGGCCGGTGCTGTTTATGATAGCTATCTTAGCAATTTTATGAATGAAGACGGAAGCGTAAACTGGATTCCGGTGTGTGCGGATGCACACGGTTTTATAGTCAACAAAGATCTTTTTGAAAAGTATGGTATCCCTCTTCCAACAGATTATGAAAGCTTTGTTTCAGCCTGTCAGGCATTTGACAAAGTGGGAATCCGTGGGTTTACTGCAGACTATTATTATGATTATACCTGTATGGAAACACTGCAGGGTCTGTCTGCATCAGAGTTGTCTTCTGTATATGGACGCAAGTGGCGTACTACCTACAGTGATCCGGATAATACAAAGAGAGAAGGTCTTGATAGTATCATCTGGCCGGAGGCTTTTGAACGCATGGAGCAGTTTATCAAGGATACTGGTCTTAGTCCGGATGATTTGGATATGAATTATGATGATATAGTTGAGATGTATCAAAGTGGAAAGCTTGCCATGTACTTTGGAAGCTCTTTTGGAGTGAAAATGTTTCAGGATCAGGGGATTAACACAACCTTTCTTCCATTCTTTCAGAAGAACGGTGAAAAGTGGATTATGACTACGCCGTACTTTCAGGTTGCTTTAAACCGTGACCTGACACAGGATGAAACACGCCGGAAGAAAGCAATGAAGGTGCTTAACACAATGCTTTCAGCGGATGCACAAAACAAGGTCATTAGTGATGGACAGGATCTGTTAAGCTACAGTCAGGATGTGGATCTTAAGCTTACGGAATATCTGAAAGATGTGAGACCTGTGATTGAAGAAAACCATATGTATATCCGTATTGCGTCAAATGACTTTTTCTCGGTGTCCAGGGATGTGGTGTCTAGAATGATCACAGGAGAATATGATGCAGAGCAGGCTTATCAGTCATTTAATTCGCAGCTTCTTGAGGAGAAATCCGTTTCTAAGAAAGTAATATTGGATTCACAGAAGTCTTATTCCAACCGTTTTCATAGCAGCGGCGGAAATGCGGCATATTCGGTTATGGCCAACACTCTGCGTGGCATTTATGGGACAGATGTGCTTATTGCAACCGGAAACAGCTTTACTGGAAATGTGCTGAAAGCCGGTTATACACTCAAAATGGCGGGAAGCATGATTATGCCAAATTGTCTTTCAGCCTACAGCAGCATGATGAGTGGAGCTGAGCTGAAAGAGACTGTTAAAAACTTTGTAGAAGGCTATGAGGGCGGTTTCATCCCATTCAACCGTGGCTCGCTGCCTGTGTTTAGTGGCATTTCTGTAGAAGTCAAAGAAACAGATGATGGTTATACATTGAGTAAAATTACAAAGGACGGAAAGAAAGTTCAGGACAATGATACTTTTACAGTAACCTGTCTTGCGATACCAAAACACATGAACGCTTATCCAGCAGATGAGAATATTGTGTTTGAGGAAGGAGATACCACTGTGGAAGATACCTGGATGGGATATGTTTCAGATGGTGATGCTGTTCTTGCAGAGCCGGAAGACTACATGATCTTGAGGTGATGAGAATGGACATTAAGAATCATAATAAAGACAGAAAGAGACCTGTTATGAGAAAAAGATTTAGTGTAGCGGTCTTTATAGCTGTTTTTGCGTGCATTGTTTTGCTAATTTTCCAATATTTTGGATTTGTATCGAAAACTATTTATGAGGAAAGCGTTTCTCATCTGACGGAAGTTTTTCATCAGTCTGATAATATGTTAAGAGAACTGACAGATAAGAATCTGACTTATCTTCATATGTTGGGTAAGAATCTGCAGAATACATCCAGTGAAGATGAAATTCGTGATTATATAAAGAAAGCACAGGAAGATACAGGCTTTGTAGAATTTTATTTTTTGTCAGCTGATGGGAAATATAAGGTTGTAACAGGCAATACCGGGTATCTTGGATTACAGGAAAATATTGAAGAGGAGATCCGGCAGGGAAATGATGTTATTGCTAATGCAGCAGTTCCCGGAAAATCCCAGCTGCTTGTCTTTGCCACTTCTAAGGCTCATGGAATTTATCAGGAATTTGAATATGATGCGATTGCTATTGCCTATGAAAACTCTGATATCGTAAATGTACTGGATATCGCTGTTTTCAATGGAAATGCCCAGAGTTTTGTTGTTCATCCGGATGGTCGTGTTGTGGTGGATCATTCCTCTGCATCATGGGGGAATGTGTATAATTTCTTTGGTGTTTTAAGAGAGCATTCTGATATGTCTGAAAAAGAAATCAATGAGCTTTTGGAGAAGTTTAAAGCAGGACGTACCGATGCGATGCTGCTAAATCTGGACGGAAGGAGCTACTATCTGGTCTATGAAAAATCGGATATCCAGGACTGGATGTTCTTAGGGCTTGTACAGGCGGATATCGTTAATGACAGTATGAATAGTCTGCAGCGTAGCACGATACTTCTTGTCAGTGCGGTTGTGTTCTGTATTGCCACATTCTTTATAAGCCTTGTTATTCAAAAAAGCAGGATAAACTTAAAGAAAAAAGATACGGAGATTATGTACCGGGATGAGCTGTTTCAAAAGCTTTCAATGAATGTGGATGCTGTTTTCCTGATGCTGGATGCAAAAACATACCATGCAGATTACGTTAGTCCGAATGTGGAAAACCTGCTGGGCATTACGGTAGAACAGATTCGTAAAGATATCAGGATTCTGGGAAAACTGCATATGGCAGATCAGGCAGATCAAGAGAAAAATTATCTGGAGGAAATCAAGGTCCATGAACAGAGAGAAGGAGACTTTGAATATGTTCATCTAAAGACCGGGGAAAAACGACGGTTCCATAATATTGCAATGGGTAGTGAAGTAAACGGGAAAAAGAAATATATCCTGGTTATGTCAGACCGTACTGCTGACTGGAAAATGAATCAGGCACTTTCTGAGGCTGTACGTGCTGCAGAGACAGCAAACCGGGCAAAGAGTACTTTCCTTTCCAATATGTCGCATGATATCAGAACACCAATGAATGCGATTATCGGTTTTACCACACTGGCAGTTAGTAATATTGATGATAAAAAAAGAGTCCGGGATTATCTGGGTAAGATCATTTCATCCAGCAACCATCTGCTCTCACTGATAAATGATATATTGGATATGAGCCGTATCGAGAGTGGAAAAATCCATCTGGAAGAAACACAGGTCAGTCTGGCAGATGTACTTCATGATCTGAAGACCATCATCAGTGGGCAGATATATGCAAAGCAGCTGGATCTTTATATGGATGCAATGGATGTGACAAATGAGGATGTTTATTGTGATAAGACACGACTGAATCAGGTACTTTTAAATCTTTTGTCAAATGCAGTTAAGTTTACTCCTGCAGGAGGAACTGTTTCTGTCCGATTGAAGCAGTTCCCGGTGGCAGTAAAGGGCAGTGGACTGTACGAAATCCGGGTAAAGGATAACGGAATCGGCATGAGTCAGGAATTTGTAAAGAAGCTTTTTTCTCCTTTTGAGAGAGAGCGAACTTCCACAGTCAGCAGGACTCAGGGTACAGGACTGGGCATGGCCATTACCAAGAATATTGTGGATATGATGGGGGGAACGATTGAGGTTCAGACAGAACAGGACAAAGGTACTGAATTTATTGTCCGTCTGCCATTTCGGATTCAGGCTGAGCAGCATCATACAGAGAAGATCGCAGAGCTGGAAGGCCTTAAGGCACTGGTTGTAGATGATGATTTCAATACCTGTGACAGTGTGACAAAAATGCTTGTGAGGATTGGAATGCGTTCAGAATGGACACTTTCCGGCAAGGAAGCTGTTCTTCGTGCAAGACAGTCTATGGAACTGGGAGATGCATTCCACGCTTATATCATTGATTGGCGTCTGCCAGATATGAATGGCATTGAAGCTACCCGCCAGATTCGCAGTCTTGGTGATGATACACCTATTATTATCCTGACTGCTTATGACTGGTCAGATATCGAGGTGGAAGCCAGAGCGGCCGGGGTAACTGCTTTCTGTGCAAAACCACTGTTCATGTCAGATATCAGAGATACGTTGATGACTGCTATCGGACAGATGCAGGCAGAGGCAGAGGATACATCATTTCCGGCAGCAGGTTCAGATTTCAGAGGCAAATGTATATTGCTTGTGGAAGATAATGAATTAAACAGTGAAATTACAGTGGAGATCCTTAATGGATATGGATGTCAGGTTGATACTGCCGAAAATGGAGCAGAGGCAGTTAAGAAAATTAAGAATTCGAAGCCAGGTAATTATGATCTGGTGCTGATGGATGTGCAGATGCCGGTAATGAATGGATATGAGGCTACCAAACAGATACGTGCTCTGAATGATCCGGTATTGGCTGGAATCACCATTATTGCCATGACTGCAAATGCATTTGATGAGGACAGAAGGAAAGCACTGGAATGCGGTATGGATGGATTCTTAACCAAACCAATAGTTATTGAGGAATTAATGGATATATTACAGAAAAATCTGGATTAGGTGTCAGGAGAATTATTTGATGGCGAAATTCCATTTGGATGTATGGATTCAGAACATTTTATGGCATTGAGAAATAATTTCATATTAGTTAATGCATCAGATGCAGTAGAAGTATCATTCGCAAAAAATAGTGAGCAGCAATATTATAAAAATATATTTAAACAAAATTTAAGTATCCGCAACATAAAAGTAAAAAGGGGATTTTCTTATGACAGGATTGTTAATCTGGCAAAGTCTATAAATAAAGATTCTATGTGCGACATGATTGATAGAATTATAGCTTATGCCATCAAGGATATGGATAGTTCTACTGTTAATATTCTTAGTAACAGGGATTTTGATTTTGTTGATCATTTTATGAGAGATAATGTATTTGCAGACAATGCGGAAAATGGAAAAGAACTCATGGAAAAAAATCTTGTTGGCATGCAGGAAATCAAGCAGCAGGTATATGATATTGTAAATGTTATGAAATACAATAAATTGAGAAAACAGATGAATATATCAGGAAGTAATTTTCATAATGTACATGTAATGCTTGGTGCACCAGGAACAGCTAAAACAACAGTAGCAAGATATATGGGGCAGATGATGTTTAATGAGAAACTTCTTCCAGATAATAGATATATATGTATCAATGGTGCTGAATTAAAAGGAAAATATGTAGGACATTCAGCTCCTAACACGAAAAAATTATTTGAAAATTATGATGTGATTATAATTGATGAGGCATATTCAATTGTTGAAGAAAATGGTACAATGGACAGCTTTGGAAATGAAGCAATTGCACAGCTTATAATTGAATTAGAAAATCATTCGACTGACAAACTTATCATATTTGCTGGATATGGAGGGGATGTTGACGAAAAAGATAACAGAATGCAGACATTTCTTAATTCTAATCCAGGCATAAAAAGCAGAATAACTTCTACTTTTAACTTTAAATCCTATTCAGCTAAAGAAATGATAGAGATATTTAAAAGAATTGCCAAAAACAGTAATTATATTATACAAAATGATGTAGATGATATGATAGAGAATTTTTTTGAATCAAGGGTATCTATGCGTGATTTTGGAAATGGAAGAGAAGCCAGGGTTTTACTTGAAACAGCAGTCATATATGCTGCAAGAAGAAATATTGAACTAAACAAGGAACAGTATACTAAAAAAGATATGCAGACTCTTACAAATACAGATATTGCATTAGCAATAGAAAGGTTGAGAAAAGGCTATGGAAAAAGTAAAAAAAATAATAATACAATTGGATTTGCGTAATAAAATAGTATGGCTGTCATATATTGCAGTATCATTTATAATGTGGATTGTAATACCATTTTTTTTGAATATGCCAGTTGTCAATGCCTTTTATAATAGAGATGATAGTGCATCATATATATATAAAGTATTGGATTATGCCTGGATGAATAGTAATCTCATAGGAAGTTCATTTACTAAAGAGCAGATAATATCATATTTACCTGATTATAATAGTAAATGTGCATTTACATATATAGCTGTGCGTTATGGAAGCCTGGTTAGTATAATTTTAAGTATATTGATAGTTATATTGATAATAGTGGGCATAGTGCTGCTCAGAAAGAAGAAATCAATTGCAAGAAATATAATTGCATGTATATTTCTACAGGTTTTGATGCTGGTATCAGCTTTAATATTACAGAATTGGCAGATAATACCATTTGTATTTTAGTTTATAATAGTTTAAAAAATGTATTGATTATTGTTGATAACATTGACGAATCAATTGATTTTTATGAATAACTGTTTGGACTACGTGTGATTACAAGGCAGGAAGGTAATGAGATAATGTCTGAGGGGCTTGTGTTGCAGGATGTAGATGTATGGTATGATAGTGTTGAAAAATAATAAATTGTTGTATTATGATGTTGATAATAAAATATGGAGGTGTATCATGAAAGCACATAAATATTGGTCAATCGGAGCAATAGTTACAATGGTTGGAACTTTCTATACAGGATATAAAGGGTTAAAAGCAGCACACAAATACTTTGCGTTTGGCTCTTTGATATGCATGATTATGGCAGTCTATTCTGGTCATAAAATGATTTCTGGTAATAAGAGGACAAGAAAACAGATGGAATTGAAAGAAGTGGAGGAATAAAATATGTTAGAAGTAGGAACAAAAGCACCGGACTTTGAATTGCCGGATCAGAATGGAGAAATGCATAAATTAAGCGATTATGCAGGCAAAAAAGTGATCTTATATTTTTATCCAAAGGATAATACAC
>JABLTP010043064.1_pt1 | contig 44451 bp, 52 predicted proteins | sample 7160111 | NCBI WGS metagenome assembly JABLTP01 (sample SAMN14651227, study PRJNA627086) | human gut metagenome | isolation source: feces | host: Homo sapiens
GGAACCGTTCCGGCGATGGCTGCCGCCGTGCCGTCCCTGTCGAGCAGCCCGCTCGGCTTTTCCTGCTGCTTCACATTCTCGAACAGATAGGACGCGCTGTCGCCGGTCTGCGGCTTCTGCTTCTCCTCGGCGCTTTCATCACGCTCGTATATCTCGCTCTCGCCGTTTTTCGTCTGCTCGTCCTGCCTGCCTATCGTATTTTCGCTCCCGTCAAAGTGCACCTGATTGGTGCGTATCGCGCGTCCTGCGCCGTCCGGCGTAAAATCCCGGCCGCTCGTAAAGGCATGGACTCCGGCCGCCGCGCCTGCAATCACTGCCGATGCAGCCGCAGCCGCGCCGATGGTTTTTACCGTGCTCGCTGTGCCGAATATCTTCGCGCCCGTCGCGGTATAAAGCTCCTTCAGCCCCACGCCTTTTACTCCTTTCTTTTCCGCTTCGCCAGATAGACGCCGATCGCCTGCTGAAGCATGGTGAAATCGACCGGCTTGGCAAAGTGACCGTTCATGCCGCTCTGAATGGACAGGCGCTCGTCCTCGACGAACGCGTCCGCCGACAGGGCGAAGATCGGTATCGTTTTTGCGTCCGCCCTGTCAAGCGCACGGATGGTGCGCGCGGCGGTACGGCCGTCCATCTCCGGCATCTGCACATCCATTAGGATCAGATCGTACCAGTTTTCCGGATGATTCTCGAACGCCTCGACCGCAAGACGGCCGTTTTCTACACCCTCGACCTGTGCGCCCATTTCGCCCAGAATTTCGATCGCGATCTCCGCATTGATCTCGTTGTCCTCGGCCATGAGGATGCGGCAGCCCTTGAAGGCGTCATCATAACGCTGTTTTGCCGTTTCGCCCGGCGTTTTCGCCGTCTCGGCGGCCTGCTCCGCCACCGGCAGATGCAGGAACACGGTGAAATCCGAGCCCTTGCCCGGCGCACTGTCCACGACAATCTCGCCGCCCATCAGACGCACGAGCTGATCGGTGATCGTCATGCCGAGGCCGGTGCCGCCGAATTTTCTGCCCGTCTCGATGCTCTCCTGCTCGAACGGACGGAAAATACGGTTCAGAAAGGCGTGATCCATGCCGATACCGGTATCGTGAACGCGGAACATGAAGTCCGCGACGTTATCCTGAAGCATCATCTGACGGAACGTGACGATGATCTCGCCCTCGCTCGTGAACTTGACAGCGTTCGAGAGGAAGTTGATGATGATCTGGCTGATGCGCAGCTCGTCGCCGACGACACTGTCGACCGTCATATCCTCCAGATTGACCTCGTAGCGGATGCCGCGCGCCTGAAGCTGCTTGGCGAACATATCATACAGACGATCGCCCAGGCCGCGCAGGCTGAACACCTTGTGCTCAAGCTCGACCTTTCCGGCCTCGATGCGCGACATATCCAGAATGTCATTGATGAGCGCGAGCAGATGAGCGGACACCTCGTCCGCCTTGTTCAGATACTGCATCGCCTCGTCTCCGGGACGCAGTCTGCTCTTTGCGAGCGAGATCATGCCGATGATGCCGTTCATCGGGGTTCTGATCTCGTGCGACATACGCGAGAGGAAGGTTGTTTTCGCGCGGCTCTCCTCTTCCGCCCCTGCGAGGCGCTTTTCGCATTCCTCGATGCGGTCGTGCAGTGCAGCGATGTCGCGGAAGCACAGCAGGTCATACTCACCGTCGGGCGTGCGGCTGACGATGAAGCGCATCCAGCGTCCGCCGCCGCTCTGTACATCCTCATCGAACATTTCTCTGCCGTCCCACGCCATGTATTTTTTCCAGACCGCACGGCATCTGCTTTTGTCAGAAAAAGCGGCATTGAGATTAGCGATGTTATCCCGCAGCGCCGCATATGACACGCCGAGCAGTTTTTCCGGATCGCCGGTGCAGGCGATCGGCATCATATCCTCGCGCCGGAGCACGAGCATGACCTCGCCGCTCTCCAGCCTCAGGACGCGCTGAATATCGCGGTTCATCCCGACCGGCGCAAGCGATGCCCTGGTTTTTCCCGACTGCGTGCGCATGACGGCTGCCCTGCCGAGCAGCGCCGCCGCCGCGAGCACCTCTGCGCAGCCGACTGCCACGAGCGGCAGATTTGCGCCGAGCGTCGTCAGCAACTCGGTCACGATCCCCATTATCCTTCCCCCGTTCTTCCGTTCTGCTCCGTGTATTGATGCAACAGGAGCCATAAATTATCAATTTATTATACCATAGCGGCGCTTAAAATCCAACCCTGTCGCCAACTTTACTGCCGCTGATGGTATAAAAGAATACCGGCAGGCAAAAAGCAGCCCTTCCTGCATCAATCGCAGGAAGGGCTGCTCTTGTATTTAATTGAGGCGTTTTCTTACTGCAAATCCAACGACCGATGCGAGAATCGCCTTGATAATGGCGGTCGGGATGAACGGCAGCACACAGGCCGTGATGCCGGCTGCAAGCGTGCTCTGCGTCAGCGCGCAGAACATCGCAACGCCGACCACATAGTTCAGCACCGTGCCTGCGACGAGCGCGACCACGAACGCACCCGGGAACGCCCTGCGGTGCTCCACGCCCCAGCCGATGACAAACGCCATCAGCGGAAACGAGATCAGAAAGCCGCCTGTCGGTCCGACAAACTTTGCAAGTCCTCCGGTGAAGCCTGCAAGCACCGGAACGCCTGCCGCGCCGAGGATGAGATAGATGACGGTCGAAACCGTCGAGAGCTTCGCACCCAGTACAATCGCCGCGAGCGTGACCGCGAACGTCTGCATCGTCATCGGAACGCCGCCCGGCATCGGAATGGATATCTGCGCCATGATTGCAATTACCGCTGCAAAAAGTCCTGCATAACAGGTTTCCCTGACGGTAAATGCCGATTTCGGCGCGGTTTTCGTTTCTGGTTGATTCATGTTGACCCCTCCCGGAGCAGTTTTTATCTGAAGCTATTAAACCATACTTCCGCGCCATTGTCAACCTATATTTTGTTTTCGGTTTACATTCGTCATTGAAAACAAAAAAGGCCCTGACCTCTGTCAGAACCTTGATTGGTGCGGATGGGGGGACTTGAACCCCCACGTCCTTGCGAACACTAGCACCTGAAGCTATTTACGCCGAATTTTTGTTCGACTATAAAAGGGATGCTGCAAGTTCTGAAAATATGGCTGTATGACGATGAAGATAGCAATAAACGGAGTGAAATGCGACGGATTTTCAGAATGACGAAAAACGCTGAGCTGGTTCTTTCCGGGGCATTTTACGCTCCTGTTGTCGTCAATTTGTCGTCAGCGCTATTGCTACCGCCATGCACACTGAAATCGCCAATCCACTGGTAATTCATACGCGATCGTATCCAAACAAAACGCCCCTCCGAAAGCCGGTATAGCACCAGTTCCCAGAGGGGCTTCTATTCACTTTTCCATAAAATATATCTATCTGTCATTCTTATGACAACAGCTTATTTAGTATAGCACTCTATGATTGTAAAGTCAAGAAATTTTCGTTGACATTTGAATGTTATGATAGTATTATGTAGATGTATTAATAGCATAGATTATAATCAAGGTATACATATATGGAGACATTTATTGGCTATCACGGTACTTGCCCAGAAGCCGCGCGATCCATTCTATCAGAACAGTATTTTCTACCAAGCCAATCTGATACAGAGTGGGCTGGACACGGCATATATTTTTTTCTGGATGCTAATCCACATACTGCATATAATCACGCGTTTAGATGGGCAAAATATATTCGAAAATGTAATAACCCAACCGTTCTAAAAGCAACGATTTCCATTGATGAGAAGGATATATTGGATCTTCGAGACCTTGAGCATCGTGAATATTTTGAACAAGATCGACTACGTCTCTTTAGAGAAGCACAAAGATATGCATCTGACCACGGCCTTCCTTTAGACCCTAATATGCTAGATAAAAGAAAACTGGATTGTTTCACAATCAACCATATTTGCGATTACGAGAATCCTCCTTTACTAGCTGTTATTGCTGAAGTTAACATTAATTTTTATCGTTCTATCAACTTTCCATCATCTTCATACCCCAATAGTACAATTTTATGTCTCCGTGATTCAACTTTAATTACTAACATTGCACAGATTCAAGGGTGATTATTATGAAACTAAGAAAGCTTGGAAACGCACTCGACCATATAGATCAATATCTTGCCTCGATGGATTGTGATACGTTTTTTGCACAACTTGGAACTAGTATTGAGGAATTAAAACACAAAGTTGCTAACCAAACACATCTCAATTCATCGTATGACATGGTTTACGATGGAGCAATATCATCTTTGGGTGATGCAGTTTTTTCTGGCACGGCCAGATCATTTCGTATAGGAATGAATATTTCCGATGTTCAATCTCAAAAAAAACCTGAAATTTATTATAACAATTCATCAGAAACAAATAACATCTCGTTTAATCAGGCTTATGCAGCGTAATATTAGAGGTTAATCATGAAAAAAAGTAATTTTCAATTTTCTAATCCGCACCTTGTGGAACTTCATTATCATGAAAATAATGATTTCAAAGCAGAAGCTTCCAACGGTCTCTTAGATGTTCCTATCAGCATTGAAAGCAATGAAAAACGCTCTGACACTTCTCCAGCTGCCGATGTATCTCTTCATATTCAAGTAGGCTCTGAATCAAAGGATTTACCTTTCTATGTATCTATTGTAATGGCTGCCGACTTTAGATGGGATGATACGTTATATTCTCCTGAACAACTTGACAGTCTCTTACAACAAAATGCTCCTGCGTTGCTTCTGGCATATGCACGACCAATCATTGCTAATATCACCAACTCCTCTGGTTATCCTGCCTACAATCTCCCTTATATTAACTTTACACAAGAAAACACTTAAACAGCCCCCTGATGTTCTGCTCGGACATCAGGGGGTTCTGTTTACTTAACCACAGCCGCCAGCTTCTTCACCAACTCCACACCATACTCATAATCGAGCAGGTACTGCATGGTCTTACCGCTGAGGCCTGCCGCCTGCTGCACCTTAGTGATTGCCGCCTGCGTTTCAGCGTCAGTCACCGGCTCTGCCGGCTTGGCGGTCGAAGTGTCATACTTAATGCCGAGCGTATCAAGGATACCCTTGGCGTATGCGATGCCGAACTTCTGCTGCTTTTCCTTGGTGCCCGTCTGTGCTGCGTCAGCCTTGGTGTCAACGAATACACCCTCGCAGATTACTGCCGGACACTTGGTATCGCGCACAAACGCATAATAATCGCCGCGCTGGCCCTGTCGGGTCTTGCAGCCGCGGCTGTTCTGGCCGATTTTGATAACCTGCTTCTCAATGTTCTGCGCGAGCGCCTTGCCAGTGCCGCCGTTCAGAGTGTGATATACCTCAAAGCCGTCACCGCCGCCAGAGTTGTTGTGCACGTCGATAGCAAGATCCGGGTTGTACGCATTGCACTCGCGCACTTCCTCATTGATGGGGTCCTCCTCGTCCTTGGTGCGGCTCATGCGCACCTCAACGCCGTGCGCGGTCAGATAATCACGGCACGCCAACGCCATCGCGAGGTTTGCTTCCTTTTCGACGATATAGCCGACCGCACCGCTGTCACTGCCGCCATGGCCGACACCGATAAATACCTTCTTGCTCATCTTGTTTTCCTCCTTCGGAACAGCTGTCTTATTTTTACGCTTAATGCAGACTACGCTGCACACCGGTCTGCCGTTCGTACCCTCTTTTTCCGGTGCGAACAGGTAGCCGTCCGACACGCGATACATGCCGGTGCTGCCGCCTGCGTCCTGTACGAGCAGCAGCTTGACGTCGTAGTGATCGCGGACGTACTGCGCAACTTCCAGCTCGGTGTGACTGGCCGAAGTCTGCACATGGATATACCGGCCGTCTGTCAGCAGGCCGCACATATTACGGCTGCGCCGGTCAGACTTGCCGAGAGATCCGTTCACCTTGCCGTCCTTGATCGCCAGCTTCCAGCCAGAAACAACATTCTCTAAGCCGAGGCTCAGCCGCTCAGCTGTACCGCCATAGCCGCACTCTTTGCCCTTGGCCTTGAGGTACTGCAAGGTTCGGCCCTTGATAACGCCGTAGCGGTCGCTGCCGCTGCCGGTCATGTTGAACAGTGCGAGGTTGTAAACGATGTCCGCGCCCTCGTCTGCCGCCCACTGCCGGAGCGTTTTGGTGGGTTTGGATTTCGCCGCATACGGCGCTGCTGCGAACCAGATGTCATACAGCTTGCGGTCGTAAATATCGCAGCGAATGCTCATGCTGCATTCTCCTTTCATCTACTTGAAAGAAACTTTCAAGTCCATTTTACTCCGCTGAGGGCGCAGTGTAGCCCTTTGCCCGTGCGCTATCAGAAATGCCGGAAGTGGTCGGGTCATTCAGCGCACTCCAGATATTGCTTGCCACCAGAAACAGGCAGTACGGATTGCTGAACGCGCCGGTAATAACGCCCCACAGCCCTGCCCACGTGGTCATATCCGCAGCGGTCAGACCGCTGTACGCCAGCACGGTCGCCAGCGCGCCGGTAAGTACCTGCACCCAGAATACCGGGTTCTTGATTCTGATTTTCCAGTTCATGTTTGTCCTCCTATCTCGTGATATGGTCGATACCGATACCCTCTAAAAACTGCTCATAGTCGCGTTGTGTTTTCTGGATGGCCGCCAGCCCCTGCTCGACCTCGCCATTACAGTGACCGCGTTTGAGCGCCATCGCGACACCGACCGTCAGCTTGCAGTTCGCGTCGATCATCGCAAGCTGGAGCCTGCCCTCCTTGGCGCGCTGTTCAGCTCGACGGTCAAGGCGTACCTGTTCCGCCTTTTCGCGCTTCTCGCGTTTGGACGCCTGCGAGGCGATCACCGCACAGACGATCGCGCAGAAACCGGTGAGCGCGGCGCAAATCACTTCTGTCATGCCGTGTACTCCTCGCCCGTGATGGTCTTGTACTCCTCCGCCGTCAGCACTTCCGGCACGGACGCATGCACCTGTGCTTTGGTCAGCTTGCCGTGCCTGTACAGCGTGTAGATTGCCTTTACCTTCGGTTTCATACCTCGTCACCTCCCAGCAGCATTTCATAGGCGTCCTCGAGATCGGTCGGTTTGCCCATCTTGATCGTCACCGTGCCGTCGCGGTGGTCGGTGATGTCGCCGGAAAGCGAAAACGCGCTGTTGTCCCACTCGGCTTCGGTTTCCTTGCCGTCCGCCGCAGGCGTGCGCTGTACAATGCTCCACGGCGTGCCGTCCGGCAGCAGCGCCGCCACCTCATCATGCGACATGGTGAGCGTAATGCTCTTGCTCTCGCGGCCGTCCCACGTGTAGTCGGCCATCGAGCCGTTGATCTCCGCAGGGTAAAGCTCGCCTGCGACCTTGATATAAGTTGCCATTGGTTTCCTCCTTGAATTTATCCTGTATATCTGACAATTTCACCATTTACAGTTATGCTTTTCAATACTAATTTTGTGGTGTACGTTCCAATGCGTCCAGTCATAAAAAACAAATTCATAGCATCACTGGTTACCGTGTAAGTTACTTTACCGCTGGACGGCGGAGTTTCTATCAATACACCTCGATCGGACCCGTCAAACTGGAAAACACATTCCATGTAGAAATTACCGTCGCTAGTGGTTGTAAACTCATAATCAACGGTAACAACATCGCCTACCTGCAAACCGGTCAATCGGAAGCCCATATGCGCTTTATCGTTGGTACTTGCGCTGACTTTCGTAGTCAACGTACACGATTGCTCATTCGCATCATAGGCACGGCTGATAATTGTAATACTTGCAGCATCACCATCATGGTCATGCCATTCTGCTAAGCGCAACGCACTCAGCAGAATATCATACCCTGTGCCGCCGATCAGAGTTCGCCCTTTTTTGATTGCATATCCCGTACCGTCAATTAGGGTCCTACCGCTTTTCACATTATATCCAGTACCATCTACAAGTACTTTGTGCCCCATTTGTTTCCTCCTCAGCTATACTGCCACGCAATTAATCGGCTAACGTTTGGAGTAACCTCAGTCGATGAGATTGTATCTTGGGCAATCAGTGTCCAAGATACGAATTTATACTCCCAAATACGCCCTAACCACATACGACCTTCAATTCGCGGCGATGTGACTAATAGAGTGCCGAAGCGACAGCCTTCAGCGGTGCATTCATTTGATAATAACAAGCAATGGAAATCTCCAATGCCATAATCGTACATTGAAGCCGCCGTGTCCTCCAGTTGCGAGTTGATATCACTCGTGAAAGTATCCATCCGCCAACGTCCGGGGAATTTTAACTGCTCCGGAGATGACATCTGAGCAATAAATCTTTCGTCTTTAGGCGATGCAACCGAAGATAAATCGTCAAACGACGCAATTTGTTTCCATCCAAAGAAAGTCCATGTCGAGCCATCTGAGCTCCCTGCTGTGCCCCAATATCCGCCACATGCGTCAGCAGTATAAGCATAATACTGTGTCAGTTCCGCTCGTCCATAATTAAACTTTTTAATTGTTACCACACCGAATTTTAATGCATAAATATCAGCATGATTATCGGTCACTGAAAAACTGAGTTCCGAAAGGTCATCCATGTTTTTCAGAATACTTTGAATTGTTTCCGCTCCGGTTGTCAGTCCTAATTCTTCAACCGACCTGTATCTTCTGATTGTTTCCGATTTGGAGTAGGCTCCCACCTGCTCCGCCGTTACCTTGTGCGGATTGGACTTGTCTGCGATGTGTCGGCTTATAGCGGTTCTCACATCACTGAAAACCTGTTCCAGTGCCGCCTTAACATTCGACCACAGCAGCCGCTTGGCCTTGCCGCCGTCCGCGCTGTCCGCGATCATTACGCCATCACCGTCGGCCGGTGCGGCCTTGGCGGTGATCTTGGTCGGGTCGGTTGCAGCAAGAGCCTCGTCAATCTTCTCAAAGTTTTCGTTCAGCATGTCAACGTCGCCGAAATCCTCGTAGCCGGGCTTGTTCAGATTATAGTTAGGTGTTTTCTGCGCCATCCGGCAGCACCTCCTCCTTAATTTCTCGCCAGGTGAGCTTTTTCAGCTCACCCCACGTCAGTCGCTTGATCTGCTCCCATGTGTTGTAGAGCAACGATGTTGTGCAGACCATATTCGCAGGCACAATGTCCGCAAGCAGTTCCTCGACCGCCTGCTGATTACGCTTTGCGGTCAGCGCGACTTTGACCGTCAGCGTGTACTTGCCGCCGCTCACCTCGAGCTTGTACCCGTCCTCGCCGCAGAGTGTCGCAAGCTGCTGCCGCAGGCGGCGCACCGAGAACGGCAACTGCGTGTTTATTCTGGTCAGCACCTTAAACCGGCGCTCGTCGAGCGTGTCGGTGTCCTGCGGCACAACGCCGAAGATCTTCTCGTACCTCTGAATGGCGTACTCCCCTGCCGTGCTGAGAAACTGCGCATCGAGCACCGCATCAGCGGCATCATGCAGGCGGTCAATCTCCGGCTGCTCAGTGTCGCACAAAAGCGGAAACTCGTAGGTCTTGAGCAGGATTGGCGGCAGGTAGTCCTGTAATTTCTTCCTCACGTCGCACCTCCGATACTGCCGAGCCGCGGAATTTCGTCCGCTGCCAGCTCGATGTTCTTCACGCTGCCGTTGATGGTCGTGTCCTCCACGTCCACCACGCAGTCGAGCGCAAGCAGATGCGTCTCGATCTGTGAGATACGCACAACGGTCGTCGCACTGTCCGCCCAGACCTTCGCAAGCTCGGCAAAGTACATCTTGACCGCGCTCTCCACCTGCGACTGTGCGCTCGACCACGCCCAGCCGGTCGCAAAGGTGATATTGGTTGTGATAGCAATATCGGCATACTTCGCACCGGCGACAGTCACTGTGTGCCCGATCGGAGCCAGTCCCAGACCTTCGCCCTGATTGCCCTCGGGGTCGATGGCGGTCTGTACCTTGCTGATAAGCTCGGTGCTCGGTGCGGTGTAATCAGACGCGATAATAGTCAGCTTGACCGTGCCGCCGCCGTTCCAGACCGGATAGACCTTGACACCGCCAACACCTGTAATGGCGTTGACCTTTTCCTTATAATCTGCCACGTTACCACCGAACGCCTCACCGTCAATGCTGGCGTAGTATTTCTCGCGCAACGTGTCGGTCGTGTCGCCGTCCTCGGCCGGAATGAGCACCGCCGCAATCTGAGCGGTATCCAGACCGTTCACCGTCTGGATCGGCAGCAGCAGGCCGGTGTACTTGTTGCCGACCGTGCCGAGCGTTTCGGCTTCCAGCTTGTAGTGACCTGCCGAGATTTTCTCGGTAACTACATAGTTGACTTCATCACAGTTGAACCGCAGACCGGCAGACAATTCAATGTCGGACGGAGTGAACACGCCCTCGATAACAGCAGCCGTTTCGCCTTGAATAGCTACGCCGCGCTCTTTGCAGCGCAGCATAAGGTATTGCAGGGACGCGGTATCAACAAAGGTTTCGTCCATGACAACATCAAGTTCCATGTAGCATTTGACCAGTTCTGCGGCCACCGGTGCAAGCGCGTCATAGATGATGCTGCCCTCTCGCTTGTCCACCGTATCCGGCACGGATTCCAGCATACGGTTCATAATGTAGTCAAACGTCATTTCATCGGAATACTTTCCGATCATGCCGCTTCACCTCCAAACTCAAATTCGCTCTCGACGTCGCCCTCGGTCGTGGTTACGGTAAATTTCACAAGCAGGCTGCGCTTTCCCTTGGTGAACGAGAACTGCTCAACCGAGAGCACACGATCGTCTGCCATGAGCGCATCTTCAATCGCCTTGGCAACCTTGGCCTGCAGATACGGCGTCATGGTCTGACCGAGCAGGGCGTTCAGCTCAATACCGTAATTCCAGCTGTAAATCGCGTACTGAAAGCGTTCGGTCTGAAGAATCAGGAAGATGGCCTGCTTCATGGCTTCCAGTCCGTCCAGCTTGCCGCCGGAACACGGGTAGCCGTCAAACCGCAGCGCATAGGTGCGCGTAGGCTGTGTTTCAATCTCGAAATCCTGCACGAGATCGTCATTATACTCTGTCGGCAGCATTACAGCGCCCCTTTCTTGTCTAAAATGAGATATTCCTGACCGCCCTGTTTTCTTAGCAGAATGAGCTTGTCCCCTACCTTAAACGAAGACGCGCTCATGCCAGTACGGACGGCCAGAAACTCTTTTTTGAGCGGCAGTTTCTGGTCGATCTGCACCTGAAACGGGTCAAGCGAGATGACCTTTCCGTAGCACCAGTCAGCAGGTTGCAGCGTGTCAAAGACGTCCTTCGCAATCTGCTTCATAGCGGTAAACAAATCAGGCACTAAACTCACCCCGAATTCCGCTTAGGTACAAATCCATCGTGTACAGGCCATTGCTGAACGTGTGCTTAGCCTTCTCCACGCACATATAGTTCTTGATGTTGATGTCACCCAGGCCCATGCCGACGCAGACCGAAGTACCGGCACGCGCCCGAACATCCCCGAACACCTTCTGCATGGTCAGCTCGCGGTGGATGACGTTGTAGTATTTCATCAGCGCCTTGGCCTTGGTCTGCAAATCAGCGGTGTTGAGGGCGTTGTCCAGCTTTTCGTAATACTGGAGCGTGCCCCATTTGCTCTGACTTGCCGTGTTGTTCATGACGTGGACTTCTCGCACGCCGGTTTCATCATTGTCCCACGCCAGCTTGATGCGGTTGTACACGTCGCTATCAATCGAGGACGTGTAGCTGTAACCCTGGGCGGTGTCCTCGTCGATGTAGAGCGGCAGGAGCAGGCTCTCATACGGTTTGAGGCACAACTTGCCGAAATCGTCATACAAGACGTACACCTTACCGGTGTTGATGATGGTCAAATCACTGGCATTGCCGAGCATATCAAAGAGCGTCCCCTCCTCGATACGCTGCGGAATCTTGTACTTGGTATCGGTCACGGTACCAACCTTGAGGCCGTAGTCCGCAGCCAGCATTTTCAGCACATCGGCGTAGGTCTTGTTCGTGTAGCTGATGGTGTCTTTGTTTTTGAAGTACCGCAGCTGGTCATAGGCCGTGACCTTAATCAGCCGATCGTCTGAGCGCGACTTCTTAAAGACGTAGCCGTAAAAGACATTGGAGCCATTGAACCGGAACGACACCGGATTGCCCTCGTGGAAGTTGAGGGTATCGTCCTTGACCACCGTAAACGTCAGCGAGGACGCCGCGCCGCTGCGGGTGGTTTCCCACACGATGTCGCCCTCAATCATCGGCTGCTGAAGCTGACCGTTCCTGTTCTGGATGATCAGCTCCGCGCCCGGCATCTGGCAGGACGGCACATCACGCAAAATCTCTTTGCGCGTGCCCGCCGCGCCTGTGACAGACTTGACAACAACGGTCGTGATGTCCTTCTTCTTCTCTTCCTCGGTGCTCGAACCGGATGAACCGGACGAACTTGAAGAACCAGAACCGCCGATGATGGCGGTACCTTTTCGCCTGCCCCAGTTGTTACATTCGGCGTTCGAGGACATCAAGAGGTCGAAGTGGTACACGCCGTTTTCAATCTGAATCATGCCGCCGCGGTCATTGACGGTGTAGGTCACGCCGTCAAGTGCAGTACCAGTACCCTGCACGGTGATTTTCGTCCCGAACGGCACAGACGGCGGCGCAGCACAGGTATGCTTGGACGGATCTAACCTGTTGCCGAGCGCGTCAAGAAAACCGCCCTCCATTGCATTATTCGCCGGATAGTATGCCGTGAACAACGCCTTTACAGTGTTCGTTGCCGTGCCGCCCGACTTCGCGCCGGAATACTTGGCGAGCGTATCACCCGAGGAAACATAGTTCAGCGGATTGACGGACGAGCCGTTCTTGTGCATACCGAAATGCAGGTGACAGCCGGTTGAACTGCCGGTCGTACCAACGGCGGCAATCTTCTGCCCTGCGGTAACTTTCGCGCCCTGCTTGACATAGAGCGCCGAAGCGTGCCCGTAAAAGCTCATCAGACCGCCGCCGTGGTCGATGCTGATGTAGTTGCCGTAGCCACCGTACCAGCCGGACTTCGTGACCGTGCCGGGTCCGAACGCGAGGATTGGTGCGCCGCTTGCCGCTGCCAGGTCAACGCCGTCGTGGAACTCCTTGCCGTGGAACGGGCAGGTACGGTTGCCGTAGCCACTCGAAATGCGCGAGTAGGACGGGCACGGCCAAACATATTTACCCATAATGTCCTCCTTAACTCGGCAGCTTGAGCACGGTGACCGGATAGATCCACCAGCCGTTAGAGCTGCTTGATCTGCCGTACTTCTTGGCGGCGGCTTCAATGGCAGCCTTATTCAGGTTGTAAATACTCGTCCACTTAGAGCCGTTACCTAAGTGTACACGGGCAATATCCCATAAGGTGTCACCCTGTTTAACAGTGTACGTTTTGTTCTTAGGTGCGGTCGTAGTGTCGCGCTTCTGCGTGACGGTCGCTTTCTTGGTGCCGCTGCTGCTGCTCTCGCTTTTCTTGAACTCGATAGACTTGGTATGGTACGGCGCGTATTGCAGCAATTCAATCTTTGCCATCACGTCAACGCCGTAGCTGCCGGCATCCTCAGCAAGCTCATAGCTTTCAAGGGATACCGTCATCGGCTGTGCGCTCATCAGTTCCTCGCCGCTGTCATCTATACGGATAACCGAGAACTCGAACGGCTTGCAGGCGGTCTTGAGCGCTTCCAGCTTGCTCATGTAATACTGCGCAGGCTGATACCCGTTCGGGTAGCACGCAAACGGGTATTCCCTGTTCGGCAGCAGCGCCGAAAAGCTGATCTTGGACAGCCCCGGCGTTTTCAGGATGTTCACCTGACCCTCGTTGATGAGGTTGATGGTCTTGTTCTGGTTGGCTGTCTTGATGGTCAGCGACGACGGCGTAACCGGAAGGCGCACACCATCCATATAAAATTCATACATCAGATATGCACCCCCTCTGCACTTGTTACCAAAGCCTCGGTGACCTTGGCTTCCAGCAGATTGACTACGCCGTCCAGATCCATCTCGTTCGAGATATTGTTGTGGTTGACCATTTCCACCTTGATCTCGGCGGTGGTGTACTTGTTGATGACCTGCCGCTCGGCAATATCGCGCAGCAGCTTGATGTCGTCCGAGGATACGCTCACATCGTCCGCAATCTGGGCGGTGTTGTCCGCAATATTGGACAGCAGACCCGTTGACGGGTCGTCCGGCAGGTCAAGACCCAGCTTTTCAGAGATGCTGTTCTGGAGGTTTGCGCCCCAGTTGTAACCGTTGGCGTAAGCCGTCGAATACTCGATCTTCTCCTTGTGCTTAACGTACTCCGTCCACCCGGACTGATCCTTAATCTTCTGGATGCTGTCGGTGTAGCTGTCGTAGAACGTGTCCAGACCGCTGGTGATGTTGATCTTCACGCCCGGAATAAGGTTGATGAGCTTCTCGATCGTCCTCACCATACCGCGGATGACGCCGACAACATACTGGCTGAGCTGCAAAAACAAAATCTCGATCGACGCAATCGGGTGCTGGAACACGTTGCCGAGGAAGTTGATAAGATCGGCAATCACGTTGTAGACCGGCAGATAGAACATATTGTAGACAAACGCGCCTGCCATCGCAAACAGGCCGCAGATCACGCCGACGGCGCTCGTCGTTTCGTTCTTTGCCCGGTTCGTATAGTTGATGTACGCAGCGATAACGCCGATCAGAATGATGACCGAGCCGATAATCAGCACGATCGGGTTGAGCGACATCACGGCATTGAGCATTTTCTGTGCGGCAGTCAGCGCCTTCGTAGCCGCAGCACAGATCTTCGTCCAGTTGGCGGCCACTGCAAACAGCGCAAAGGCTGCCGCAGCCGCAAGCACCAGCGGGCCGATGACCTCAATATTGTTCGCCACCCAGTTGATGGTTTCGAGCAGCGGCTGCAAGGCCATGATCGCCATGTTGCTGGCCTGCGTCCAGACGTCCGACCAGGTGAGCGGAATCTCGTTGAATTTCCGGTTGGTTTCCTCCGCCGAGGACAGCAGCGCGGACTTGACGACGCTCGCCGTCAGCTCGCCCTCCTGCGCCATGCTGCGAATTTCACCGACCGATACGCCGAGGTAGTCCGCAATCGACTGAATGATGGTCGGTGCCTGCTCGAATACCGAGTTCAGCTCCTCGCCGCGCAGCACGCCGGAGCCCATGGCCTGCGTGATCTGCAGCATGGCGGCGGCCTGACCCTCTGCCGAGGTGCCGGCGATCTTGAACTGCTTGTTCAGCTGCTCGACAAACGCGATCGTTTCCTGATTGCTGCTGAATGCGTCACCGGCAAGCAGACCCATCTTCGCGACCGCATCCGCCGTGGCGTTGTACGCGCCGCGGGAACGCATAGCCGACTGATAGATCAGCTCCTGCAGGTCGGCGGTGCTTTGCAGACCGTCGTTCATCAGGTTCAGACGCGCCGTAGTCTGCGTCATTTCGTCCGACATACTCACGATACCGCTCACCAGCTTGGAGCCGAGGAACGCGGTGCCCAGCTTTTTGAGCGATGCCGTCAGGTTCTCTGCCGGCGGCTGCGCCGAGGTCATGCCGCTCCGCAGCTCCTCGACTTCGCTCACGGTTCGGGTGAGTTCTTCACGCACACCCGTCAATTCGCTGTTAAATTGTGAATACAGACCGGTCGGTGCAGCCTGTTCGGTCAGGCTTTGCATCCGCTCAAACCGGTCGTTGACCGCACTCAGGCTGGACGCGATACGGCTGAGTACATTACTCATGCCGTCGCGCAGCTGGACGGTATTAGACAGTGCCATAGAACTCACCTCCCTCGTTTCGCTTTATCCAGAGCGGTCTTTTCGTCCTCGTTGTACACGACACAGGACGCCCAGATAAATGCCCGTTCTTCCTTTGGGACGGCAGGATATGGAGCTTTTGCAGGCAGTAATGCGCTGCATACGCTTCATAATCATCAGAGCCCTCACCGTCCCGAATCAGTTTTTTGCCTGTTCCACCAGATCGAGCTTGTCACCGAAGCCGCAGATGTCGAACAGCTTTTCCGTGTAGTTCGTATACTCGCCCGGCGTCAGCATGGCCGAGATCAGCTCCTCGGCACATTTCACGCCGTAGCTGTCCTGCAGTTCTGCATCGTTGAGGTTCGGATAAACCGTGCAGGCGGCTGCCAGCTTGGCAAGGTACAGCACGTTGTCGAATTCCTGACGGAAGCTGCCGCGCTTGCCCGGCACCTGTACGCGGTACTGACAGTCGCGGCGCAGCGTTTCGTCCTCGCGCGAGGAAATGCAGCGCACCTCCCACTCGAGCGGCTTGCCGTCCTCATCGGTGAAGCGGTCGGATACGACCAGCTTCACGTTTTCAACCCGCTTGGCGTTCTGCGCCAGAAATGCGGTAAGATTACCCATTGTACAAATTCCTCCTTATTCCATACCCGACAGTTCGGTAAACTCCTCGGGCATATCCCAGCCGTCGAACGTACCGGAAAGCTCCTCGTCAAGCAGACTGTCGCCTGCGTCGAACTTCGCCAGAATCGAGCTGTCGATCAGGCAGCCGGTGTGCGTGATGGTCTGACGACCGGCGGACGAGGACGGGTCCTCGTTGGACACCTGAATCTCAAACGGCGTCATTTTGCCGGTCTTGCAGTAGGTCAGGAACCAGCGGCGGAACACGCTCTGGTTAAAGTGCGCCGTGCCCTTCCACGAACCGGACCAGCCGGTCGGCTTCTTGCCGATGCCGGTACGGCCGAGGATCTTCACGTCCTGCGAGTTGACCTTCGCGGACGACTCAAAGCTGTACAGCTGCATCATATTGTAGCGGTTGCCGTCAATGGTGACGTAGCACTCGGCCATCGAGCCGGATACCGCATCATTTGCTTCCATAACAGGAGCGTTCAGCATGACTTTTCCCTCCTTTATTCAACGATTACCTTCATGTAGAGCTGTTCCATCGCGGAAACCGGCTGTACATGGTCCTCGACCGCAACGGACTTCTTCATGTCGCCCTGCGACACGGTGACGCTGCTGCTGTCAAAGTTCTCAATGGCGCGGATGGTCTGGAGCTGGGTGTGGTGCGCTACAATGTCGCTCCACAGGCTCACGCGGCCGGAGGCGTCGTTCTGCACCTTGCCGAGGTACTTCGAGTTGAACAGCGATGCAATGTCATTCGCAATCTGGTCGAGCACGCGCATGACCTGATTGGACGAGAAATCCGCGCTCTTTTCGTCCGTGACGGACACGAACGTGTTGATGTCGGTCAGCACGCGCGTCTGGTCACCGACACGGTGGAACGTGAACTCACCCGCCTTGATCGCCTTTTCAAGCTGGGTCTGCGTGTAGTTCGTGTCGATGTCGTACTCGCCGGTATAGGTCGAGTTGGTCATCGAACGGTTGACCGCGCACGCGCTTTCCGCGCCGGTCGTCCAGTAGACAGCCGACGGGTCGTCAGATGCACCGACCAGACCGTTCTTGACGGAAATCACGCCCTCATAGTCTGCCGCAGGGTAGCCATGCAGCACGCACTGGAACTTCACGCCCTGCTCATCACGCAGGCGGCGCGTCCAGTTGGCGAACAGACCCTTGACCGTGCTGTTCTTCGTGTCGCAGCCGACCGCGTTGAAGCTGTACGGCTCGATCTTGTCGAGGAACGTCTGGTAAGCTGCATCCTGCACCGCGCCGGTCGTGCCGCCGGTGAGCAGCAGGCCCGCGTTCTCGGTCAGCGCCTCGCTGCCCTTCCAGTGCAGATAGTCGTTGTCAAAAAGGTCTGCAACTGCCTTAACTGCCTTCTGCGTGTCCACAAGGGTCGTGCCGATGTAGGTCGAAACGTCGTAGACCTCGTTCGTCGATGCCGTGAAGCCCTCGTTCTGCTGAATCACGATCTTCAATTCGTTGCCGATCTTGCCCGGATACTTCGCCTCTGCGTACTTGCAGGCTGCCTTTGCACCGCCGCTGTTCAGACGGAACAGGTGCAGCGTCTTGGCATTTGCGAAGATCTCGCGCAGCGGACGCAGCTCGTCCGCCGTGTAGGCGTAGCCGGTCAGCGCAAGTGAGCCCTTCTGGAACTCGCTGTTCTCGATGGTCACGACCTCGTTCTCCGGTCCCCAGTCGAGGGACAGCGGGAAAGCCGCCGTGCCGCGGTCGCCCAGGGTCGCAGACGCACGCGCCGCCGACACAAAGTTGATGTACGCACCGGGCAGGACCTTGTTCTGTACGGTATACATACCGCCGCCTAAAGCCATTTAATTCACCTTGCCTTTCATAAAGTTATCAATGAGCGCGTCCACCTCGGAAAAGGTGTAGCGCTGATCCTTGTCGAGCAGCACACCCAGCAGGTCGCGCCGCTCGCGGTATCTGTCGAAGGTCAGGAGCTGTGCGCCGGTAAACGCCGGTGCTCCTGCCTCGGTTTTGCGTTTAACTGCCATTGTCAGTCCTCCGTTCCTACGGTTGTCTGCAAATTCTCCATCGGAATATCTTCCGGGATTTCCCGGACAAACTGCCGGTAGTCCGCGAAGAAGTGCAGCACCTCATCTGTAATTTCCCACGAGAGGTTCGAGCCGCGCAGGCTTTCCGTGCGCCGCAGCAGCAGCGTGAGCGTCTGTGCAATCTCTCGGCACTGCTCCTGCGGACGGCTGTCCGACGGGAAGAACCGCACGTCCATGTGCTGCACGATCTCATGCAGGCCGGACGGGTACGGCGTGACGTCCGCACGAAGCTGCCGAATGGAGAAGCACGGCGCAGAGAAGCCCTGCTCGATACGCTCGGTGTAAATGTCGTACTGCGCCGATGGATAGACCGTGCGCAGTTTATCGACGATTTCCTGTACTACGTTAATCATTTGCCCTCCATCATGCGGCTGAGAAATTCCTCGCTTTTGGTCTTGATAAAGTCCGGCGCAGCTTTTTGCAGGTCGAACAGACCCTCGCGCAGCATATGCTTGCCCTCGACAAAGCCGTTCACAAGGCGCTTGCCGATGGCCGGAACGTACCGTCCGACCTCCTGCCGGTGGCCGTTCTCGACGAACGGCGCGTACTCGATATTGTTATAAATATCCGCGTGGTACACCTTGCCGCTGCGCTTCGCCTTGGTGATGAACCAGTTGCGCCGCAGATGGCCGGAATCGACCGGCGTGCGGTATTTCACATCACCCACCAGACCGTTCATCATCTCGTCCAGCAGTCCGGTGTAGAAAGCGTCCATCTCCGGTTCGCTGGCGGCGGCCTTAATGCGTTCGTTTAAGTCGCGCAGCTCGTGAAAATCACAGCTTCCCCAAGAAGCCATTACGCTCGCTCCTCTCGGACGGCAGAAAGCTGCTGATGCGTCGGATAGACCGCGCTTTCGCCGCTGTATTTCAGCCGATAGGTCGCGCCGTACTGCTGAACCACAATGCGGCAGCCTGCCGGAATCGTCAGCTCCGGCGCACAGTAGATCGTCGCCTGATAGCTGACCTGACCGCTGTTCGCGTCCGTTTTGCTGTCCGGTGTGCCGGAAAACGACAACGCACACGGGATATTCTCGTGCAGCACTGCGTCCGGCGTAACAACGGTTTCGCCATTCACGGTTTGCTTGCTTGCGCCGGTGACGGTCATCACGCCGTCATAGGTCTGCTCCAGCAGCGCCCGTTCCAGCTCCGGATTGCCGAGCATACTACCACCTCATCTTTCGATAGGCGTTCAGCTGCGCCTTGTAGTCGGTGAGGAAGTCACCCGAGCCTGCCAGTGCCGCCAGCTGCTCTGCCGCCGTTGCAAAGGAAAAGGACGTATCCCCTCTGGACACGCCCTTTGCGGCAGGCTGCATATTCTCGTTCTGGAGCTGAACGCTGTTTACCAGACCGCGCACCATAAGCGCTGCGGTGTTCGTCAGGCCGTCCGGCGCCTCGGTCAGATTGCAGTAATTACAGATCTGTTCGAGCACCAGATCGCAGGCGAACTCAAGCGTTTCCTGCGGCAGGTTCGGCAGCAGGCTTTGCGCCCGCAGCATCAGCGTTTCCCTTGTCATTTCTGCGCTTCCCCCTCGGTTTGTCCTCGGTCGGCTCGGTTTCCTCCTCGGCGGTCACGGTTTCCACGGTAAAGCCCGCACGGCCGGAGAACCAGCTTGCAAGCCACTCGTTATCCGTCTGCGCCTCACCACTGACGAACTGCACGCCGCCGATCTTGCGGTCGTACTCCTCGCTCGGTGCCTTAATCTTGTACATAGCGCTTCCCTCACTTTACCTTGAAGTTGCGCAGCACGCCGGCAGCGCGGGACTTCTTGAGCACGGTTGCCGCTACCATCTCGACATCACCGGCCTTGACCGGGCCTGCGGTAGAGAAATCCGGCAGCGTGGTGGAGATCACCTTGCCGCCCATCGGAGATACGGCGTGGAAACCGTCCAGACCCAGACGGACAGCGTACAGGTCGGTCAGGCCGGTAACGGTGGTCTTGGACGAGGATGCGCCGTATTCGCGCGACGTGATCGGTACGACCGGCTTTTCCTTCTTCTCGGCGGTGTCGTAGTAATACTGCATATCCATGAACGGAATGCCGTTGTAACCGCTCATCTGACGGCCGAAAGCGTCCTCGGAGTGGGTCAGATAACCGGCACGGCGGGCGCAGGAGCGGATCTTGGTCAGCAGCGCCGCATTGCCGATGAGCATGGTCGGCACGCCGTCCAGTTCGGACAGGAACTCGTCGAGCATATCGAGCACGGTCTTGTAGTTGGTGTCGATCGCCGCCGAGGTGGACAGATCGATCGCCTTGGATGCGTCCGCGTTGAGCTCGGTGGAAGTGCCGACAAGCAGCGTGTCCAGACCGTCAAAGCCCTTGGTACCCTTGTCGCCGTTGATGGCGGTGTAGTGGAACAGGTTGGTGGTCGCCTTGATGTGCTCCTCGAGCTGGAACTGCACCTCGTTGATCTGACCGTTCGCGGTGTTAGCGAGAACACGGTCGATCTTGAACGTACCGCCGAAGATCTTGAGGTCAACCGACTTGGTTTCGCGGTCGGCTACGGTGTCGGTGTAGTCGGTGTTGATGTCACGGAAATCCGCGCCTGCCGGGGTCTTGAGCTGAGTGTAGCCATAGGTCAGCGTAGAGCCGCCGGTACCGGGCGATACCGAGTTGTCAAAGGTCAGTGCCTCCAGCAGCATGGAGCCGCGGCGGAACTGGTCGATAACCTGCTGGTCCACATGGTTTGCCATGCCGACCTTTGCCTGTGCGAGAGTGATAGGCATTTTTCATTCCTTCTTTCTGTTAGCCGTTGGTGTTGTATACTTCTGCGAGAGCGGAACCGAGATCGTTTACCGTGTTCGGATTGCCGCCGGACTGCGGATTGTAGCCGCCGCCCTGACCGCCGTTCGGGTTTCCGCCCTTGTCGCCCTGCTTGCCGGACTGACCTGCGCCGTCCTCCTCGAACAGCCATGCCTTGTCCTTTTTCAGACTTTCGACCTGCGCGTCAAGGCCGGTGATCTTGCCGTCCGTGCCGATCTTGATGTCGTCCATCGAGAGCGCCGCGCGGGTCAGCTGCGGATCGCGTGCATGGGCACGGGTCAGCGCCAGGTCGATCGCCGCATCACGACGAATATTCGCGGTATCGGTGTCGTACTTGGTCTGGAGGGCCTTGAGGTCGTCCTCCAGCTTCTTCGGGTCCTTGCCGTCCCACGCCTTGGCGGCAGCACGCAGGTCCTTGATGGTGTTGTTCGCCGTGGTCAGCTCCTGCGCCTTGGTGTCCAGATCGGCCTTGGGAACGTAAGCGCCGCCGGCGGCGTTGACCACCTCAAACTTTGCGTCCTTTGCCGCCTGCTGGAACTGCTCCCAGGTCAGTGCGCCCTTTTCAAAAAGGGATTTGAGAAATTCCATTGTTTTTTGCTCCTTTCATCGAAAAATGGGTATGAAAAAACCACCCTGGATTGAATCCTTGGTGGTTTAGTCCATCAGTTCTACTGTTTTGATTTCGGTTTCCAGCATTCCGGTCAGAACGCCGTTGTCGTCGCGCCGGATAATCAGCTCTGCAATCTCCGGTTCATTGTCCAGTGCGCCTACAACGGTGACGAATTTGCCGGTCAGCGTAATACCGTCCGTGCATTCCACCTTGAGGCGATGCGCTTTGTCATATGGGTGCTCGGTGCCGAGCAGCTTTTTCATGTGCTGAATGAGATCCATTGTTATCTCTCCAATGTACGGTCTTGATGACTAAGTCTTTGGTTGATAGTGAACGCCCGGTGCACATTCGATTGCCGGGTTTTCCTCCAGCTTATTCATATGCTCGCCCGGGATACCATCCGGAAACGCCTTGCAGCATACCCGCTTTCGGTGGATACAGGTATTGCACAGCACACCATGAACGCCCGACGGCTGCGAACAGCGTGCCAGAAACTTGTCATGATTGGACAGTTCTTCATATCGCCTGTTGCGTTCCTCGGGTGACAGCCTTTTGAAGTCCTCAAAGGTTAAATTTCTGTCAGCCATATGGTGTTGCCCTCCTTTCTGTCAACAATGAAACGCGATTCTCTCTTGAAAAGGATTTCCTTTTCGATTGTGTTGATACCACGCATATCTCTGCCGATCTTACTCTGAATAACCAGCTGAATATCCATATCCGAGTCATATACCTCCGTAGAAGCAGACGTGTATGCGTCGTATGTAACGATCGCGTCAACCTCATGCGCTGCCAGAAAAGCAGCTTTATCCGGTATCATGTCACTGGACAGAGAACGATATACCGTTCCCTCGTACACTGGAAGTTTATCCAGCGCCTTGTCAAGCCGTTTCGTCCAGCGCTGTTCCGCTTCGCTGAGCGATTCACCTCGGCGCAGCTTATCGTTTAGCGAATAGCTGGCCGCACTGACATACTTCTGCAGTGCGCTTGTTTCGCGCTTGTTCAATTCCAGTATAGCATTTTCCGGGTCGTTTTCAACATATTTCTTATGCCATTCCTCATATGTCATACCTTTCTCGACATACTCGGTCTTGCCGGTCGCGGGATTTCTGGCGGCACGTTTACTGCCGATCCGGAACTCCGTCACCGGAACGGTGGTACACCGGCAGCGCGGATGCAGCGGCGGATAGTTGATGCCGGTTTCGTGCTCCGCAAGCGGAAACTCGCGCTGATCCAGAGCACCGCACACCGTGCAGGTCTTGAGGTCAAGCGCCGCCTCGAACCGATAGGACTGGACACCGGTTTCCCGGTATCCCTGTTCGGCAGCTTCAGCCGCCATATGGGCGCTCTCGGTGTGGATGAGCACCGCCGCGCGGCTCTCGGACACGCTCATGCGCTTGGCAAACTCTTTCGTCATGCGGTCGAGCGAATCGCCGCGGACAAAGCCGCGCGAGAGCGTCTGCATCAGCTCACGGGTCAGCTTGTCCTTGTCCGCCCAGATGCGTGAGGAAAACTCGCTGCCGGCCCATGGCGCGGCGAGAATCTTCTCGACCGTCTGCGGGTCAATGCGGGCGAAGGTGCTTGCCACATCGGCCTGCTGGCTGACGGCGTACACCGTGCGATAGTAGGTATCGGTGTAACGCTCCTGCAAGTGGTCGCGCAGTACATCGCGCTGAGAGCCGAACAGCTCCATCATACGCAGCTCAACCTGCGTCTGCAACGCCTGCAAGCGCGAGATACGCGAACGGAGATAAACCTCCTCCAGCTCCTTGTCGAAGCCGCCCGCAAGCGCCTTGTCGCGGAACTCGTCCAGCGACATCCGGAAGGCCTCCAGCTCTGCATCCCGCAGCATCCTGCGTGCATCTGCCATGCTGACGCTCTCGTTTGCGGCATAGCGGGCATAGAAGATCGAAATTTCCTTGTCCAGTTCGTGCAGAATGCGCTCGTATTCCCGATGGAACCGCAGACACAGGTCATCATCTTCCTGCTTCTGCTTTTCGGCCAGCTCGATGGCACGTTTGCGCCAGTAGGCGCCGTTCAGCTTATCCGCTGCTGCCATCGCCTGCACCGTCCTTTGGCGGGAACCGGAACTGCGGCTGCTTCTCGGCTGCCGCCTGCTGTTCCTTTTCCAGCTGCTTCTGCTCGTTCTCGGCATCGTCTACCCACGGATGGTTTGCGAGGATGGTTCTGTCCGAGATAATGCCGACCGACTGCTGCGCGATCTGCGCGGTTTCGAGGTCGTTCTGCACCATGTTGCGCGTCCATGTCTGGAGAATGCGTTTCGGCTGTGCGATACCCTCCAGACGGCAGATAGCGCGTACCAGCTCGGCAAAGCCGCTGCGGAACTGCGTTTCCAGCATCACAGCCTTGAGCTCCAGCAGACTGTACAGGTACTTGAGCGCCACGCCGGACGAGTTGCCGAAATTCTCAGGGTTCGGGTCAACACCCATGCCGGAAACGAAGATCTGACGGCGGGTTCTTTCGAGGAATGCGTTCCGCGCCTCAAACGGGATCTCCGCGCGGATGGTGTCCACGCCACCGTCCCCCTCGACCTTGATGAGCTTGCTCTTTTTGAGGTCGCTCATGAACTCGGTCTTGTCCGTGCCGCCGTAGTTCTTGATGACGAAGATGACCTCCTGTACGTCCTCCATGTCGTTGGCGAAACCGGAAACCACCTTGTCGTAGGCGTCGATCAGGTCGCGGTACAGCGGCAGGTCGCCCCGCCGGTCGGCGTTGTTGTAGAACGGGATGAACGGCACCGCGCCGAGGCCGTGCCGCAGCTCCTGCCCGACTTCCGGATATTCGAAGTAGGTGTAGTTGCCGGACACGCCGTTCTGACGGTAGAACCGGCAGGTCGTGTCGTCCCAGTATTCGCACACCTGCACGGTCTGACCGCTCTGCGGGTCGAGCATGGTGTAGCAGCGCAGCACGCCGACGAGATCGCTCTCCAGCGTACCGGAGAACACCGGCACGATCTGTTCCGGGTCTACGGTGTGGCAGCGGAACCTGCCGTCTGCGCCGCGCCAGTAATGCAGCCAGCCGACCGAGGTGTTGCTCGCGTCAATGCCGAGCTGCATGGCCGTTGCGGTGTACTGATCTCCGAGGATCTCTGCAATCCGCTCGTTGGCGGTCTTGTTCCCCACATCAAACGCCGGCGGATAGCTCAGCGCGTAGGAAACCTTCTGCGTCACGAGCAGATTATGCCACGAGTGCGAAATGCGGTTGTCCGCGAGGTGCAGCGGATTGCCGAGCGCCTGTTCGGTCTCTGCCTGCCGCTGCAAAACGCTGTTGTCCTGCTTGATGCGGTTGACGTTGCTGTAATAGCGCCGCGCCTCGTCCGCCTCGCGGATGAACTTCCCGTGCCCCTGCAAAAGCCGCTGAATCGTGCGGCTGTTCACTTTCACCATACGCTGACCCCTCCTTTCCTGGTAAACTGCTCCGCAACACCGGTCGTCGCATCGGGAGCGTCATCGTGGGCGTTCTTGCCCTCTTTCTGGTAATGTAACATTGCTTTTGCGTACTCCGGCCAGCGGTCGCGCCAGTTTACGGGGTAGTAAATGTGATCCTGCACCCACGTTGAATTGGTGAGGATACGCGCGACCTTGTTCTCGCTCTGGTGGAACCACTCCACACGGCAGCGGTTTGAACCGAGCCGCTTTAGCTGCTCCTGCACGTTGCGGGCAAAGCCGCGGCCGCCGTTGTTGCTCTCGATTTTCGCAAGGTTTACGCTGTGCGCCAGCAGCCGCCGTGCGGTTTCCGGCTCGGTGATCTCCATCGAGGCCTTGGTGTAGTAGATGTCGAGCACATAGGCCTCGTGGTTATACTCGCCGTAGATGATGCTGCACAGATAGTCCGCACCGGTGTCCGCCGTGTCGGTGTAGCTGCGGATATGCGTGAACAGCGGCTTGCCGTTGGCATCGCGCGGAATGTCTGTGTAGGTCTTGAAGCTGCTGTACAGACGGCCTTTCAGGTCGATCGGCTGCTGCTGGTAGTTCGCTGACGCGATCTCCTCGCTCATCGTGCGAACCTTGTCCTCGTAGTCCTCACGGGTGAGAACCGCGTCGCACAGCATCGTGCCGTCGTCCTGCAAGGCTTTCATCGTGATGAGCTCCGCATCCGGCCAGTGCTCCAACGCACGGCCTGCGAGGTCGCCGGTCGCCCAGCGCGTCATGATGATAACGATCTTGTAGCCGGTTTCGGTTCGGGACAGCATCGTGTCCGTGAACCACTGCCACTGCTTGTCGAGTGCGCCCTCGTTAAACGCCTCCTCGGCTTTCTTGATCAGGTCATCGAGAATCAGCTTGCGTGCGCCGAAGCCGGTCGCCGTGCCGCCCGGAGAGGTAGCAAGGTAGCTCGCGTACTGTCCCTCAAGCGCCCACTTGCCTGCGGCGGCCTCGCCGTACTTGATGCGTGTCTGCGGGAAAATGTCCGAAAACACGATGCGGTTCGGGTCGAACCGTTCCTCCGCAATGCCGTCGCGGACCGCCCGCGCGAATGTCGTGGACAGCGTTTCGTTGTAGCTGCCGGTCATGATCTGCTCGGACGGATCGCGCCCAAACAGCCACTGGCTCAGCAGCACCGCCGTGCGGCTCTTACCGTGTCGCGGCGGCATATTGACCACCAGCACCTTGCGGTCGCTCTCACAGAACGCCTGTAAGCGCCGACACAGCGTCTTGAGGTATGGCCGGTCCTCGCGGTAGAAGTCCGGCGCCATCAGCTTGCAGAACGACCAGAAATCACGTCTGGCAAGCTCTATGCGAGCCGCCCTGCGAATGCGCTCGTCAACCATCGTCCGCCAGCTTCCGCAGCTCCTCGGTGGTCAGACCGGCAAGCGGGTTCTCCACCTCGAGAGTGCCGGAGTGCTCGATCTGCTGCTTGTCGCGCCACCTGTCCGGTCGGCGGTTCTTCAGCCAGAAGATCTGCGCGGTCGTGTCCGGCGGAATGTGCTTGACCGTCTGCACGGTCTTGATGCTCTTCTTTCCGCCATCCAGACTGCGCTCTACGCGCTCCTCGGTGTAGTCGTAGCCGAGCGCACGCTTGAGTAAAGCGTTCTCAACTTCGATGTCTACGACCTCTTTTCCCCTTTTTAGGGCCTCCGAAAACTCCGAGTATTTGTTTTTCCAGTCGTACAGCGTGCTGGTCGTAATGCCGATCCTGGCTGCGATCTGCTCATCTGTCAGACCATCCCTCGCCCACGCTTCCAGACGGGTGATGCCGTCCGGCGTAAGCCATTCCTGATATTTGCCTTTTGCCATTCTGCACCGTCCTTTCTGAATTCTGGGCACGAAAAAGCACCCTTGTTTCCAAGAGTGCCTTTCCGGAGGTGTTTCCAATGCGGTATGAAGCAGGAGAAATGCGGGACCTAAGTTTCATTCCCGCTGAACTTCATGATACCAGTATAGCAGGAAACTATGTGAACTAACATGGCCTGTTCGCATTTTCTTTCAGAATTTTTTCTGCTGCCTGCAATGCCCTGCCATGCAGCCGCATGACCCAACGCAGGGTGCGGTCTAAGTCAACCGCGATTTTCTCCCACTTCTCAAAGTTTAAGTACCGCTTTGTGAGAAGTGTCCGCAGGGTCGTGTCCGGCACCTCGGCAATCACCGCCGCAATCTCCTGCTTGATGTCAATGAGCTTGTCGATCTGGGCGTCCACCTGCGCGGCAAAGTCGGCGTAGCGGCTCAGGCCGCCGTCTGAGGCACCGCCGCCGCCCGGTGCACCGCTCACCGATGCCACGCCTGACACACAGCGGTCATATGCCCGGCGCTTGGCACTCTCCAAAGCCGTAATCTCGCGGTCGAGTGCCCACCCGCGGTTCAGCCAATCCTTAGTTGTCATAAATTCTCCTTCCGTACCTGCTCAATCCTTGCCTTGATGCTCTCCATCAGCGCTTCCTGCGTGTCGGCCTTGCCCTCCAGGGCGGCAACGACGTCGTGATCCACGCTGCCGTCCACCAGCAGCCTGTGGATGATAACGCGCTCGGTCTGGCCTTGACGGTGCAGGCGCTTGTTGGCCTGCTGATACAGCTCTAGACTCCACGTTGGCGAAAACCAGATCACATGATTGCCGCCTTGCTGCAGATTCAGTCCGTAAGCCGTGCTTGCCGGATGCGCCAGCAGAATGTCAATCTTTCCGGCATTCCAGTCGTCCTCATCCTGCGGGCCGCTGAACACCCGGACACGCAGGTTCTTGTGCTTCTTCGCCAGTGCGGCGAGAATGCGCTCCTTCTCATGCTGGAAGCCGTAGAACACCAGTGCGCTCTTGCCGGCAAGGCTTTCCACCAGCTCGAGAAATGCCTCGATCTTGCAGTTGTGAATCACCTGTGCCTCATGCTCAGCGTTGTACACCGCACCGCCGGCAAGCTGCAGCAGCTTGTTGGTCAGCACGGCGGCGGTATCTGCGGTGATGGTATCCTCCGCGACTTCCAGCAGCATTTCCCGCTCCATGGTGGTGTACGCCTTGGCGGCCTTGCTGTCCAGTACGACAGGCACATCCACGCTCACGCACTCCGGCAGTGTCAGGTAGTCCTCGGCCTTCATGCTGATGCAAATGTCCCCGATGAGATCCTGCACGGCCTGCTCCGTTCCCATCTTGGGCTTGTAGGTGAAAACCCGTTCGGCGTTTCGCTTGTCCGGCTGGAAGTACCGCTCCCGGAATCCGCCAATCGTCCGTCCGAGCCTTGCGCCCTCGTCCAGTAGGTACAGCTGCGCCCACAGGTCGATCAGCGTGTTGGGTGCCGGTGTGCCGGTCAGCAGCACGATGCGGTGGATCTTCGGACGAACCCGTTTCAGCGCTTTCCATCGCTTGGTGCTCTGGTCCTTGAAGCTGCTGCTCTCGTCGATAACCACCATGTCGAACGGCCAGTCGTTGCGGTAGTAGTCCACCAGCCACTCGACGTTCTCGCGGTTGATGACATACAGATCAGCAGGCCGCGCCAGTGCCTTCTCGCGCTTGATACGGCTGCCCAGAACGGTGGACACCCGCATATCCCGCAGGTGATCCCATTTCTCGGCCTCACGGCTCCACGTTGCCTCAGCTACCTTCTTCGGCGCGATGACAAGCACCTTGCAGACCTGGAACCGATGGTATTTCAGCTCTTTCACAGCGGTCAGGGTGGTTACTGTTTTTCCTAAGCCTAACCCATATCCAGAAAAAGCCCAACTGCCGGAAGCGTCAGCAGCTTCTCAATGCAGTAACTCTGGTAGTTGTGCGGTCTGAATATCACTTGGCATCACCTCCCAACGTCTGTACGAACTCGTCCACCTGTTTCTTGCTGTCGATGACCTCCACTCGGAAGCCCAGCTGTTTCAGCATACCGATCTGGTGGATCTGGATCGGCCGCGGTGCTTTGCCCGGTGCTTTCAGCTCTACGAATACTGTGTGACCGCCGGGCAGGCACACCAGTCTGTCAGGCACACCGTTGTTGCCGGGACTGACAAACTTGTATGCTTTTCCGCCGATCCGACGGATACGGTCGCGCAGGTAGCTTTCGATTTCTTTTTCTCTCACGGCAACCTCCAGTATCTTTCTCCGTTCTCTGTTATGGACTGAATACCCAGCCTTTTTCTTGCGGCTTTCAGTTCTCCTCGGTTTATTCCTTTCCACGTCCTCAACCCGTAGATTACGCTCAGTTTCAGCTCTTTTACGCCTGCAATCTGGTAAAGCCGCAGCAGACTTTTCTCTACATATTCTTCACGCAAAATATTCCTCCTGTGATCGGTGAACAATCTCCTATTATATATAACTAATATATTCTAATTAGAGGGTATATAAATACAATAAATACCATATATCTCTCTATACTCTCTATTTTATATATTATTATTAAAAAGATTGTTACTTTGTTACTCTTAGTATTTAGAATAAGATTTAATGACAAAAAACGCAGTGCTTTTTCTCTTTCCGCCTTTCAATCAGGGTAACAAATGAGGGTAACATTTCGAAAACAGTTTGTTTCTTTGTGACTTCGCCATTTTCGGCTGACTTTTGTTACCCCTATCTGTTACCCGATGTTACTTCGCTGTTACGCCTGTGTAACGGAAGCCTCTCTGCGTTTTGCAGTACCCAAACCTTGCGGGTTTCGGCATACGCTCCCAGCCGGGAATATTGTCCACAATACTGTTGATCTCCGCTGCATCCGAGTTCCGGATAAACCGCGGGTCCCCGCCCAGAGCCTCGCACCAGATCTCCAGTGCACACACCCTCTCGCGGGGCACCAGCCTGCCGTCATGCTTGACCACGCCCTGCCAGAACATACCTCGCTGGTCGAGCTTCCAAATGCTCCAATCTTCGGGCACTTGCTGTTCGAGAAAGTCGCGGATGATGCCCTCACGGACAGACGTTCGGCGGTGGCCCTCCTGCTTCTCGGCGGCCTGCTGACCGACCTCTCCGCTCAGATACAGCGGCTCACCCAGACGATAACGCATAACAGCCTCTGCCCAGATCTGGCTGACGGTTTCCTCGTTCAGCTCGTTCCAGATGCTCTTAGCCGCCCTGTGTACGCCCACATCCACCGGCCAGAACCGGCGGTTGCCAGTGCGGTCGGACAGAAACTCGCTCTCGTTGGTCGTGCCGAAGAACACGCAGCGGCGCGGCAGCTCCTTAACGTGTCTGCCGTAGGCGGCGCGGAAACGGTCGCTGCGCTGCGAGAGGAACTGCTTGACCCGGCCGACCTCGGCCTTGTTGAATGCCTCCAGCTCGCTCACCTCGACCAGCCACACGCCCTGAATGACCTCGCACGCCTCCTTGCCCTCGAACGTCCGCAGACTGTCGTTGAAGTAGCCGCGGCTCATCACGTTCAGCAGTGTTGACTTGCCGATGCCCTGCGGACCAGCAAGGATGGTCATGCAGTCAAACTTACAGCCGGGTTTCAGCGCTCGTGCAACTGCCGCCGTGAATGCCTTGCGGGTCACAGCACGGGTGTACGCGGTGTCCTCCGCGCCTAAGTAGTCGATGAGCAGCGTGTCCAGACGCGGCACGCCGTCCCACTGTACGCCGTTCAGGTAGTCCACCACCTCATTAAAAGCGTGGCGGTTGCTGTGCAGGCTGAGTGCGCCGTCTACTCGGGCCGCGCCGGTGATCTCGTACACTTTCTCGAGATACCAGTACAGACCCTGATTGTCGTTGTCCTCCCAAGCCCTGCGCTTGCCGCGCGGGTCCCACGGCACGACACCAAGGATCTCACCGCGCCCGGCGAACTCGTTGAGCGCGAACCGTCCTTTGAGCTGCGGGTCATTCTCGAGGATAAGCCAGATGTTGTCTATCGTGTTCAGCACCTTGCCGGTCTTGGGGTGAACGGCAAGCCGGTTCAGCCAGTCGTTGTTCGGCGGCTGCTCGCTGTCTGCAGGCTGCTCAATGTCTGCAAAATCAGCCTGCACCTGTGCCAGACGTTCCGCCTGTAATTTGCCGGACACCTCGGGGTCAGACACCGCCAGGCGGCACATGGCATCGAAGGACGGCAGCCGGTTGACCGGTGTGCCCTCCTGTGCGTCGTCGTCCTGGGCGCCGAACTTATGTAGCCGCACGAGGTCGAATGCATTGACCAGAACGCCGCTGCACGGGTCGGTTGCGTGGTGGGAATACAGGAAGCTGCCGTCATCGTAGAGCACCGCGCCGCCCGCTGTGCTGCCCTCTGCATAGGTGTAGCGGTCGGGCACATCGGTTTCGCGGTACACGCCCGGCAGGAACTTCTCCATTGCCGCCGGTACGTCATACGTTCGGCAGAACGCACCGACAACGCCGGACTTCTCGCGCGGGTCACCCTGCTTCTTTGCACTGCGGTCGCGCAGCTTCGCCTCGCCGGGCACGGTCGCCCAGCTGCTGACGTTCCGCCAGTCCTCGTACAGTGCCAGCATACCGTCCGCCGAGAGGAACGGCTTGTCCTCGTACCGGAAAACATACTCGGCATCCGCGCAGGCGCTCGGCCAGTACATCAGGCGCTCGATCTGGAACGTGGTCGCATCGAACCATGTCATTTCCGGCTGAATCAGCTCGGCCAGTCTGCGGCTGATCGGCTCGTACTCGTCCGGCTGCATAGTGCGGTCGGTCGGCACAACGATACGCAGGCGCGGTGCTTCCGGGCAGTGCTTGCGCGTGGAATACACGCAGTAGCCGACACCCAGACCGGCACAGCGCCGCAGGACCTCTGCTGTCGCGCCCGGCGGCAGGTTGTCGAGGTCGAGGGTCACGAGATCGCGCCCCTGCACGTTTGCTTTCTTGCGCCGTCCGGCAAGCTGTCCGCCGACAAAGCCGCCGATGTCCTTGCGGTTGTCCCGCTCGGTCTTGCTCATCTTCATATAGGCCGCGAGTGTTTCCTCGCCGCGGATCGGCGTGTGCAGGCGGTCGTACAGTTCTCCGAGGGTCATGACCGCCGGCTGCCAGTTCGTACACTTGCGCCCGGTACCGGTTGAAACCGTAATACTGCGGTTGTTTATGATTTGCACGGAATACCTCCCTCCTCTGTGGCCTTTGCGCCACATCGGGCCCCCCGAGCAGCGCTCAGAGGGTCCCATCTGGGGTAAAGACAGTTATCATGAATAGAACTAAACGCTTTTCTGTGTTATAATGTCTACGAGGTGATGATTTTGAAAGATTATTTTAACGATTTACCTACCACTTCACGCCCGGATATGACACCCTTTCTTATCCATCTTACTAAATCTAATGAGGAGACGTCCGCCTTTGATAATCTTGTGAATATCTTGAAATCAGGTTTGATAAAAACAACGGACGGAACTGGGTTTATAAAGGGCGGATGCCGGGCCGCATGTTTTATGGAGGTTCCTATTAGTGCGCTTAAATACTCGCTGACTAAAGAAAATAAAAAGAGATATGAACCGTACGGAATTTTTTGCTCTATTCCGTATTCGTATTATGCCGGCGCTCGGCCTGTTCTTTATTTATCAAATAATGAAGCACAACACATGATTCCAGAAGAAGAGATGTGGCGGGTCGTAAGATTTGAAATTCAAGAGAGCGGATACTTCACTGATTGGCGCTTTGAACGTGAATGGCGCTGCCCAACTGATTTTCAACTGTCCCTTGAAAACACCGGAGTGCTGGTAAAGAATATTCCCGATGCTCAACGACTTACTAAGCTATTATCTGAAAAGCCGGATGACTTTAAAATCGTTCCTAACTCTATTCTTCCTCTATCAGTAGTGCTATCCACGACTTGGAAAAACTACTAACACTTAATCCTTGGTAAAATAATCTCCGACCCAGCCGTCGGCAGCAAGCGGCAGTCCGGGCGCCCACTCGACCGGCTGACCCATGATGCGTGTTACCTCGTCCAGATCGGCTCTGTCCTCCGGCACCTCAATAACCACCTCGTCGTGGATGTGGAACACGATCGGGAAACCGGCATTCTCCAGCCGTTCGATGTTCACCGCCAGACAGTCGCGTGCGATGGCCTGCACGATGTTCTCGGTCATATGACCGCCGTAGGTTTCAATTACACTCCACTTTTTTGTCATCTGATTCATGCCGTAATACCGCAGCTGTTTGCCGCCCCACTGGTTGACGCCGAAATGCGGCTGCGCGTAATACAGCTTGCGTCCGGACGGCAGCCGGATAGTCAAAAAGTCCAGACCGCTGTCGATGTCCGCCTCCCGAGCGAACACTAGGCCATGCGTAGCGCAGGACCTGCCGGTTTCCACCGCCTGAATGGCAGCCTGTTCGACCGCCTTCCAGCAGCGCACGATTGCACGGTTTGCCTGCCGCCAACGGCTCACGATGTCGGGCAGTTCTTCCTCGGTCAGGCCGTTCTTGAGTGCGCCCATGGCAATCAGCGCCGAACTGCCGCCCTGATACCCAAGCGCCAGCGTGGCGACCTTGCCCTTCTGCCGCAGGGCGTACTCGGGGTTGCCCTTAACAATGCGGTCGAGCGGCACGCCGAACATCTGACTTGCGGTTGCCTCGTAGATCTTGCCGTGCGTGCGGAATACCTGCAAGACCCACTCCTCGCCCGCCAGCCACGCGACCACACGCGCCTCGATAGCGGAAAAGTCTGCGTCCACAAACTTGCAGCCGGGCCTCGGCACCAGTGCCGTCCGCACCAGCTGCGAGAGTGTACCGGGCACGCTGCCATACAGCAGCTCCAGCCCCTCAGGCAGCTTCCTGCGGGTCAGATCGCGGGCGGTGTCCAGCATGGCGCCGTGCAGATAAGTACGCGGCAGGTTCTGCACCTGCACAAGCCGCCCTGCCCATCGTCCGGTACGGTTTGCACCGTAGAACTGCAGCAGACCGCGGATGCGGCCGTCCTCGCACATGGTAGTAATGACCGTGCTGTACTTCTTGATGCTTGCCTTGGAGAGCAGCTGCCGCAGCTCCAGCACGCGGGCAACGTCCGGTTCATATTCGTCCTTGTGCTCGAGCGCGTCCTCTACCGTTGCGCTCCGCAGGTCGGGAATGGCAACGCCGTGCCCCTGCAGCCAGGTCAGCATCTGTTCACGGCTCTTGGGATTCTCCAGACCGGTCAGCTCGATGGCTTCCTGCTTGGCGGCTTCCTCGATCGCCGTGCCGCAGTACAGCGCACCGTCTACCAGCTCCCTGTCGGCTGCAACACCGCGGGCGCTGATCCGCATATCGTACTCCCACTCACGCTGCACCCGCTCGGGCACCGGGAAACGGCTCAGGCGGTGCTCGATCTCCATTTCGGTCACAACGTCCTGCCTGTTGTACTCAACGAACAGCTCCCACTTCGCCGGATCATGCTCGGGCAGGTTGCGCGTCCTGCCGCCGTTGGTGATCGTCTTGGCGCACGGCGTGCAGAAATACTTGATAAGAGCCTTGCCGGTCGTCAGCTTCTGCTTGTCCTGCGGCAGACCGAGTGCCTTGCCGGCGGCATCAAGGCTTGCCGGATACCCGCAGTACAGGCTGTGCATCATGGTGCAGCGCCACTGCTCGAGCGGCAGCTCCCGCCCAAAGTGTTTCCCCAGCGCATACCACTCAAACGCCGCGTTGAATGCGTGCTTGATGTAGGCCGGGTCGTACAGTGCGGCTTTCAGCCACTCCGGCAGCTCCTCGCGTGTCAGGTCAAGCACCTGCACCGGCGCATTGTCCAGCGAGTACGCAAACAATAAGACCTGAAAATCACGGGACTGCACATATTTGTACAGTCCCGTCTTTGCGATCGGCTCGGAGGAAAAGGTTTCAAGGTCAATAGATAAATTGTGCATGGAACACCCCTCCAATGGGTTAGTTGATTACCACGGCTGACCGGTCAGCGGGTTCACACCCTGCTGCGGTGCGGCCTGCTCCAGACCGGCGAAGTCGCTCTCTGCGTTTGCACGGCCGCCGAGCGGCTCGCCGTCGCGGGTCTTGCACACGTTGCCCAGACCGCAGCCGACACCGCGATTGCCGGAAGCGTCATACGGGAAGAAGTTGACGGTCACGCGGGCGTACATACCGGAGTAGACATCGGTCGGCAGCAGGTCGGCGTGGACGTTGGAAATATGCACGCACTGCGGCTTCTGCTTGCTGGAGGCGGTGATGACCCAGTGACCCTTGCACTCCGGGCCGAACGGCTCACCGGACGGGCGGGTGCCATCGCCGTCATAGATGACCGGATAGCGCATCTGCGGACGGCTGCCCTTCCACAGGTTCTTGACGCCGTTCTCGTAGGCAGTGTTCAGCGAGTTCTTGAGGTCCTCTACGGTAGCGACGTCCTTCTTCGGAACGAGCAGGGTTGCACTGTACTTCGGCTCGCCGCCATTGTTGCTATACGGCTGATCCAGATGAACGAAAGACAGACGGACTTCGCCGGTGAGGCACTTGGTCGGATTGTTCTGATACATAATGAAAAACTCCTTTTCGATAGATAGATGGTTTACTGTTCGATTGCCGCAAAATCCGCTGCGGCCCGGCTGTAAGGTTTACGGCTGTCACTCTCGGGAACGAGGGTCGGCTTGCCTGCCGGCTTGACCACATGACCGCCGCACAACTCCGCGAACTGCTTTTTGCCGAGCAGCCGCTCCACGCCCGAAAGAGTCAGCGGCTTGCGCTCGTACAGCAGCGCGTCCTCAATGCCTGCGGCGCGGAGATCGGCAAAGGCAGCGTCGATGTCGTCGAACTGCCGAACAGAACGCCCCTCGACTGCTTTCCAGCCGGGAATGGTCTTGCCGTCCAGGGCGGCATCCAGTGCGTATGTCTGCACCGCACCGAACCACTTGAGGAACGGCTCTGCACGGGTCAGCAGCCTGCCGATCTCCTCATCGGTCAGCAGCGCAGGATCCTCGTCCGGCGTGTGCTGCTCGGTGACGGCCATGTTTGCCTCGGCGTAGGCGCGGCACTTTGCCTTTGCCCGGCAGAACCGGCAGTGGTCGCCTGCGTGGAACTCGCCCTCGCCGTTGTACGCCTGCTGCGCTCTCGGCCGGACATACTCGGATGCCCACTTGTACAGCTCGTCCGGCGTGGTTTCCCACTCCGCCGGTTCTCCGAGCCGCAGCTGTGCAATGGAGAGAATCACCCGCTCGACCTTGTACAGCAGGGCGTACTGCGCCAGCGCGCCGAGGGCGTACAGCTTCATCTGGGCGTTGTCCGTAACTTCGACCGGCACGCCCTTGCCGTACTTGAAGTCGATCACCCGCAGCGTGTTGCCGCCGATCATCACAAGGTCAGCCGTACCGAAGCCGTCCGGAACGTAGCCGCTGAAATTGACCTTAACCTCACAGGCCACGGTCGGCGGTGCCGGAAACTGCATGGCGCAGTCCTTGATGTAGTCGAGGTACGCATCGGTCACGTTGTCCATTTCAGTGGAGAACAGCTCATCCTTGCGAATCTTGTTATACGCACGGGTGTAGGCGGACTTTGCCATAACCGTAAAGTAAGACCGGACTTTCAGCTCCGCAAGAGAGTGCGCCAGCGTGCCCTCCTGCGCGAATACGCCTGCGGTATCCGGGAATTTCTCGCTCAGACGTACAGACGGCGGGCAGGCCAGCCAGCGTTCGGCGCTCGACGCACCGAGTAAAGCGTGTGCAGCAGGTGGCATCAGATCTTCGCCCCCATCTTACGCAGCTCGGCGGCGAAAGCAGCCAGCTTGTCCGCAGGCAGTTCGGGCAGACCGGCAACACCGAACGAGGCAAGCAGCGCCTGCAGCTGCGGAATGGTTTCCGGGGTCATGAAGTCACCGGCGGCCTTGGCGATCTCGTCCATGGTGTAGGTCTTGACGGTCGGCGCTGCTGCCGGTGCGGCCTGTACAGGTGCCTGCGGTGCTGCCTGTACCGGTGCCTGCGGTGCTGCGGCCTGTACCGGTGCCGGAGTGACAGGTGCGATCTGAACCGGCTGCGGAACAGTCTCCGGCTTTGCTGCCGGATTGCCCAGCGCGGCGCACAGGCGCTCGATTGCGCCTACCAGTGCGGGCGCGTTGATGTTGATGTCGATTGCAAAATTGCTCATTACAGAATTCCTCCGATTTCGTTGAATTTCTTTTTATCCTTCGCCTTCAGCTTCTGATAGGCGTCAAGGGTCATAGTGATGTAGCCGCTTCCCCAGGTGACCAAAACCATCGGTTCGGGCCAGTTCAGCTCCTCATCGGTCGGCTCCGGTGCAAACGGTACGTCATATTCTTCCTGATACTTCTGTTTCCACGACAGAACCCGCTCGCGGCGGATTTCGGCGTGCGCGGCCTTGAGGGTGCTGTTGTCGGTCATGTTACATCTCCTCCAGCAGGCTCTTGATGATGTCCTTCGGTGTGCCGCGGCGCAGCAGGTCGGCAATGTCATCGCCGGTCAGCTTCGCGCCCTTGCGGACGATAGCGGCGTTGCAGCTGATATGGCTGTCACCTGCGTCCCACAGCGGCGAAAACTTGCTGGAGAACAGCTCAGTGAGCAGGAAACGGAACATACCGGCCTCCTTCTTGTTCCGAGTCTTCATCTCGTTGTAAATACCGTTGATCGCAGTGCCGATCTCGGCAGCGATAGTCGTGATGTCGCCCGCCATCTCGACTTCTGCGACGGTTGCCTTGCCTGCATTGGCGTTGCTGATAATCTTTACCATTGAAAATCTCTCCTGTTCATGCTATTATGTAGTTGAATATATTTTTCTTTGCCGCTGATCGGGATTGCCGTCCTGACAGCGGCGTTTTTCATGCGCGCGCCGCCCTGTCCGCACAGACGGCGAATACCGCCAGCAGGAACAGCGCGAGTACCGTGTAGGCTCCCATCGACAGCTTGTCGAGTTCGGCGTAACCTGTGGCAGACAGTAAGCCCAGAAAACTCAGGCCTGCAGTAATTACGTGAATACGGTTCATACCCTGACCCCCTCTCTGAATCCTGCGGATTGCGTCACCCAGAGATAAAAGGTCAATGTCGGAATGTAAAATGCGCGGTTGTGCGCGTTTTTCTTGAGCCAGCCCAGTCCGAACGGACACGAGCCATGCTCCAGGCACGCTCTCAGGCTCTCGCCTGACATGCCGAGGAATGCCGCGCAATCCTCAATCGGGATTTTGCTGGGGTACTTCTCACAGAGCTGTTCTAGCTCTGCCAACTTAGTCGTGATGATGGTGGGTACGGCCAATTCTGACACCTCCCTCTTTGTTCCTGTGCTTGCCTTTCTTGCGGCGCTCCCGTTCAGCACGGATACCGTCAATGCGGCCAGCGTTGTAGCAGGCAGCCGCGGCGCAGTACCGCGCCCATGTCGGGTCATGGCCTACACCGGTACCGAGGCGAGCCGCAAAGCAATGGTCGAAGATCTCTTTTGCATGGAAAAGCATAAGAGCACCGGTCGTGTTGTAAGCCAGATCGGTGGCTTCCTGAGGAGTAAGCGTTTTCATTGCTCCTGCCTCCTCTTAGATACCCTGACACAGTAGACGGAAAGTTTCACGACCCTTGGGCGTGACGAGCGTCTGCGTGCCGGACCACTTGGTTTTTTCGTTGAAGCACTCCTTGACTTCGAACAGACCGTTGTTCTTCTCGGCGTAGGGCATGATCTTGCCCTTCTGGTCACGGTAGATGTACTTCTTTTCGAGCAGGAACGCGATGAACGGCTTTTCCTTCACACCGAGCTGCTTTGCGGTTTCGCGGAAGTTCGTCAGCGTGTTGCGCTCGACCAGCTCGTCGAAGTAGTCCGCCTTGGGCTGCATGATGGTGTTCTGAACGGTCGCTGCGGAAAGCTGTGCTTCGCGCTCTTCGAGCGTCTTTTTCGCCACCATGAGCGCCTTTGCCATCAGCTCTTCTCCGGTCATGCTTTCCTGTCCGGCAAGGTAGCCGCCGTGCTTGCGGATACTCGGCAGGACCTCGGCAGTCACCCAGTGCTTGAACTTCTTTGCCGTCGGCAGCTTGCTCGACAGGATCAGGCTGTACAGACCGCTTTCGTTGATGATGGTAACAGGCTGCTTGCCGCCGGGGGTTGTCATTTCAACTACCCCTTTGTCTTCGTCATCAATGTGCTTGCGAACCGCCTGTGCGGTATCGGAATAACCGAGAATGTCCGCTACGTCCTTGCCGACAAACCACGGCTCGTTGTTCTGCTCCAGCGTTCGGATCGCGCCGAAGTCGGGATTGGTGAATGTGGTAAGATTGGTATTCATTATTTTGCTCCTTTCATTTTCTCGCGTTTACGCGAGTTATACGCCAAAAAAAATTTCCATGCGTTCTTCTTTGCTTAGTGCCAGAATTTCCGAAATACGGATCGCCTGATTGATGGTGAACGTACCGCCGCCGTCGCCGAGCTTGCGGTAGTAGGTACTCTGGTCAATTCCCAGCGCGTCTGCCATTTTTTCTCCGGTAAAGCCCTTTTCGACGGTTTTCCCTTTCAAGCGGTTTACATCAACGTGCATATCATTCCACCTCCTTTCTTGCGTTTCCGCGAGTCTTTGAATATATATTACTCGCATATACGCAAGTTGTCAAGGATTATTTTCGCGTTTTTGCAAGTTTTTTTTGATAGGTACTTGCATTTTTGCGAGTGGTGTGTTTTAATGAAACCATCAAATATGGCAGGTGATTAAAATGGACGTAGGCGAACGTATTAAATCGCGGCGTAAACAATTAGGACTATCAGCGGAGCAAGTTGCCGCTGCATTAGGTGTTTCTCCCGCCACTGTATACCGATATGAGTCCAACGAAATTATGAACATGAGGATTGATAAACTCGAACCAATCGCAAAAGCTCTGCATACCACTCCCGCATTTCTAATGGGTTGGGACGATAACCCGTCGACCTCTAATAGCGAGACTTTGGATATTGAGCCTCCTTATCTTCGTTTAGCACGAGAAGCGCAAGCCCTTGAATTAGACGACGAAGATATAGACGCTATCATCGCGCTTTATTCTAAACATAAAAATAAAAATCTTTAATTTCCGAGGTAACATATGAATTCTGAAAAGCATAATCTCTATGAACGTGTGGACCGTTTAAGAGGTTCTTTGCATATCCCATTTAACGAACCCATCGACAGTATTACCCTCATTGAAGGTAGCCCGCGCATTGATCTTGAGTATATCCCATTCAAAACACACGGGTTCTGCGGCATTGCAATGGTTGGTGAAAAGATAGATACAATCGCGCTGAACTCGAACCGCACCTATGAGGAACAAAATTTCGATGGTGCACATGAGCTAATGCACCTTTACCAACATCGCAATATAACCCAGCGTTTTAACTGCTTCAGCATTAAAAAACCCCAGCAAGACAGTTTTCTTGAATGGCAGGCCAACGAGGGTGCAGCACAGTTCTTAGTTCCGTACCAAGACTTTATCCCTCGCTTTCTCGATCTCTATTATTCCGCGCGCTACGATGAGGACCGTGATCTTCGTGACATTCTTGCTGACTTTTACCATGTGACGACTCCTGTTATTCACCATCGTATTGACAGTCTGAACTATGAAATTCATCAATATGAACGGGGCATTCCTCTTTCAGAACTCGAGATCCTCTCAAAAAGACAGCGCAATCAGCGCGGTATCATAGATATTGCTTACAATGCTGGGTGCGATTTTCCCTTTTATTTTGACTCGATTATAGGGTAATCTCTCCGGAATTCTGAATTCAAGCACCAATCTGCAGCTGACGAAATAAAAAACCCCGCGCACTGGTTGAACCGTGAACGGGGATAAGGAGGAAAGCATATGCCAAAAGAAAAACCTATTAAAGATGTTATCCACGCCAAAGATACAGAAATTGCCGTGCTCTCTTATGCGCACTCAGACGATTATATCTCGTTGACGGATATTGCTGCATATAAAAATCCCATCGCTCCTAAGGATGTAGTGAAAAACTGGTTACGTAATCGCTCTACTATCGAGTTTCTGGGACTATGGGAACAACTCAACAACCCTGATTTTAAAGGGGTCGAATTCGACTCCTTTAAAAAACACGCCGGTGAAAACGCATTCACCTTATCGCCGCAGCAGTGGATCAAATCTACCAACGCTATTGGCATGGTATCCAAATCCGGACGTTACGGAGGTGGCACCTTTGCGCATAAAGATATTGCCTTTGAATTTGCCTCTTGGATTTCTCCAGAATTCAAACTCTATATCATCAAAGACTATCAGCGATTAAAAGAAGATGAAAGTCACCGTCTTGCGTTGGATTGGAATGTAAATCGTGTTCTTGCCAAGACTAACTATCGCATTCATACCGATGCCATCAAGGCAAACCTTATTCCGCCTGAGCTCCCCTCGGAACAACAGCGGTTTGTCTATGCTGATGAAGCCGATGTTATCAATGTCGCATTGTTCGGCATGACCGCGAAACAGTGGCGCACTAAAAATCCGGATTTAAAAGGTAATATGCGTGATTATGCAACCATCGAGCAGCTTCTTGTCCTTGTCAATCTTGAAACTATGAACGCGCTCTTGGTAGAACAGGGAAAATCCCAGAATGAACGAGCGCATTTTCTAAATCAACAAGCGATAAAGTTAATGCGTAAATTCAGTCACGATAAGGGCGTACATGATCTGCAGCAGTTAGGTCATACTCCTAATCTTCCTGCAAAATAAAAAATCCCGCCCTGGTGCTGGAACACCAAGACGGGACGGGGTACTGACCAAATTTTCCACGATCCAATCAGTACCCCTATTTTACCATACTTTTTTCCGGTAAGAAAGGGGTTTTATCATTATGCCAAGAAAAAAGCCCGCGCGCAAGGACAAGCGCTGGGAGTACAAGCTGACGCTCGGCCGCGATGTACACGGCAAGCCGCTGCGCAAATCGTTTTACAGCACGGTCAGCCTGTCGGACGCGAAGCGCAAAGCCGAGGAGTACCGCGTCGCCGCCGAGGTGTCGGCACGCACGGGTGAGGCGTTTGTGCCGTCCACCGGCAACTTTGCCGACTGGGCGCGCAAGTGGCTGCGCACCTACAAGCAGCCGTTCGTTGATGTCAACACCTACGAGCTGACCTATGTCAGTCTGGTCGAGGGGCACCTGATCCCCTATTTCGGGGCGGCGCGGCTGAGCGACATTCGTCCGGCGGACGTACAGGCGTACTTCGCCACAAAGACGGAATGCTCGGAGAGCCGTCTGAAGAAAATGCGGTCGATTTTGAATGCTCTTTTTGAGTGCGCGATCGAGAACGACCTGTGCTGGAAGAACCCGGCGAAGCACAGCACGTTCCGCAGCACGGCGCGCAAGCACGAGAAAAAGGTGCTGACCGATGAGCACATCGAGCTTGCCAAGACATTCACCCGCGACACCATGCCGGAGGTCGCGCTGCTGCTGGAAACCGGTCTGCGGCGCGGCGAGCTGCTCGGGCTGATGTGGTCGGACTTTGACGAGCGGGAGCAGACGCTCAGCGTGCGCCGGTCGATGGCACTCAAGCACGGCGTTGTGACCGCCAATCCTCCCAAGTGGGACAGCTACCGCACCCTGCCGCTGAGCCGCGAGGCCGTGCAGCTGATCGGCGCGCTGCCGCACGACAGCCTGTATCTGTTCCCCAATGCGAACGGTGAGCCGCACAGTCCGAACAGCTGGTCGCAGAAGCTCGGCAGGTGTATGCGCCGCCTGAACGAAGCGCATCCAGAGGTGCCGATCCTGACCGCGCACGAGCTGCGCCACACCTACGGTACTTACCTGCGCCGGCATGGAGCCGATATCTATACCATTCAGAAGCTGCTCGGGCATAAGGACATCAACGTCACCGCCGAGATCTACGTCCATAACGAACTCAATACCCTGCGCGAAGCGGTTACCGCGCTGGAGAACCGCGCTGCTGCTGCCAAATAGCAGAATGCCCCTCCGGGAAACCGGTTTCAATGCCGGTACCCGGAGGGGCTGTCTTTTTATTCGGCTGGCTGCGGCGTATCGCCGTCAAAGACTACATGAGCAAAGCGGAAACGCTGCGCAACATCTGGATACTTCTCGTGATCCACTTCGGAGGCGAACATATCATATGGCCGCGCATAAATTTTGAAATCGCCGTAGAGTGCCTGATAGATCACCAGCGGCTCACCGGTTTCCGTGTGCGTGGCGATGGCGAGAACCTGATACAGTTTGTTCTTGAAGTGTAAGTATTTTTCACCGACCAGAATTTTTCTTGAGCTCATCAATATCTCCCCTGTCTTTTGCAAATATTATAGCATATCAGCAAGGGAATAACCAGCAGAGAACCCGGCCATAAAAAGTACCTTTTGTCGTCAAAATGTCGTCAGTTAAAAACTAGGACAACGAAGATAAAGAAAAAGTGCTGAAACCCAAAGATTTCAGCACAATTCTTGGTGCGGATGGGGGGACTTGAACCCCCACGTCCTTGCGAACACTAGCACCTGAAGCTAGCGCGTCTGCCATTCCGCCACATCCGCATGTGGTATTTACTTCTGCACTGAAAGGAAATGGTGCGAGTGACGGGACTTGAACCCGTACGTCGTTCGACACACGCCCCTCAAACGTGCCTGTCTACCAGTTCCAGCACACTCGCATTTTCCTCTTGTCGAGTCGCCTCACTGTCAGCGACAAGAATTATTATACATACGGAAGCCGGTTTTGTCAACGGTTTTTTTGAAAGTTTTTTTGGAAAAATCAAAGAAATTTTAAAATGCTGAAGAATAATACAAAAACCGCTCCGGTTTCGAAAAAAACAGAGCGGTTTCGCCAGAAAAAGTTAAAATCGCTTAAAAAACAGTCCGTGGCGGTTGCAGTACCAGTAAAGAATACCGTGGCCGCGTCGGAAAAAGCGCGCCTCTGCGTTTCCTTCGGGATAGAAGCGCACAAGCTCGAAGCGGTCGTCCGTACAGCAGGCGGCGAACGAAAGATAGTGCGATTTGTTCATCGGATGCGCGGAGGAGATATAAAGCTCGTGCTCGATATCCTCAATGCGGACGTCGTGCGCCTCGTCGGGCTGCTCGGCTTCGAGCGGGGGCAGGGTGACACCGCAGCACGAGATCATCGCACTGCCGGTCGCGTGCAGCACATTGCCGCACACCGGACACACATACAGCCTGGAGCGGCGCATATTGGCCGCGCGGTTGACGTTGATGACCTGCTCGCCGGAAAGCAGCTCGGGCACGGAAACGCGCAGCGCGGCTGCAAGCGGCTCGAGAAGCGAAATGTCCGGAAAGCCGCGCCCCGTTTCCCTTAATTAAAGATATTATTGGGTAAAAAAGAAAGGTCAGTCGATTTTGCCGATGAAGCGGTAGTAGATTTCTACTTCCTGCTCACGGCTTCCGTCCTCGCCCTTGACAGCTTCGTGGACGGTTATTTTTTCAATTAGAGTGTTCAGAAGTTCGGCGGTCAGCTCCACAGGGTTGACATA
>JABLTP010002658.1_pt1 | contig 43297 bp, 46 predicted proteins | sample 7160111 | NCBI WGS metagenome assembly JABLTP01 (sample SAMN14651227, study PRJNA627086) | human gut metagenome | isolation source: feces | host: Homo sapiens
ACTACAATTTTCGTCGTGCTTTCAAATAAAAACACCATCCAGACAATAGTATCTGGATGGTTCGTCATTTCTTAACTTAATGACATTGCGAGTAAGAGTTGTTTAACTTTTTTTGTAAAATAAGTGTATGTTATTGTAAGAAATTAACTATTTTGATAAAATGGAGTAAAAGTTAATGGTAATATTTAATTAAGGGAGAGATTGTTATGCACATGAAATATTATTTAGAATGCAATTCAATTGTACCGCAAAAACCATATTACCTTTTAACATGTTCAAATTTAAGATGATTTTTAACGCATAATAACGGATAAAATTAATTTGGTTATTATGCGTTTTTTTATTTGAATAGGAGTGATTTGTATTGTGAAGAAAATATTGGCATACGCTATGACTATATCTTTATTACTTTGTGGTTGTAGCTATCAAGAATCTTATAGAGGAGGGGTTGAAATGGATAAATCATATAAAGAATTATCAACTATTTTTAGACAATATGGGCTTAATGGCCTTGATGATGAGTTAGTTTATAATCTAGAACAAAGATATAAGGAATTACCTTCTGAAATAGAATTTAATAAAGCAGCGAATTTATTAACATCACTTGGAGAAGGGGATATCGATTATGAAAATATGACATGGAAACCATCTGAAAATGGAGTTTATGCTTTTGACGTAGAAATATTTGATGTTGAAAATATGTATAAAAACTTCTTAATTGGTGTTTCATATTTAGATAGAGAAGAACTAAATTTTACAAATATAGTAGAAGATACAAGTCTTGTTGATTGGGAAGATGGCACTGGATCTAGAAGTGTTTCATTTGATTGGAATGGACAACATTTTAACATTGATGCAAAAGTTGAAGGAGATTGGTTTGACTCAAGTGTTGCAGATGATCTAAATAGAATTATTATAAGTCAAGATACAGGCAAACAATTGTATTTTACAAGTGATGGATATCAAGAAGGAATTGTATTTTATTGCGATAAAGAATGGGCTAATGATTTTGAAAAGGACACAGGTTTGAAATTAGAAGAATTTAATCAATGATTGAAATTTTTAAAAAGGATTGGTGTTTTATGAGAGAGCTATATTGTAAAAAATGCGGAAAGAAAATTAATACAAAGTTATGGATGGTTCCTAATAGCTGTGTTTGTGGTGTAAATCTTGACGAATGGCAAAAAGATAGTGGAAGAACTGCTTTTCGTTATTTGCTATGCATATTTTTATTGATGCTTCCTTTGTTTTTGCTTATTTATTTACTACGAATCCTATTAAAGAATTTGATTATATTATATGCTCTTATTCTTTTGATTTCTATGATATGGCTTCGGCAAGCTGATGGAATTTTAATTCGTATAGGAATAGTAAAGATGAAGAATATTATTGTAAAGTAGTTTTTAATCTTAGGAATACCTTTGTAGGAGTGAAGTGATGGAGATGTTTATTGTTTTTGGTGTCATAGTATTTATTTGTGCTCTGTGGATACTTTATATGAAATACTGTGTTGTTTTTGGAGGGGATAAATGTAAAGGGACAATTGTAGGTGTTGCTAGTCAGAATGGTGGTTATGTTGTCGGTGGAGTGCAAGTCAGAAAAAAATCATATATTGTAAAAATCAATAAGCATAAATATTATACGGCACATGGTTGTATCTTTGAAAATATAGGGAAAAAGAAAATAGGGAAAGAAATTACAGTTTATAAAAATGAAAAGTATGATCATGAAGTTTTTAAAACAAATGATTATCGCATAGAATTCTAAGTTTAGTTTTATTGGTTTTTAGCATATTTTTAATTTCAAATGGCTTATAAGCATGAATTATATAAAGTAGAAGGTGGATCTATGAGTAATGAAAATATAAGGATTACTTCAATGAAGGACGTCTACGAATTGTTACTTGAACAAGGATATAACGTAACAATTAACCATGATTGTTCATTTATATCTGTTGATGAAGAAGACTTTACTGTATGTGTAGATCAATATATTTCAAAGAAAATATTTAATTTGCTGTGACCAGATGATCTTTTCTAAAACTTTTTGGAGGACGATTTATGAAAAAAGAATTAAGACACATAATAACGATTATCGTTGCGGCAGTAATCGGTGGCATTGTAGGTTATATCTTAGGGAAAATTCAAATTCATCAATTACAAGATCCAAGTTTTATCCAACAGCTTATGAGCCATAATATGATGATTCATGAGCCTATTGGAACTTTTAATAGTATGATGTTAGGTATTTGTATTTTTGCAGGTGTAGCTACTGGACTTATAATCTATAATCATTTTGCTTGTAAATTGACTTTATTAATGAGAGTGATTATAGGTATTTTGATATTCCCATTCTATTCAATATTTGGAATGGTAGGTGTTATACCTTATTTTATATATAATATTGTACTTTTGTTTAAAAATAAGTAGGTGATGATTGTGAAATTAAGACGTTTGGTAGTACTGTTTTTCCTTTTAATATCAATGAGTATTAGTGGTTGTGCATCAAAGGATGTAGTAAATGAAAATAAGAATAATTTAATTTTTCAAGAATCAATATCTCCGAATGAACAATATGTGGATAATCAAGAAGATGTGGTTCACTATACTGTTGAAGTATATCAGGAAAACGATGATACACTTTCTATTCATGCAAAGTCAAACAGTAAGTTATTTGAACCTTTGGATTATGAGTTTTATATCGATAAATCATTTTCAAAAGACGATATTACTGTTGAATGGACAACGCTTATGGGAAGTGCTGAAGCAACAAAAGAAAATCAATTATGTGTCGCCATGGTAAAGGTTAAAGGGACTAATGAAGCAATAAAGATTAATTTCATTAATAGAGGTATTGAACTTATCGAAGATGCCTTAGCTAAATAAGTTTGTTTAAAAGAGTTTAAAAAGGAGTTATTTATTGTGGATTTTTTTAAGAATAATAAAGAAAAATTAATCACTTTTATAGTTTGTGGAACTATTTTTGTTGCTGTCTTATCAGTTATTGCACTATTAAGTGGAGTGATAATGCGTTTATTTGGTTTTCGATATCAATCCATATGAAGTATTATCTTATTTTTCATCATCGCAACAGTTGTATCCTATCCGATTAATTTAATTGCAGGCGGACTTCCTAAGGCTCTTTATAAATTGAAAAGAATTAGTAAAAATATTGCAATTATTTTATATTTAGCATTAGATACGATTGCGACATGTTTTGGATTAATGATTGTGGACTATTGTATGTCTACTATTTTTGCAAGTGATCTATCAAAACTAGTCATTTCTTTTATATTAGCTTTGCCTGGGATTGAAGATTTCAAAAAAATATAAATGTTTACGGAGGACAGGATATGGAAGAAAAAGAAAAGATTAGTGAAATTGTTGCAACATACCCATCTGTATTTGTGGGTACAGCAATTGGTGGCACAATATTTGAATTTATCTGCATGATTGTTTGTATAGTTGCAGCACCACCTGAACAAAAGCTACTTTTGATTGCTTTATTGTGTATAATAACAACAATTTTAGTGTTTATAAGCATTGCTTTTAAACGATATAAAGTGATTGTGAACAGTGAAGGAATTACTGAAACTCCGCTATTTGGTAAAAGAAAATTCATTCATTTTAATGAAATTAGAAGTATTCAAATCAAAGGATCTAAAGCAATCTTAATTTTAGGCAACGGTGTAAAGATTTGTATTGATCCTTCAGCAGTAGGGCATAAAGAAATATTCAATGTTTTTTATGAAAATGGATTAATAAAATCTTCATTCTCCAAATAAGTTATAAATTTGAGTTTTAATCTTCTGTAGTATTATCCAATCATCCTATTTCCCGTTTTTAAAAGATGTATTGAATAGAATAATATATGTTTTGGTCGGGATTTATCTCTTTTATCAATCTATTCGATTAATGAAGACAAAAAATGAAGTTAGAAAATAATTGGTTTTCAAAAGAAATGAAATTTTAAGTTAAGACAAACTATTAAATGTCAATAAGTAATGTAAAATTTGTTGAAATTGTAGTTTTCTTTGTTGGATCAAGGGTGTTTGTCTTGATTTAGAGGTGAATCCTCGTTAAAAACTTCATCTAGTTTTTGAAATTGGGTGCATTGAAAACAACTTTTTTGAGCCTTTAAAAAATTTTTCAAAAAAGCCTGATTTTTGAAAGAATTTGTATGTTTTTTTATTCGATTAAAGCTGTTTTTATCGATTTAAATACGAATTCATGGAGTTCTCCATATTCATCTTCATACAGATATTTCTTTCGTCTAGTTTTTGCTGAAAAGTCTGTTTCGGCATTTTGGAAAAACTCATTTTGGGTTGATTCCGATAGTTTCACCAAATCACGGTATTGAATAATGTATGTGGACTGGTTTTTCATTAAAGAATAAATCACTTTGCAAAGTTTGTTCGCTACTGCATTCACTGCAAGAGTATGTTTGGTACGATCTCCATTCTTTTTTCTGGTAAAGTAAGCTTTAAATATCGGGTTGTTTCTTCGTGCAAATTCAGCAACCATGTAGATTGCATGACGAAGATAACGAGAACCTTTCTTGGAAATTTTTCCACGCTTGTTTACAGAAGAACCAGACTTGGAGTTGTCACCATATAACCCTGCCAGGGATACGATCTGACTCGCTTTATGAAATCTGGAGATATCTCCTATTTCAGCAACGATTGTAGCCGCTGTGATTTTTCCACATCCTGTTAATGTAAGAAGTACATGATAAGCAGGAAATTCTTCAGCCTTAGAATCAATTATTTTCTCAAGATTTCGTATTTCTGATTCAAGAGAATCTATAGAATCAATAAGGCTGTGAATGTTGTATAGTTCGCCATCTGAGATAGATTTGCGAACAACAATCGAATTACGTGCAGCATGAATAAGTTCATTTGCTTTGTCTACGCCAAATTTGTTTTTAGAAGCTTTTTGAAGAACAGAAACAAGTTCATCGAAATCAGCTTCTATGATAGAATAAGGTGTAGGATATATTGAAAAGATGGCTTTTAAGGTTGCACGTCCACTTGGAAAGACTTTGAGAAGGTCAGGAAAATACAAACAAACTTTGGCGAGGAATCTGTTTGTTTCCTGAGTGCATGTAACTTTAAGTGCATTCCTTCTGCGAATGTAGGCTTTCAAATCAGTATATCCGTTTTTTGCTACATGAACGATTTGAGCATCGCCGTTCAAAAGAAGTTCGGCAATACAGCCAGAATCGATCTTATCTGTTTTATTAAGTCGTTTGTAGTCTCTGTAATTTTTAACGGAATCCGGAGAAATCATAACTACGTGATACCCATCTGATTTGAGCCTTTCGTATAAGTTAGTACCATAGATACCTGTCACTTCCATCCCAAACAAGATCTTATCTTTGTTCAGACATTTGGAAAGAACAGTGTTAAGGAACTTTTCATATCCTTGTAGCGTATTTGAAAAGTGTCCTCTCTTAATCAAGAATTTATCCTGATTGTTTTTCATGGCAAAATCGTGTTTGTTCTGAGCACAATCGATGCCAACGTAGTAGTCATAAGAATCTTGTTTTTTCATAAAATCTTCCTTTCGTAACCGGTTCTGGATTGCACCTCTAAAGCAAGACAAACACAACCTCAAGAATTAGAAGATACAGTGCAAGAGCAAAGTTCATCAACAAACCAAATCAGTGTATAAGGCACGTCTTGAATAAAGGAGCCAGTCTTTAAAAAGTGAATCAACAGTTCACAGGAGGCATGTAGGCTACCTTAGTCCAGAACGTTACAATTATCTTGGATTAAGAAGAAAAATACAATCTATTTAACAACAATGTGTTGAACTGATTACGCTACATATTATATGAGGGGGTATGGCCATGTTTAACAAAACCAATGAAACCAAAGTATTAAGAGATCCTGTGCATGGATATATTCATGTGAAGTATCAAGTGATATGGGATTGTATCAACGCAAAAGAATTTCAAAGATTGCATCGCATCCATCAATTGGGTGGGGATTTTCAAATCTATCATACGGCGGAGCATTCCCGGTTTTCTCATAGTTTAGGGGTATATGAAATCACAAGACGGATGTGTGAAGAAGTGGATTCAATTGCGGCTACTTTAAGTGAATATGAAAAAATTCAGGTTTTATGTGCTGCTCTGTTGCATGATTTAGGACATGGACCATTTTCTCACTTCTTTGAAACACTTCACAAGAAACATCATGAACAAATGACTTGTGATTTAATTTTGGATCCAGAAACAGAAATTCATAAAGCACTAATTAAAGAGGATGAGGCTCTTCCACAAAATATTGTGTTGATTCTAACACATCAACATGCAAAACCAATGATGTATCAAATGATTAGTTCACAACTGGATGCGGATCGAATGGATTATCTATTAAGAGATGCCTACGAAACAGGTACAAGCTATGGAAATTTTGATTTGGAAAGAATCTTACGTACTTTACGAGTAAAAAATGATTCTCTATGTGTGAAAATGAGTGGAATGCACAGTATTGAAGACTATATTATGGCAAGATACCACATGTATTGGCAGGTTTACCTTCATCCAGATGCCAAATCATATGAAATTATGATTCAACAATTCTTTAAACGATATGCACAAGTACGAAACATAGAAGTATTTGAACCATTATTGAATGGCGAGTTATCGAATAAGGATTTTTATTTAATGGATGAACATCGAATGTTCTATGGTTTTCAACAAGCTCTAGAATGTGAAGATGAAATTCTAAAGGATTTCGCAAATCGAATTTTGAATCGTCATTTGTTTGAATGGATAGAAGATCCAAGTCACCAACAAATTCAAGAAATCAAGAATAAATTGGTGGTCTCCGGACATGACTTAGATTATTACTATTATGAAGCTATTTCACATTCTAAAGCATATTTGCCTTATACAGAAAATGATGAGAATCAAATAATATGGATGTTAGATTCTAAAAAAGAACGGGTATCTTTATCGAGTTGTTCACAGATTGTTAAGGCATTATTAAAGATGAAAAATCAAACAAATAAGCGTATTTATTTTCCAAAAGAAATACTTTAAAAACTACGGTAACATGTGATGTGTTACCGTTTTCACTTGTGAAAAAATAGTGTAATTTTATAAAAAAAGGAGAATTTTAGATTAATTTTGATATATTTTCATTAAATTGTTATGTTTTTTAATAAATTTTCTTGCAAAAAAATCAGAGTGTGATATTATGCACTAGCTATGACAAATCAGGTATATTTATTTGATAAAATTTCGAATCAAACATTGTATAAAGGAGAGGCTAAGATTGACTTTTCTGGTAATGAAGGTCTATTAGTTTCTTTTAATAATGATACACATCATTTCGAATGGAGAATTTGGAAAAAAGGATTGGTAATTCGTAGTGAATCGGATATTATTGTGAATTTGACACTACGTTTAAATAGTCAAACAAAAGGTCACATAGAAACTGAATTTGGAAAAATAGATTTGGATTGTCATACAAGTCATTATGATGTAGATGAAAATTGTGTAGAAGTTAAATACAGTCTTATACAAGGGAATGAAAAACAAGAATTTCACTTTGTACTATATATAAATAAGGAGGAGACATATGCAGTCAATTGAAGTTGAATTAAAGCAGGCTATTCAAAATGCAGTAAAAAAAGCATTTGATTTAGATTTAGATGTACAAAACATTGTGGTTGAAACACCAAAAAATAAAGATCACGGTGATTTCTCAAGTAATGTTGCGATGCAATTAACTCGTCAATTACACCAGAATCCAAGAATGATTGCACAAAGTATATTAGATACGTTCTCATTGGAAATGGTTTCTAACGTAGAAATTGCAGGACCTGGCTTCTTAAACTTTACATTATCAAAAGACCGTTTTAGTACAGTTATTTCTGAAGTGTTAGCTCAGAAAGAAAACTATGGACAACAGCCAGCTAACGGCATTAAAGTGGATTTGGAATATGTTAGTGCCAATCCAACTGGATCATTACACTTAGGACATGCTCGTGGAGCTGCATGGGGAGACAGTTGTGCTCGTATCATGAAAAAAGCTGGATACGATGTAACCCGTGAATACTATGTGAATGATGCTGGTAATCAGATCACAAACTTAGCATTATCATTAAATGCTCGTTATCGTCAGGCACAAGGAATTCCAACTGAAATTGGTCAGGACGGATACATGGGTAAGGATGTTGAAGAAAAAGGATATGAATTGGCGAAAGAATATCCACAAACATACTTAGAACCAACAGAAGAGAATTTGAAATTCTTCAGAAAAGAAGGAATCAAATTTGAATTAGATAAAATTAGAAAAGACTTAAATCGTTATCGTGTACACTTCGATGTTTGGTCAAGTGAACAAAGCATTCGTGATGCTGGTAAAGTAGAAGCAGCTATCAATGAATTAAACAAAAAAGGATATGTATATGAAAAAGATGGAGCATTGTGGTTTGAAACTACAAAATTTGGAGATGACAAAGATCGTGTTTTAAGAAAACAAGATGGTTCATTAACATATTTGGTTCCAGATATCGCATATCACAACGATAAATGTCAACGTGGATTTGACATGTTGGTTGACTTCTTTGGAGCGGATCACCATGGATATATTCCTCGTTTAAAAGCAAGTATGACAGCATTAGGAAATGATGCGGATAAATTGCATGTTGATATTATCCAGATGGTTCGTTTAGTATCAAATGGTGAAGAAATGAAAATGTCAAAACGTTTAGGAAACGCAACAACAATTAATGAACTATGTGATAAAGTAGGTGTTGATGCAGCTCGTTATTTCTTTGTACAACGTGCATTGGATTCACATTTAGATTTCGATATTGAATTGGCAACTAAGAAATCAAATGAAAACCCAGTTTACTATGCACAATATGCTCATGCTCGTATGTGTTCTATTCAAAAACAGGCACAGGATATTGAATTGGCAACAAGTTTTGAAGATTTGACAAATGAAAAAGAAATTGAATTAATGAAGTCTTTACAAGAATTCAATAAAGTAATCGTTGAAACTGCTCAGTCTCGTCAAGTTCACAAAATGTGTCACTATATTCAAAATTTAGCTAGTAAGTTCCACAGTTTCTATAACGTATGTAAAGTTGTAGATCGTGATAATTTAGAACTAAGTGCACAACGTCTAGCCTTAGTAAAGGCAACACAAATTGTTTTGGCCAACGCATTAGAATGTATTGGTGTTGAAGCCGTTGAATCAATGTAAGTATTAAGAGGAGTTTTATTGAATTATGAAAAAGTCTATGATTGAAGTTGCATATCAAGTATTGACAAATAATAATGGATCTATGCCATTTGTTGATCTTTGGAAAGATGTAAGTCAGGAAATGGGATTTAATCAAACGCAGTTTGAAGATAATATTGCTCAATTTTACACAGATTTATCTTTAGACGGACGTTTCTTGAATATGTCACAAAATACTTGGGATTTGCGTTCACGTCACACGTATTCAGAAAGTGTTATGGATACAGATTCTATCGCAATCGATGAAGATGATGAGGATGAAGAAGATTCAGAATTGATTGAAGATGAATTAGATGAAGCAGAAAAAGAAATGGACGAAGAAGAAAACGAATAAAAAGCGCTCTTTTCACAATAAATTCACTTTGAATTGTTAGAATTAAAGTGGAAAGGAGAAGGAATGCAAGAAAATCTGCATCATGCAGATTTTTTTTCTATGAAAAATTTGATAAACTAGAAGTTGTTAAGGAGAATTTTTATATGTTTAAAAGCATTTCATATGTTATAAAAGAGAATTTTTCAAATGTTTATCGTATTTTCTGTATTGCAAAATATGAATTGTTGTCAGATATGCGAGATTCAAAATTTGGTATTTTTTGGAACTTTGCTTCTCCCGCTATCCAAGTTTTCACATATTGGCTAGTGTTTGGTATTGCCTGGGGAAGAAAAGCTCAGACATACAAAGGTATTACGGTAGAATATTTACCATGGCTTGTTGTGGCATTTAGTGTATGGTGGTATATCCGTCCATGCATTGTAGATGGGTGTTCTGCGGTATTCTCAAAAACCAATGTCATCACAAGAATGAAGTTTCCTGTATCTGTTTTACCGGCAACCGTTTGTTTAAAAGAATTGTTTAATCACTTTGTGATGTTGATTATCACATTTGTCGCTTTAATTTTAAGTGGGTGGTATCCAAATCTAAATTGGTTATGGATCATCTATTATATGTTCTGTGCATTTATGCTTGGAGAAGCGATTTCACTTGTATTATCTGTGCTTACTATGTTGTGGCGTGATGTAAAGAAATTTATTTCTTCAATCATGCGTATGTTGATGTATTTTTCTCCAATCTTATGGGATTGTCATTTTAAACCGGATGTTCCATTTGCGAGTATTCTAAATAAGCTTGTAAAGGTAAATCCAGTTTATTATATTATTCAAGGATATAGAGATGCTATATTCTATGGAAGAAATGTTTTTGATCATCCTGCAATTACACTTTATTTCTGGTGTTTAGTTTTTGCGATTTTTGCGCTAGGATGCTTTTTGATGTATACCTTCAAAAAGAAATTCATTGATATGATTTAAGGAGGCTTTTATGTCCAAAGAAGAATATGCTGTTGAAGTCGAAAATATTTCAAAAATTTATACTTTAAGAAATAAAAACAATCAATATAAAACAGATAAAAAAGAGTTCTATGCCTTAAAAGATGTATCTTTCAAAGTGAAAAAAGGTGATGTTGTTGGAATTTTGGGAACCAATGGTTCTGGTAAATCAACTTTATCTTTATTGTTGTCAGGAATTTCTGAAATCAATAGTGGTACGATGAAAATTAATGGAGAACAAGCATTGATTGCTATTAATACAGGATTGAACCAACAATTAACAGGACTTGAAAACATCAATGTTAAAGGAGCTTTGATGGGGTTAAGAAAGAAACGTATCCAGGAAATCACGAATGATGTCATTGATTTTGCAGAATTAGGTGATTTCTTATATCAACCAGTTAAAAAATATTCATCAGGTATGAAATCTCGTTTAGGATTTTCCATCTCACTTGCATTAAATCCAGATATTTTTATTGTCGATGAAGCATTAAGTGTTGGTGATAAAGGTTTTGCGAAGAAATGTATGAAACGAATGATGAAATTAAGAGATGAAGAAGGAAAAACAATCTTCTTTATTTCTCACTCGTTAAGTCAGGTTCGTGAATTCTGTAAAACAGGAATGTGGATCGAAGGTGGGCAACTTGTTGAAATGGGAGATATTGACAAGGTTTGTGATGATTATTCGGTTTATGTGGATAAGTTAGAGGCTATGAGTAAAAAAGAAAAGAAAAAATTCTTGGATGAAAAATTTGAGAAGCGATTATTACCTAAAAAAGAAAAGAAGGGCATCGCAAAATTATTTGGTTAATAAAGGAGTTTTAGTGACTCCTTTTCAATTTATCAAAAATAGTTTACAATTACAGTGTTTATATAGGGAGGTTTATAACTCATGAAAACAGTAATAACATATGGAACTTTTGATTTATTTCATGTAGGCCATTTAAATTTATTACGCCGTGCAAAAGAATTAGGGGATTATTTAATTGTAGCGGTAAGTAGTGATGAGTTTAATTTGGGTAAAAATAAAGTTTGTAAGATCAAAGATACAGATCGTATGAAGATTGTAGAAGCTATTAAATATGTCGATAAGGTAATCCCAGAAACAAGTTGGGAACAAAAAATCGAAGATGTTAAAAAATATAATGTAGATGTATTCGTCATGGGTGATGATTGGAAAGGAAAATTTGATTTTTTAAAGGATTATTGTGAAGTTGTTTATTTGCCAAGAACTGAGGGTATCAGTACAACACAGCTGAAAGAGGAATTGAAGGGTTAATATGCGTACTATCAGTATTATCCTTCCTTTTTTTAAGTACAAACATTACTTTAAAGAATGTCTACAAAACTTAGCACAAAGTACATTTAAAGATTTTGAATTGATTGTCGTATTAGATCATCCAACTGAAGATATTGACGATTTATTAGAAGAATATAATTCTATTTTTGATATGCGCGTTTATACATTGCCAGAAGGTGTAACAGGTGTAGCAGCATGTCGAAATGTTGGAATTCAACAAGCTAAAGGTGCCTACCTCTACTTTTTAGATAGCGATGACTATGTTTTAGAAGATACTCTACAAAACATGATCAAAGCTATGGATCATGATGTAGATATGGTTTATGGTAAATTGAATCACACTTGGAATAACAAGGCCAATTATCTTCATAAAGTAGAAAATAAAGAAGTAGATGAAGAAGATCAAGAAGAAAGGGAGCAACGTCGCTTAAATAAGCTTTCTAATTTTGTTTCATTCGCATCCTATGAAAAAGATGAGAAGCAAGCTCATGCTATTTTCTATACAATGGATAATCGTAGAGGTATCCGAACTTTTACTGTATTAGGCAATTTGTATAGTCGTGATTTTGTCGTTCGAAATAATTTTAAATTTAATGAGGACTTCAGATATTACAGTGATATGACGTTTATGTGTCCTCTATTAGAAAAGCTAAATACAGCTTTAAGAGTGGAAAATGCGATTTATGTAAAACGTAAACACAATGATCCAATTAACGAACCTGCTTTGAGTCAGGAAGAAAATGACAATCGTTTTAATGAAAGATGTGATGCGGTTGAATATACACGTATACTTTTAAAAGAAGAGGGTGTTGTGCGTTTTTGTTTAGATCGTAAAATTGTATCTTACTTTGTATCTAAAATGTCTAAACGAATCCGTCGCAGCCAAGATGATCTATGGCGTACAGACTATTTTGAAAGAATTGCTAAAACAATCGATGGCATTCGTCCAGAAGTGATGAATCGATATAAGCGTAATTCGAAAAAGATGGTGGCTTGTTTACAGAATCGTGATTTAAAGGGAGTACAAAGCTGTGTTCGAAGAAAATTAGGAATTAAAAAATTCTTTAGAGTCTTCAAAAATAAGAATGTATTATTTAAATTAGCTTATTATCACATTTATTCAAAAAAACCAATTCAAGATAATGTGATTCTGTTTGAGACATTCATGGCTAAAAACTATTCGGACAGTCCAAAATATATTTATGAATACATTGCCAAAAATTATCCAGGAAAATACAAGTGTGTATGGGCATTGAATGATGGTCATGAAGTTCCTTATGGAGCGGAAGTCGTAAAACGTTTTTCATTCAAATATGCTTATTATCTAGCTGTAAGTAAATATTTTGTATTTAATGTAAGACAACCATTGTGGTATCGCAAAAGAGAAGGACAAGTATTTGTTGAAACTTGGCATGGCACACCATTGAAACGTCTTGTATTTGATCAAGAAGAAGTAACTTCTGCATCACCAAAATATAAACAGCAGTTCTATCGTCAAAGACAAGAATGGGATTATTTAGTGAGTGCCAATCCTTTTAGTACGAAAACATTTAGAAGCTGTTTTATGTATGAAGGCAAGATGCTTGAATATGGATATCCAAGAAATGATATTTTATATTGGCCCAACAAAGATGAAATTGCGAAAGACCTAAGAAAGAAACTAGGTATTTCAGAAGATAAGAAAACAATTTTATATGCTCCGACATGGCGTGATGATGAGCACTATGGAAAAGGGGAGTACAAATTTACGTTGGCTTTAGATTTGAAGTTGATGATGGAAAAATTATCGGATGAATATGTTGTTTTATTAAGAACACACCACTATATCGCAGATAACATTGATACAACAGGTCTTGAAGGCTTTGTGTACAATTTAAGTAAATATGATGATATCAGTGAAATCTATTTGATCAGTGATATTTGTATCACGGATTACTCAAGTGTATTCTTTGACTTTGCGAACTTAAAACGACCAGTACTTTTCTATACATATGATATTGAAAAGTATAAAAATCAGTTACGTGGATTCTATATTGATATGAATACAGAAGTTCCTGGTCCACTATTGTATACGAGTGAAGAAGTTGTGGATGCGATTTTGAATATTGATCAAATAAATGAAGAATATAAAGAACGTTACGAAGAATTCTACAAACGTTTCTGTTGCTACGACGATGGAAATGCGTCAAAGCATATTGTAGAAGAAGTATTTAAGTAAAAAAAGGAGAGGATAGCCATGTTGATAAAGCTTTTAAGACCATTTAAAAAGTTTGCAGGAAAGTGCATTCGCTTGGCATATAAATTAACCTATCGTTTATTTAAAGTAGATGATAAGCTTGCCATATTTATATCGTTCCATGGTCGTGGCTATTCGGATAATCCTAAAGCTATTTATGAACAAATGAGGCAAGATCCACGATTTGTTGGATACCGTTTTATTTGGTTTATAAAAAATCATAAAGAAAAGAATATTCATATTGAAGGAGCTGAAATAAAGGAATATTTCAGCATTCCTTATTTTTATTATTTGTCCAAGGCAAAATTATGGGTAGTGAACTGCAAATTACCTACATATATCTTTAAAAAGGAAAATCAGGTTTACCTACAAACATGGCATGGAACACCATTAAAGCGATTAGCTCATGATATTGATGTGAGTGAAGATACTACATTTTATCGTTCAGGTGTCAGTTATGAACAGATGTGCAATTCCTATGATGTAGATGTCGCAAGATACAATTATATGATCAGTCCAAATGCCTTCTGTACGAAAGTTTTTCAAACATCTTTCCAAATCAATAGAGAAAGATTGATTGAAACAGGATATCCTAGAAATGATTTTATTTCGAATGCGACAAAAGAAGAATGTGATGCGATCAAGAATAAGTATCATTTGCCTATAGATAAAAAAATTGTATTGTATGCACCAACATGGAGAGATAATTCTTATGTTTCAGCAGGATATACTTTTGAATTGAAGGCAAACTTTAGAAAATGGAAAGAAATTTTAGGTGAAGATACAATTGTTGTATTTAAGCCACACTATCTAATCATTAATACCTTCAAAGATGATCCACAATTAGATGGATTTTTGTATTCCATTCCTGCTCAAGCAGAAATCAATGAATTGTATGTGATTAGTGATGTATTGATTACGGACTATTCAAGCGTCTTCTTTGATTATGCGATATTGAAAAGACCCATCTATTTTTATATGTATGATTTAAAAGAATATGCGACAGACTTAAGAGGATTCTATTTAGATATTCATAAGGACATTCCAGGCAAAATTTATATGGATGAAGAAACATTGTTGATGGATATTAAAAATGAAGTTTATGACTATTCTAAATTGAATGATTTTAATCTTTATTTTAATAACCATGAAGATGGAAATGCTTCTAAAAGAGTAGTAGATATCTTATATAAGGCGGTGCAATAAAATGGGATTAAGCAAAATAATCTTAAATGTTGCCTTATGGATCGTGGACGTTTTAACTTTTTATGTACATCCTAAAAAAAATCGAATTACTTTTATTAGTTTAACACAAAGTGAATTGTCAGGTGATTTTAAACTCATCGATAAACAATTACGTCACGAAAATAAGTATGATATTCATTATATATTATTAAAGTTTGAAAAAAATCTATGGGGTAATTTTAAATATTTCTTGAATTGTTTAAAACAGTTAGTTGAAATAAAAAAATCAAGTCTTGTGATTTTAAACGACAATAACTATGTGATTAGTCATATGAAACCAACCAATGTCAAAGTGCTACAAGTTTGGCACGCGTGTGGAGCCGTGAAAAAATTTGGTAATCAAATCAAAAGACAATATCCTGTACGTAATTACGATTATGTTCTATGTAATGCTGAATATTGGAAGGAACCATATTCACAAGCTTTTGGGGTAAATACAAATCAAGTGTTAGTGACTGGAATGCCAAGAATTGATACTTTATTAAATAGAAATGAAAGAGATGAGTTCTTTTTGAAATATCCAGAATTAAAAGATAAGAAATTATGTTTGTATGCACCTACTTTTAGGGGTAACATTATCGATGGTTTTAAAATTCAGTCTTTTGATTTCACAAAAGTAAAAGATTACGTGGTTCTATATAAATTTCATCCATTACTTGGAGATATTCAATGTAATGGTGGAGTGAACATGAATAAGGAAGACTTGTATACATTGATGCAAGTGAGCGATTGTTTGATTTCGGATTATTCAAGCGTAATATTTGATTACTCTTTATTAAATAAGCCAATGATTAGTTACATTCCTGATGTAAAAGAATATAAACATAATATTGGATTGAACATTGATTTTGATGATTTTCCAGGACCTGTATGTACAGATGAAGATCAACTCGTCAAGGCGTTAGAATTTAAAGATTATGATTATGATAAATTGTCTTATTTCCAAATAAAGTACATGGTATATACGGATGGAAAAAATACAAGTCGAGTCATCGATACAATTAATCAGATTATGGAAGAGGTATAGGCCCTCTTCTTTTTTTACATCAATAATGAAAATAATTACATTTTAACTTGAAAATAAATGTAAATCATAGTATTATACAGTCAACGCATTGATATGGAAGAGTAATTCACTACGTTTTAGCCTAGAGAGATATTGTTTGGTGGAAAATATCGTAAAGCTAGAGAATGAAAATCACCATGGAGTGGCTATAGCGATAATGTAGTTATAGACGTAAGTCTTACGATATAAAGACTAGATGTGATAGCATCGATGAGGGCATTCATTAGAATGAATTAGAGTGGTACCGCGGAAGAATAAGATTATTATTACCTTTCGTCTCTGAAGTTGTTAATTAGGCAACAAGAGACGGAAGGTTTTTTTGTTGCAGAAAGGGAGAATTTGAGAATGAAAAAGAAAGAGAGCACAAAATTGAATCGATCATGGATGGCTGCATTTTCAGTGGCCACAACCGCATTTGCAGCACACGCAGGTGGAGGATTTGCGACAGGAAATCAGGAAAACACATGGTTTGTTAGTTTAGGGTGGCCAGCTATTGTTGGGGTTGCCGTTGCGATGTTACTTTTATCTATGACAATTCGTGAAGGCCAGATTATGATGAATTCAAGAGGATTAAAAACGTATAAAGAACTATTTGAATGTTTATATCATCCATTTGATAAATTAGAATTATTATTTGAATTATTCTTTAATATCATGGTTTTAATGGTTGTTGCATCATGTATCTCTGGTGCAGCCAGTGCATTAACCCAATACTTTGGATTGAATTACTATCTAGGAACATTTGTGATTGGCCTTGTTGTATTATTCTTAACAATTTTTGGCGTAGATTTGATTCGTAGAGCAAGTACATATATGGGTGTAGTAATCTTAGTACTAGCTGTTTCTATTTATACAGTAGGTTTATTAAATGGACACAATTTGTTAGATGTTATGCGTGTTGATTTTTCAGTACATGGGTGGAGTCAACTTCCAAAAGCAGTTTGGAACGGTGTTACTTATTCAGCTTTCCAATGGGTTACAGTACCAGCTATCTTAGTTTGTGGAACAAGTGTTTTAAAAACAAAACAAGATTGTGATCGCTCAATGGCATTAACATTCACATTAAATATGTTAGGATTAGGGCTTGCCGTATTAATGTTACTTTGTTGGCAACACTATTATTTGACTCAGCCAAACGGAACAACTTTACCAACGTTAACAACATTAAAATCATTTGGAGCAAATTGGCTTGTAGCACTATATGGATTGGTATTATTCTTATGTTTGATCTCAAGTGCAGTTTGTGTCATCTTTGGATTTGTGAATCGCTTTGAAAATGTGAAATTCCTTCAAAAAGTTGAAAATGTACCTGTACGTAGAGCTTTAGTTTCTGCATTCATCATGGTAGTTTCTATGGGAATCTCATTTGTAGGACTAACAAACGTTGTTAAGTATGGCTATGGATATTGTGGATATCTAGGTATCGCCATCATCATCGTCCCATTGTTGACAGTAGGATTCTATAAGAATCGTAAATTCATGAAAGAAAATGCACAAGATGCAAAAGTTTCTTTTGAAGAAGCATACGAAAAAAATTAGACGGGAAATCAATTTCCCGTCTTTATTTCTTCCATTTTCTCATCAAGTGTCTTACAAATCTTGGCACACTCTAGTAATTCTTTATCAATTTCATCTAAGCGTTCTTTTGATAAGTTCTTTTTATAGCGAATCTTGTGTTCTAGACTTGCCCAGAAATCCATCGCAATGGTTCTAAATTGTACTTCTACCTTAACCCATTTTTTCTCATCTGATAAAAAGATAGGGATTTCTACAATTAGGTGAAGACTACGATATCCATTTTCTTTAGGATTTTGAATATAATCTTTTTTTTCAATCAAGCGCACATCATCTTGGCTAAGAAAAGAGTTGGCCAAAGAATAAATATCTTCTGTAAAAGAGCAAATAACTCGAACACCGGCAATATCAAATAGGTTGTTTTCAATGTTTGGGATGGTTAAAGCAAGATTCTTTTTTTGAAGCTTTTTAAGAATGCTAGATTGCGATTTAATACGCGTATGAATCGATTCAATGGGATTGCGATCATAGAATAGGGAGAATTGTTCGTTAAGAACTTTAAATTTAGTTTCCACTTCCATTAACGCGCAATTATAATAAGTCATCATTTGACGATAGGGAAGAGTACTTTCTTCTACAAAATCCGTAAAAGCATCAACTAATTTCAAATTTGCCATAATTACTCCTTGAATGTGACTTCAATCGTATAATCATCTGTATCTGGGACAATGGAAATGATCTCTTTAATACTTTTTTCTGTGTTCTTTTGAGCCGTTTTCATTAAACCCTTTTTCTTGGCTTCAGATAAAGCCTTCTCTTTTTGTTCAACCGCAAAAGCTTTATAGTCACTCACACTGATTGGATTAAAAATATTTTTTGTTTCATCATAGACTTCAATACTTGATTCATCGATTGAATTTGAAAGAACAGTTGGCTTATTAACTGTCGCATAAATAGTAGAATCGTTGATCTCTACATTTGCCTTAGATAAATCTGTACCTAATTGAATTTCCCCTTCAAATGTTAGTATGAAGTATTTGTTTGTCAAAGGAATGGACCAGCCATTCAGACTTAAAGAATTTTCAAATTTTCCTACTTTCGCATAATGATATTTTGTGGTTACCAAATCACTTGCCTGTTCAATTCGATTCTGAATTAATGTCGATGTGATTTCAGGTTCCGTTTGTTTGTTCGCAAAGAACATACCGCTTACAAAGGCAATTAAGATAAAGACAACAACAAATAAAACTTTCTTTAAATTTTTCATAAGTGACCTCCTCATTAAAATTGTATCATAAATGAATAAAGTAAATAAACCGACATACATAGTGTCAAATTATTGAGTATAGTAAAAATACGGCGGAAACGATTATATGTTATAATGGATAGCGTGGAGGGTTTTCATGACTAAAGTAGAATTTCAGAAGGCTTGTTTAGAAGCCGGCATCCAATTAAATGAAGAACAAATGAATCAATTTGAAAAATATATGCAGCTTCTTGTTGAATGGAATGAGAAGATGAACTTAACGGCAATCACACAGGAAGAAGAAGTATGGGAGAAACATTTTTATGATTCAATCATGCCGTTTTCAAATATTAAATTTGAAACAATGTGTGATATTGGCTCAGGCGCAGGATTTCCAGGCATCCCTGTAAAAATTGCATTTCCACATGTTCATATGACTTTGGTGGAACCATTACAAAAGCGTTGTCGTTTTTTAAATGAAGTGAAAACTCAATTGAACTTGGATAATCTCGATATATTAAATGTTCGAGCTGAAGATTTGGCAAAAGAAAAACGTGAATGTTTCGACGTGGTCAGTGCGCGTGCGGTTGCTAAACTATCTATTTTATTAGAACTTTGTGTTCCTTTTGTGAAGATGGATCATACTATGGTGGCTTTAAAAGGCAAGAATGGTCACGAAGAGTTGATCAATGCGCAAAAGGCAATTGATACATTAGGTGTTGAATTGATTGATGAAGAAAAATTTATGATTGAAGAGGATGCAACACGCATTAATTTATATTTTAAAAAGGTAAAACATACGCCAAATAAATATCCTAGAGCGTATGGGCAAATCAAGAAAAAACCTTTGGAGGGTTGAGTATGGGAAAAGTTATCGCAATTTCGAATCAAAAAGGTGGAGTAGGTAAAACTACAACATCGATAAATTTAGCAAGCGGACTTGCACATGTAGGAAAAAAAGTATTGTTGATTGATTTCGATTCGCAGGGAAATGCCACGCAAGGATTAAATGCAAATCAAAATAATTCACAAGCTACGATTCACTCTGTATTAATGGAGGGAGTTCCTATTCAGCAGGCCATCGTACCTAAAATGAATCCAAGAATCGATATTGTTCCAGCCAACATTAATTTAGCTGGAGCTGATTTAGATATGGATAAGATGGAAGCCGGTAAAGAAGAATTGTTGAAAAAAGCCATTGCTCCTATTCGAGATCAATATGATTACATTATTATTGATTGTCCACCATCACTTGGACTATTGAATACCAATGCATTGACAGCAGCTGACAGTATTTTGATTCCAGTACAGTGTGAATATTATGCATTGGAAGGAGTTACGCAGTTGTTGATCACAATTCGTCTTGTCCAAAGAACAAGTAACCGAAATTTAAAAATTGAAGGTATTTTATTAACAATGTTTGATATTCGTACAAGATTAAGTGTAGAAGTTTCGCAGGATGTGCGTCAAACTTTTGGCAAGCTTGTATATCAAAATTCTATTCCGAGAAATGTAAAATTATCGGAAGCACCTAGCCGTGGCATGTCTATTTTTGAATATGATCCAAAAAGTACAGGAGCCAAGGCATATGCTGGTTTAACTGAAGAAGTACTAAAACGTAATTCAAGGGAGGCATAGCTATGGATAACAAAAATAATGCTCGTTTAGGAAAAGGATTGTCCAGTATTTTTGGGCAAGATGTTTCTAAAGTATTAGATGATATTCAAAATGGAGATATGGAAGTTGAAAGACAGGAACAGTCAAAAATTCCTGTGGATGAGATCCGTCCAAATCCATATCAGCCTCGTAAAGTATTTAATGATGAAGCTTTAAAAGAATTAAGTTCATCAATTAAGCAACATGGTGTATTTACGCCGATTCTAGTAAAAAAAAGTATTCAAGGATATGATTTGATTGCCGGTGAAAGAAGATTAAGAGCTTCAAAACTTGCCGGATTAAAAGATATTCCAGCTATCATTGTTGATTTTGATGATCAGGAAATGATGGAAATTGCTTTGTTGGAGAATATTCAACGTGAAGATCTAAATGTAATAGAAGAAGCAAAAGCGTATGAAAAATTAATTCAACGATTAGGATATACACAAGAACAGTTAGCTCATCGTGTCGGAAAATCACGTGAACATATCACAAACTTATTGCGATTGTTAAAACTTCCAGAAGATGTCCAGGAATACGTTGTGAGTAAACAATTAAGTATGGGGCATGTACGAGCTTTACTCGGTCTTAAGACAGAGGCAAATATGCGTAAAGTTGCTAAACAGGCTATTGATCAAGGTTTATCTGTTCGTAAAGTAGAACAAATTGTAAAAGATACAAACAATAAAAAAACGATAGAAAAGCCAAAAGAAGATATTTATGTGAAGGCAGCTAAAGAAAAGCTTCAGGAATTCTTTCAAACATCGGTATCTATCAGTAAAAACGCTATTTCTATTCATTATGAAAATAAAGAAGACTTAAATCGAGTGCTAGAATTATTGAATCTAGTCGAAGAAGAGTAAGTCTTCTTTTTTTGACAAATGTTCTGTTTTTTGTATAATATTCATTATTCATGGAGATGTAGTAAAAAAAATAGCGCCAGGACTAAGTATTTAGTTGACGAGGACCAGACTTATCGAAAGATTCGGCGGGTAGTCTGGAGGTTGATACAACCTTTAACGATGGACAAAACCAATGTGTGAACATTGAACAAAGCCATTTGGTATCCTCCATGATAATAATTTATAGGAGGATTTTTTATAATGTGTGGAATCACAGCGTACGCAGGTAAAGAGAGTGCTTTACCATTTTTATTGCAGGGTTTAGAAAAACTCGAATATCGAGGATACGACTCTGCAGGCGTGACTCTCGTTTCGAATCACCATCTAGAAACGTATAAGGCGAAGGGGCGTCTTACAAATTTAAAGGAATTGTTGAATGAAAAAGAACATCCTGAACATACAGGAATTGGACATACACGTTGGGCAACACATGGTGTTCCAAGTAATATGAATTCACATCCTCATACAAATGAGAGTGAAACAATTTCAATCGTGCATAATGGAATCATTGAAAACTATGCATCAATCAAGGAATGTTTATTAGAACAAGGATATACATTCCAGTCACAGACGGATAGTGAAGTTATTGTTCATATGTTGGATTACTATTATCAAGGCGATATGATGTACGCTTTAAAAAAATGTGTGCAATACCTTCAAGGTAGTTTTGCGCTATGTGTGGTTTGTACAGATTATCCTGACTGCGTTTTTGTCGCAAAAAAAGAAAGTCCAATGATTTTAGGGAAAACAGATACATCTGCATTTTGTGCAAGTGATATTCCAGCTGTGTTAGATTACACAAAAGATATTTGTGCTTTAGAAGATGGACAGATGGCCGTATTAAGACCCGGAAGTATTGAAGTCTATGATTTCTTTGGGGATTCCGTTTCAACAACTTGGGTGCATATCTCATATGATGCTTGTGCAGCTCAAAAAGGTGGATATGATACTTTTATGCAGAAGGAAATGCATGAACAACCGTATGTGATCAAAGAAACGTTGAGAGCTCATATTGAAAATAATTTGGCTATGCCAGAATTATCTGGTTTAGATGTTTCAAAAATCAATCAAATTTATTATGTTGCGTGTGGAACTGCTTACCATGCGAGTTTGTATGCTCAATACTTATTGCGCACATGGATTGATTTACCAATTTACTGCATTAGTGCAAGTGAATTTAGATATGGCAACTATCGTGTCAATGAAAATACGCTATGTATTTTTGTTTCACAATCTGGAGAAACAGCAGATACTTTGGCAGCATTAAAACTTTCGAAAGAAAACAAAGCACAAACACTGACTGTGACAAATGTATTAGGTTCTAGTTTAGCTCGATTATCTGATTACGTTTTATATACTTGTGCTGGACCAGAAATTGCGGTCGCAAGTACAAAAGCTTATACAACACAACTTGTGCTGTTGGCATGTCTATGTTTAAAGTTAGCGTCTTTATTTAACAAGGATGTGGCATGTAAAAATCATATGATCAATCAGTTGAAACAAATGCCAGATGTAGTTGAACAAATGCTTGCGCAAGAAGAAAAAATGGCTGAATTTGCTAAACTATTAACGAATCAAAAAGATGCCTACTTTATTGGTAGACAATTGGATTATTTAAGTGTTTTAGAAGGGGCGTTGAAACTAAAAGAAGTTTCGTATGTGCATGCCGATGCATATATGGCTGGTGAATTGAAACATGGTCCAATCGCATTGATAGAAAAAGATACAGTTGTGATTGCGCTAGCTACGCAGCCTAGTGTTGCACAGAAGACAATTTCGAATATTTTGGAAACGGTTGCTCGAGGAGCCAAGGTCATTTTGATTGCTTCACAAAGCCAGAATACGGAAGGCTTTGAGTATGTGATTCGCATTCCAGATGTAGATCCATTACTAAGTTGTATTCCGGCAACAGTTTTATTGCAGGAATTAGCTTACTATGTCGCAAAAGAAAAAGGTTGCGATGTAGATAAACCTCGTAACCTTGCGAAAAGTGTAACTGTAGAATAATTATTCTTTAATTTCAGTGATGATATAGTGAATGGTTTGATCTAAACCATGCTCAGATAAATATTTTAATAAATGATGGATGAGGGCGTCTGTTTCCGGATGAATCAGAATTTTACCTCGTCCATTTTCATAATATTCAAGTGCACTAGAGTCTGTGTATTTTTCTTTTTGATAGATCATACTTGCAGCAACTCGATCGCAAAACATTTCGATGACATAGTTTGTAGGCATTTTACATGCATAAATGCCATCTACTCCAAAATCAAGCCAATATTCCCAATGATGTTTGTTTCTTCCTTTATGATGTAGCCAACCTAATGAATAACCTTTTTCTTCTTTCTCGGCATCAATAGGAGAACGAAAACCTTGATAATAGTGAAAACCTGTTTTTAATTCAATATAAGAGTATTTGCTTAAATCATGGAGTAAACCTTGTTTATATAGGTGACAACGAAAACAAAGCCAAGTAACTTTTAACTTGTGCTTGTTGATCGTATGTAAATGGGCTAATGCTTTATTCATAAATTCACTTCTTTCTTGATTATTTTAGCATAGAATAAGAAAACCATTCTAGTGTAGGCATCTAGAATGATTCCTTTTTGTTTATTATTTTTAAAGAGAGAAATGAATAAATGAGGATGGGATTTAAAATTGAACCAGATTTTCATAATTTACATAAAATCTAGTGCTTATAGACAAATGTTTGTAAATGAAATACGAAAAACCAAATGAAAGCGAATACAATGAAAACGCATGATATAAAGACAAAATGCTATGTTTTGTTCATGAAAAATATACATAAATGTAAAATTGTATGTAAATTTCTTTCTTAAACCCTTGAAAATGTGTTTCTAGCATAGTATAATTTCATCACACATAGTGAGCAAACTATAGGAGGAAAGAGAAATGAATAAACAAAGAATTGTTGCTGGTTTAGCATCTGTAGCAATGGCTTCTACTTTAGTAGCATGTTCAGGTGGATCTAGCAGTAACGCAAAAACATTAACAGTATCTGTAAACCAAAGTTTAACTGGACAGTTTACACCTCAATATGCATCAAGTGCTTATGATCAATATGTAGTAAACTTATGCTACGAATCAATGTTAAAGTACAATGCGGATAACGAATTGGAACCAGAATTGGCTAAAGAATTACCAGAAGTAAGTGCAGATGGTTTAACATTAACTTACAAATTGGAAAAAGGACACAAATTCAGTGATGGAACTGAAGTAACTTCAAAAGACGTTAAATTTACATTCGCAACATTAGCTGACCCAAGTTATGCTGGTCCTAATGGTGGTGGATTGGAAAACCTAGTAGGATATAAAGAATATAATAGCGGAGCTGCTAAAGAATTAACTGGTATTGAAACTCCAGATGATTACACAGTAGTATTCCACTTAGTATCACCTCAAATCGATGCAATCGCAAAATTTGGTGGAATGGGAATCACTAGTGCAGATCACTACTCAAAATACAAACAAGGTAAAGTAAAAGTTGTTGAAAAGAACCAAGAAGAATCATGTGGTTCTGGTGCTTACCAAATAAAGAGCTATGATAAAGCAAGTGGAGCTTCATTTGTTCGTAATGAAGAATTCAAACCTGAAAAGGGACAATACCAAGTAGATCGTATTGTTATGAAGAAAACAGATGTAACTACAGAAGTTTCTGAATTGAAAAAAGGAACAGTTGATTTAATTCCAGATGTAATTGAAACAAATAAAGTAAGTGAAGCAAGTCAAGATAAAAACATGGCATTCAACTACTACTCTCGTAGTGCTGTTGGTTTCGTAGCTATGAACGCTAACAATGGAGCTACAGCTGACAAAGCTGTACGTCAAGCATTGATGTATGCGACAGATCGTCAAGGATTCTGTGATTCTTACTTCGGATGGGATAAAAAAGCAAGTGACGAAGTTAAGAAAGTTAAAGGTGGATATGTACCAGCTGCATACTGGAGTCCAGCATCAGTAAACTGTGGTGCCGTTGTTCGTAATGAAGAAACAATCGATGGATTAAATACATATGCATTTGATATGGATAAAGCGAACCAAGTATTAGATGAAGCTGGTTGGGTTCGTGGTGCTGATGGAATCCGTGCTAAAGACGGACAAAAACTAGAAATCAAATTCTTATTGTCAGAAGGTAACTCAGTACTTGAAACTTTAATTCCTATGGTTAAGAAAACTTGGAGCGATTTAGGTGTTGACTTAAAACAAACTACAGTTGACTTCTCTACATTATTAAGCAACATTCAAGATGAAAGCCACGATAGCGAATGGAATATGTGTTTCTTAGCTACTAGCTTTACAGATAACCAAGATGCTGGAGCTAATGATTCATATACTAATAATCCAAATAACATGGCTGTAAATAACTATTCTCGTATCAATGATCAAGCATTGGTTGACCAATTGACAAAAGCTCGTGCTGAGTCAAATGCAGAAAAATCAAAAGCAGAATATGTTGAAGCTATGAAGATGGCTGCTGATGATGCAGGTTACATGCCAGTTTACTCAGGTATGCAGTTCAACCTTTACAATAAGAAAGTTGACTTGACTGGAACAGGAACATTACGTAACTGGTCTCAATCAATGGATACAATTACTGTAAAATAATTTAAAATTTGCACAAAGGTGTGTTAAAATAGTTGATGTTAAAGGACAAATGTTCATTAACAGAAACGTGGCAACGTTAAATAGTCTGCATGAAAAACTCGTGGATTGTTTATAAAATTAAGGGCAAGCCGTATTGACTTGCTCTTATATGCATTTAGTGGATAGAAAGGATCGATAACTATGCTAAAGTATGTATTTAAAAGAATTTTAGCGATGATTCCTGTCCTTTTCATCATTTCAATCGTTATTTTCGGTACTGTAAAGGCGATGCCAGGTGATGAGGTAACAGCTTATTTTGGAGCCGGTTCAAAGGTTACACAAGAACAACGTGATCACGTTCGTGAGTTGTTAGGATTGGATAAATCGTTACCTGAACAATATGTACGTTGGGTTGGACGTATGTGTACAGGAGATTTAGGATCAAGTATTACCCTTAAAAAACCAGTTGGAACTATCATTGGTGACTATGTATGGAATACATTCTATTTGAATGTTGTATCATTAATTGTGGCTTTGATTTTTGCCATTCCAGTTGGAATAAAACAGGCAGTAAAGAAAGGTACAGTGTTTGATAACTTCTGGACTGTATTCTCATTGTTAGGAATAAGTGTTCCAACATTCTTCTTTGCCTTAGTATTAATTTTCTTCGTAGGTTTGCAGATTCCAGGTATGCCTATCAACGGAATGCGTGACACAATGCTATCAAGCTTTGGTTACTCAAGTATTTTCCAAGAAATTGGAGATATAGCTTTACACTCAATTTTACCTGTAATCGTATTGGCGTTTAGTTCATTTGCGTCGTTCTCACGTTATGTACGTAACTCTATGGTTGAAGTCATCAACATGGATTATGTTCGTACAGCACGTTCAAAGGGTCTTAAAGAAAAGACTGTTATCTACAAACATGCATTTAAAAATGCACAAATTCCTTTAGTAACATTACTAGGATTATACATTCCATCATTATTCTCAGGAGCCGTAATCTTGGAATCTGTATTTATCTGGCCAGGAATTGGAAAAGTGTTAATTGATGCGATCAACCAACGTGATAACTCTTTAGTTATGGCTTGTTTGATGTTTAGTGCCTTGTTGATGTTATTAGGTAACTTATTGTCTGACATTTGTTATACATTAGTTGACCCACGTATCAAGGTAGATGAATAGGAGGGAACTATAGATGGCTAAAAAAAATGCTGTAGTATTAGAATCTGGCGAAAAAATCGAATCTATAGGTCCTTGGACCATAGCATGGCGTAAGTTCAAACAAAACCGTGTTGCCATGGCTGGTTTGATTATTTTTGTATTAATTGTTGTTGCTGTTATTGTTATACCACCAATGCTTGGATATAGCGTTAATGACTATGATTTATCAAATCCTAATTTAGCTCCAGGAGGAGAACACTTATTAGGTACAGATAAACAAGGTCGTGACTGCTTATTCCGTTTATTCTTAGGTGGACGAATCTCTATCATGGTTGGTATTATTGCTGCTGTTATTACTGTCATCTTAGGATGTACAATTGGTGGCATTTCAGGATATTATGGTGGAAAATTAGATAACGTATTAATGCGTTTTGCAGAAATCGTTTATTCATTGCCATTTACACCAATGATTATTGCGGTTGCCTCAACTATGTTGTGGGTTCCACAAAGTCAAAAAATGTATACTGTATCATTATTAATTGGTTTGTTATCATGGCCAGGACTAGCACGTTTGGTTCGTGGACAGATTTTGACTTTGCGTGAACAAGAATTTATGCAAGCTTGTGAAGCTTTGGGTATTTCAGATTTCTCAAAAATCTTTAAACACTTACTTCCAAACGTTATTTCTTTAGTAATCGTAAATGCTACACTACAAATGGCAAGTGCTATTTTGACTGAGGCTGGTTTATCATTCTTAGGTATGGGTGTGACTGCACCAACTCCTTCTTGGGGTAACTTAATGAACTTAGCGCGTGATTCTTACGTGTTCCAAAACTATCCTTGGGAATGGATGCCTGCAGGTTTAATGTGTTTGTTAACTGTAATCTCAATCAACTTGATTGGTGAAGGATTGCGTGATGCATTCGACCCTAAAGAATTACAGTAGTAAGGAGGATACACAATGTCTGTAAATAAAAAAGTAATTAAAGTGGAAGACCTTCGTGTATACTTCCATACAAAAAAAGGTGATTCAAAAGCAGTTGATGGAAACCACTTTACAATGTATGAAAATGAAACACTTGCGATTGTAGGTGAATCAGGTTGTGGTAAATCAGTAACTGCCATGTCTATTTTAGGCTTAGTAAGTGAACCAGGAGAAATTATGCCTGGATCAAAAATCGTATATATGGGAAATGTGGACCGTGATGAAGATGGTTTAAACTTAGCTACAGCTACAGATGAACAAATTCGTCACATTCGTGGTAACGAAATCTCTATGATTTTCCAGGAACCAATGTCAAGTTTGAACCCAGTTATTACAGTTGGGGATCAGATTATGGAAAACATTTTGACGCACGAAGAAGTTTCTAAAGAAGAAGCTAAACAACGCGCAATTGATTTGTTGGCAGAAGTTGGTATTTCTCGTCCAGAAAAAGTTGTTGATAACTATCCATTCCAATTATCAGGTGGTATGTGTCAGCGTGTTATGATTGCGATGGCTTTATCTTGTCATCCAAAATTATTGATTGCCGATGAACCTACAACAGCTCTAGATGTTACAATTCAGGCTCAGATTCTTTCTTTAATGAACAGATTAAAGAAAGAAACAGGTACATCTATCATGTTGATCACACACGACTTAGGTGTAGTTGCTCAGGTTGCTGATAACGTTAACGTTATGTATGCAGGTAAAGTTGTTGAAACAGCTCCAGTAGAAGAATTGTTCAACAACCCTAAACACCCATATACAATTGGATTAATGAATTCAATGCCTTCATTAGCAGAAGAAGGAAAACGATTAAATACAATTGAAGGTAGTGTACCTAACCCATTGTATTTACCAAAAGGATGCTACTTTGCAGATCGTTGTCCATATGTAACAGATCGTTGTAAAGAAGGTCAACCAGTAGATACAAAAGTTAAATCACGTCACCACGTATGGTGCTTCAAAGTTGAAGAAGAAATGAAACAGGAGGGATAGTCATGGCAGAAAAAAGAAAAATTCTTGAAGTAAAACACTTAAAAAAATACTTCCCTCTAAAAAAAGGAAAATATAAAGATGGTGATCCATGTGTTAAGGCCGTAGATGATATTACTTTCGACTTATACGAAGGTGAAACATTAGGTCTAGTAGGTGAATCAGGATGTGGTAAATCTACTTTAGGTCGTACAATCATTCGTCTTTATGAACCAACAAGCGGAGAGGTAATCTTCGAAGGTGAAGATGTAGCGAAGAAATCTCGTAAAGAAATGCGTGCTTTACGTGAAGAAATGCAGTTTATCTTCCAGGATCCATATTCTTCATTGAATCCACGTATGACTGTATTCAATATTTTGGCTGAACCATTGATTGCTCACGGAAAATTCAAACGAGGTCCAGAACTAGATGCATATGTTAAAAACCTAATGGACCGTTGTGGTTTGCCAAGCTACTATTGCTATCGTTATCCTCACCAATTCTCAGGTGGACAAAGACAACGTATTGGTATCGCACGTTCTTTAGCATTAGATCCAAGCTTCATTATTTGTGATGAACCAGTAAGTGCATTGGACGTTTCTATCCAATCACAAATCATCAACTTAATGAAAGATATGCAAGAAGAAAAGAACATTTCTTATATCTTCATTTCACACGACTTGTCAGTTGTAAAACATATTTCTGACCGTGTAGGTGTAATGTATTTAGGTAGTATGATGGAACTTGCAGATAAGAATGAAATATACTCTAACCCTCAACACCCTTATACAAGAGCGTTGATTGGTGCAATTCCTTTACCAGACCCTACAAAACGTAAAGAAATGCAAGTGATTCAAGGTGAAATTCCAAGTAACGTAAACATTCCTAAGGGATGTAAATTCAACCCTCGTTGCCCATTTGCGAAAGACATTTGTCGTGAACAAGAACCAGCAACAAAAGAGGTTAAGCCAAATCACTTTGTTAAGTGTCACTTTGGAGGTGAATTCTAATGTCTAAGCGCCCATCTATGCGTGAGATGTTAGAAAAAAAAGATAAACAAAAAGGTAAAGAAGATCGTCTTGAAAAAGGGGATTTTCTAGCCTTATTAATTGCAGCTAGTAGTACATTCTGGCCAATTTTATTAGGTGCCATTGTTATTTTAGCGCTATTAATTTTTGGTTGGAATGCCATCTTTGCATAATACGAGAAGCTTTCGGCTTCTCTATTTTTTTAGGAGAAAGATATGAAATTTACAGATTATAAATATGAACATATGGATATTGAAGCTTTGCAGGCACAATTAAAGGCGATTTGTACAAAATTACAGAATGCAGCTTCTTATGATGATTTTAAAAATGCGTTTATTGAATTGAATGACGTAAATAAATATATCAATACTAATCAGACTCTTGTTGAAGTGCGTCATACAGTAGATACAAGAGATGAATATTATACAAAAGAAAATGACTTTTTAAATGAAATGCTTCCAGTATTAAAGGAAGATATTGTGAATTGTAATAAGGCTGTAATGGAAAGTTCTTTTGTATCTGAATTAAAGAAAGAAGTACCAGAAACATATTTCTTACAAAGAGAAATGGAAGAAAAATCATTTGATCCAATTATCATTCCTGAAATGCAAGAAGAAAATAAATTAGCTTCTAAATACCAAGCAATCATTGCGAGTGCACAAATTGAGTTTGATGGTGAAACATATACTCTTGCTGCTTTAGAAGTAAAGACAAATGATAAAGATAGAGATACTCGTAAACGTGCAATGCAAGCCTATTGGGGATGGTATGACGAACATGCTAAAGAAATCGGTGAAGTTTATGATCAATTAGTGCAAGTGCGTACGCGTATGGCTAAAAAATTAGGATATGAAAACTATATTGAACTTGGTTACTATCGCATGATGCGTTTTGACTACAATAAAAATGATGTAGAAAACTATCGTAAACAAGTATTAGAAGATGTTGTTCCTTTAGATAATGAGTTGTATGCTCGTCAACAAAAACGTTTGGGTTATGATACTTTGCATGCTTGGGATGAAAAGTTTGAATTCACTTCAGGAAATCCAGCCCCTAAATATATTCGTGAAGAGTTAGTTAAACGTGCATTAAAGATGTATCAAGAACTAGATCCTAAAACAGGTGAATTCTTTGAATTTATGACAGAAAGAGAATTATTAGATCTAGATTCAAAGCCTGGTAAAGCAGCTGGTGGATATTGTACATTCATTCCAAATTATCAATCTCCATTTATCTTCGCAAACTTTAATCAGACTAGCCATGATGCTGAAGTACTAACACATGAAGCAGGACATGCTTTCCAAGTGTATTCAAGTAAGGATATTTTCCCAATCGATTGTGTATGGCCTACTTATGAATCTTGTGAAATCCACTCTATGTCTATGGAATTCTTTACATATCCATGGATGAAATCTTTCTTTGAAGAAGATGTAGATAAATATTATTTCAATCATTTGTCAGGAGCTGTTAAGTTCTTACCTTATGGAGTTTTAGTAGATCACTTCCAGCATGAAGTATATGAAAAACCAGAAATGTCTTGTGAAGAAAGATTGGCTACTTGGAGAAAGTTGGAAAAACAATACTTGCCTCATAAAAACTATGAAGGTATTGATATTCTAGAAAAAGGTGGATGGTGGATGCGCCAGCTTCACATTTTCATGGATCCATTCTATTATATTGATTACACATTAGCTCAAGTATGCGCGTTGCAGTTCTGGGCTCGTATTCAAAAGAATGATGAAAAGGCTTTTGAAGATTACAAACACATTTGTAAGATTGGTGGAACATTGCCATTCAGAAAAATTGTAAAAGAAGCAGGATTAAAGGTTCCTTTTGAATCAGGATGCTTAAAAGATACTGTTCAATTGGTTCGCGAATGGTTTGAAAAAGCAGACGATTCACAATTTTAAAAAAACATCTTGCGATTTGAAAAAAGGCTTGCTATAATTGTATAGCACTTACTTTGGGTCAATATGACTTAAGGCGGAAGGAGGATACATCAATATGAAACAAGGAATTCATCCTAATTATCATAAAGTTAAATGTATCTGTACATCTTGTGGTGCAGAATTCGAAACAGGTAGTACAATCAAAGGTGATGAATTACGTGTAGATACTTGCAGTAACTGCCACCCATTCTTCACAGGTCGTCAACGTTTCGCTGCTGCTCAGGGACGTATTGAGAAATTTAACAAGAAATATGGTTTGAAGTAGTAATATAATGACAGTGTCAGAAATGGCACTGTTTTTTTTTATTTTGGTTATAAAAAAATCGTTATTAAAAATTAAATATACTTTAAAATAGACGTTTCAAGCTTGCTCGGTTATATTAAAATTATCAAATTTACACGAGAATAACTGTGGTATTTGAAAACTTCTATTGCTACGTTTATAATAAAGAAAATAAATTAAAAATAGTGAGGTGTATTAAAGTGAAAAGAGCTAAAAGAATGGATGTATTTCAATCTTCTATATTTACAGAATTGAAAAATATGAAGCTGGATTATACACAAAGAACAGGAAATGAAACAATTGATTTTTCAGTTGGATCGCCAAATATTGCGCCTGAACCATCCATTATGAAGGTACTGCAAGAATCAATTATGGTTCCAGAAAACTATAAGTATGCGATCAATGAATTACCTGAAATGAAATCAGCAATCCACGATTGGTATAAGAACCGTTATAATGTAGAGCTAACATATGATGAAATGATCTGTCTACAAGGATCTCAAGAAGCTTTAAGCACATTGTTTTTAGCTATGTGTGATCCAGGTGATATTGTATTGGTGCCTGACCCTTATTACCCAATTTTCAGTGATGGGCCAAAGATTGCAGGGGCTAAAGTTGAATATATGCCTTTGTTGCAAGAGAATAACTATGTCATTCAATTGGATCAAATTGATGAAGAAATTGCGAAAAAAGCGAAGATTATGATTGTATCTTATCCAAACAATCCAACTTGTGCTATAGCACCAGATTCATTCTATGAAGAGTTGATTCAGTTTGCAAAGAAATATGATATTGTAGTTTTACATGATAATGCATATAGTGAACTTGTATTCGATGGTAAAGTTGGAAAAAGTTTCTTATCTTTTGAAGGAGCTAAAGAAATAGGAATTGAATTAAATTCTTTCTCGAAAACATATGGAATGGCTGGTGCAAGACTTGGTGTGTGTGTTGGTAATAAAGAAGTGATTGATTGTTATAATACCCTTAAATCAAATATGGATTATGGAATCTTCTTACCTATACAATATGCAGGTATTGAAGCACTAAGACATGGAGGCGCAAGCATTCACTCAACTTGTCAGGCTTATCAAGATCGAAGAGATGCTATATGTGAAGCATTTAATGAAGTAGGATGGCATATTGATAAGAGTCCTGCAACAATGTTCGTATGGGCAAGAATTCCAGATCAATATGAAGATTCATATGCCTTCACAAAAGATTTGATGGAAAAAACAGGTGTTGTCGTTACACCTGGCCAGGCTTTTGGCGTTCATGGTACTAGATATGTGCGTTTAGCTCTTGTTCAAGATATTGAGGATATCCAAAAAGCGGCAGAAAGAATAAAAAAATCTGAAATTTTTAAGTAAAGTGCAAAAATTTGCACTTTTTTTTCGTATAAGAGTATATGAAGTGTAATCGATGTCAAAATGAAGATCCTAAATTATTTGCGTATGATCATGGAGTTTATTATTGTCGTAAATGCATTGATTTTTCTAGGTTGGAGGTTAATGAAAAAATAAATCCGGTTAAATTGAAGCATAGAACGTGGAAGGGTAAACCTAAACTTGATTATGAACTTACTGCTTCGCAAAAATGTGCAAGTCACGAAGTATATCAATATTTAAGTAAAGGAAAAGACGTAATACTTTACGCCAGTACAGGTGCCAGGCAAAACAGAAATTTGTTTTGAAAGTATCTGTGGATATTTAGCACAAGGAAAGAAAGTAGGATTTGCGATCAGTCGAAGACAGGTTGTTCTTGAAATCGCAAATCGTTTGCGGATAGCGTTTCCTGAATTAAGTGTATGTGAAGTTGCTCAAGGATATACCCAAGTTACAGATGCAGACCTTATTGTATGTACTACACACCAGTTGTATCGTTATCCATATGCCTTTGATTTATTAATTTTAGATGAGTTAGATGCCTTTCCTTTTGTGGGTAATGAAGTACTTCAGGCCATAGCGAATCAGGCGTGTATTGGACAAAAACTAATGTTGAGTGCAACACCAGACAAAGAGAGTATGGAACTTGTGAAACAAAATAAAATAGAGCTTGTGTGTTTGTTTGAAAGGCCACATAAACACCCGTTGATTGTGCCTAAAGTGATACAGGTATCTATTTTAATTCAAGTATGGATTGTAATTTATTTGTGCATAAAATTCCAAAAAGAGGGAAAACAAACATTAGTTTTTGTCCCTCGAAAAAATGATGGAAAGTGGATGAAGCTGATTCTTAATGTGTTTGTGAAGACAGATTTTATTCATTCTTCTACACAAAATAAAGATGAAATTTTAGATTGTTTTCGCAATAAAGAATTGAGTGCACTAGTTTGTACCACACTATTAGAAAGAGGAATCACGATTCCAAGCGTTCAAGTTGTTGTTTTTAAAGGAGATCATTCAGTCTTTACCACGGCCAGTCTTATTCAGATTTTTGGACGTGTGGGACGAAGTTTTAAAGATCCAGAGGGAAAGGGTGTGTGTTTATGTCAAGCTTCAAGCGAATCTATCAAAGATTGTGTGAGTCAAATTACGAAGATGAACGATACTGTTTATGTTGCCACAAAAAAATGAGTGCAATTCGCAATTTTGAGATTTTCTTTTATAATGATCTTTTGATATGTCCGGATTGTTCAAAAAATTTCAAGCTACATAAACAAGTCTATAATATAGATGGTATCCCTTTATATGTTCTCTATGAGTATGATGAGTTTTTAGAGAGGTTGTTTTTTCAGTATAAGGAACAAAGGGATGTTGTATTAAAAGATGTTTTTTTGTGTGAACACTTATGTTTAAAGAAGATCTTTAAAAAATATTGTGTCTGTACTTTATGCAGTAGTGATGCAAAACGTATGGAAAGGGGATTTGAACCAGCTATTGATATGTATTCGTCGTTAGATGTTTTTGTTCATTCTCCTTTCTACAAAAAGAAGGATATAAAGCAGTCTTCAGCAACAAAATTGCAAAGATCACAAATTAAGAATGTATTAGGTTTGAAACAATTGTATCCATTGCCTAAAAAGAAAATATTGTTGGTGGATGATGTTTGTACAACTGGAAGCACACTATTGGCCGCAAAGCAGTTGATCCATCCGGACTGCATGTTTGTTTTAGCGGCACATCCACTTTGGATTTTGGCAAATCAAGAAAACATAGTGGTCAAATCAAAGGGGTTTTGGTAAAATATTCTAAAAGGGGCGATAGAAGCTATGGATAAGAAAAGAAAGAATGAGAATGATGAGATTTCTCAATTATTAGATTCATTTCAAACAAACGAGGAAGATACGTTAGAACAAAAAATGGATCAATTCACAAAGAATCAAACTCGTAGTCGAGTAGAAAAACATAAACCTGAACCGGAAATTCCGTTTCAAGCAAAAAAAGAGGAACCTTCACTAGGAGATACGTTTGTGGTTGGATCAAAGGATTTAAATGAGTCAAAAGAAGATCTTTCTGCAACTCGTACAGTAATGTGGAATGCGGATGATTTAAAACAGGAAGCAGATTCTACAAATCAAACTGTTGTGATTGATGATGATGAAATTCAGTCTTTGTTAGAGGAGGGTAAGGGTCCTCAATTAAAAAGAGAAGTAATCAACAAGAAAAAAGAGCCGAGCAAAAAGAAATCAGCACCAAAAAAGAGCCATTCTAAAACTGGAATGTATGTTGCCTTAGGTGTTGTAGGTGTATTGTTGGTTTCATTATTGATATTTGGTGGCATGAAACTAATGACTGGTGGATTGTCTAGTTCTGATGAAAAAACATCGGAGGTTCAAAAGAAGAATTACCAGGAATTATTAGATTTTGCAAACAACTATGATGATTTATCTTCAAGTGACCAAAAGAAAATTATTGGTTTTGAAAGTAAATATAACAGTTTAACGCGTAAACAAAGAGAGAAGATTGATGAAATTTTAGAAGAGGTTACCGGTAAAACTTTCAATGAATTACTTGCGAGTGCAAATAAGAAGACAAGTACGAAAAAAGACAACAACAACACTGAAATTGCTGAAAAGAAAGCGCAGTTGAAACAAAAAATCAATGATCTTAAAAAGCAGTTGTTGAGTGCACAATCAGAATTAGAAAATGCGCAGAATGCACAGTCTTCAGCTCAAAGTGATGTCGATTCATTACAGTCTCAGATTGATTCTGCAGGTGGCAGTGTAAGTGATGCTCAAAGTGCTGTAATTAGTGCACAAGCGGATTACGATAATGCACAAAGTGCGCTACAGGTATGTGAGAATCGTCGCAGTGAATTGGAGCAAATTCCAAATAGCGAATTGACGCAAGATCAATATACAGAGTTACAGCAATTATATGCTGAACATCAGGGATTGGTTGATAATGTAAACACAACAAAATCGGCTTTGGCTGATGCAAAAACGGCATTAAGTGCTGCACAAAAGAATTCGGATACTTCTTCTTTACAGAATAAGTTAAAATCAGCGAAGACGAAATTGGATAGTGCAAATTCAGATGTAACAGATGCACAATCAAAAGTAGATTCATTGAATTCACAAATCAATGATTATCAAAATCAATTGAATCAATTAGATTAGACAATACAAAATGTATTGTCTTTTTCTTTGTGTGACCTTTTAATGTCTTGTGATTTTTGTTAGAATATATACGGAAAGTCAGGTGAAAATATGCGTAATGCGATTGTTCTGGCGGCAGGAAAAGGAACTCGAATGAAATCAGATCGTAGCAAAGTAATGCATACGATTATTGATCGTTCAATGTTGGCTTACATTATTGATGCTTTAAGAGCGGTATCTGTAGAAAGAATTGTAGTGATTGTCGGATATCAGGCTGAAAGTATCAAAGAAGCTTTTCCAGATGTTGAATTTGCTTTGCAGCAACCACAATTGGGGACAGGTCATGCGGTTATGCAAGCTACACAATTAAAGGATGAAGATGGGGATACATTGATTATTAATGGAGACGGACCATGTATTCAGCCTGAGACATTGGAAAAACTATTCCAAACCAATCAAGATGCATCATTAACTCTATTAACTTCTGTATTGGATGATGGAGCTCATTATGGTCGTATTGTTCGTGATGAAAATAGTCATGTTCAAGCGATTGTAGAGGCAAAGGATTGTACAGAAGAACAAAAACAAATTTGTGAAATCAACGCAGGTATGTATTGTTTCAAGAACAGAGATTTATTTGACAATCTTGATAAATTAACAACAAATAATGCTCAACACGAGTATTACTTAACAGACTTGGTTAAGATTTTGGCAAATCAAGGAAAGGTTGTTAAGGGGTTGGTAGTTGAAGACCGTGATGAAGTCATGGGAATCAATGATTGTGTAGAATTACATAAAGCGTATGAATGGATGCGCAATCGAATCAACAATAACTGGATGAAAGAAGGGGTACAGATTGTAGACCCATTGCGAACAGTTATTGGAAAAGATGTAACGATTGGACATGATGTAATTATTCATCCAAATGTTGAAATTCTTGGACATACAGAAATCGGTGATTTCGTTGAGATTTTACCAGGTTCTTATTTGAATAATTCGAAAATTGAAGATCGTGCAATTGTAGATTCAAGTAAAGTCGTCAATTCTTGCATAGAAGAAGGTTCTGTTGTAGGGCCTATGTCTTATGTAAGCAATAATAAAACCATAAAATAAACCTGATAGGGTATGAGAAAGGATAAATCATGAAAAACACTATTGTATTTGCTTTATCATCTAGCGTTGGTTTAGCAGAAGATATTTGTAAAGAATTAGGATTGGAATTAGGTAAATGTGAAGTTAAACACTTTGCGGATGGAGAAATCTTAGTAGAACTTGGAGAATCTGTTCGTGGAAAACACGTATATTTTGTACAAAGTACAAATAAACCTGTAAACTCAAATTTAATGGAAATTTTAATTGGTATTGATGCATGTAAACGTGCAAGTGCTGCAAGCATTACGGCTATCATTCCATATTTTGGATATGCTCGTCAGGATCGTAAAGCGAAACCTCGTCAACCAATCACTTCTAAATTAGTTGCTAGTTTATTAGAAAGAGCTGGAGCTGATCGCGTAGTTACAGTTGACTTACACGCTACTCAGATTCAAGGATTCTTCGATATTCCAGCAGACGATATTACTGCGAATGGATTGATTGCTGATTACTTCAAACACCAAGAAGGATTAGGTGAAATCGTAGTTGTATCTCCTGATCACGGTGGAGCTGTACGTGCTCGTAACTTAGCAAATGCATTAGGTGCACCTATCGCAATCATCGACAAACGTCGTCCTAAACCAAATGTAGCTGAAGCTATGAACCTAATTGGTGATGTTGATGGTAAAACTGCAATCATCATCGATGACATGGTAGATACAGCTGGTACATTAACTGCTGGTATCAAAATGTTGAAAGACAAGGGAGCTAAAGCTGTTTATGCTTCATGTTCACATGGTATCCTTTCAGGACCTGCTATCGATCGTTTAAAAGCTGCTAAGTTAACTGGATTCGTTTGTACAAATACAATTGATCAAACAGAAAACCAAAAAAATTATCCAGAAATGACTGTTCTTTCAATGGCACCATTGTTAGCTGGATTGATTCATGCAGTTGAAGAAAATTCTTCATTATCAGAAGTATTAGCACACGCATTTGATGACTAATATGGAAACATTGTTTATTGGCTATCCTCCTTGTTCAACTTGTAAAAAGGCATATAAATCTCTACAAGATTTGGGTATTGAAGCTACATATCGAAATATTAAAGAAGATAATCCAACAAAAGAAGAGATTCAAAGTTGGATTGATCGTGGTGTGGAATTAAAAAAATTGTTCAATACAAGTGGTATGTTGTATCGTGAATTAAATGTAAAAGAAAAACGCGAAACATATACAGAAGAACAATTGATTGAATTACTTGCCTCAAATGGTATGTTAGTAAAAAGACCGATTGTGATCCAAGGAGATATCATTATCATAGGAAACAAAGTATCAGAATACGAAAACTTACATAAATAGACCTGTCTATCGACAGGTCTTTATTTAATCAAAAACGGAATTGAAGTTCTCTTCAATTTGTCTACATGCACTTGCTTCATCAAGTTGTTTGATTTCACAAATCTTCTTTGCGACATATTCCACATACATAGGTTCATTTTCTTTTCCACGATAAGGAACAGGTGTTAAATAAGGAGAATCCGTTTCTGTGATGATTCGATCAATAGGACATGCTGAAATACATTCAGGGGCTTGTCTAGCATTTTTGAATGTGATAGGTCCGGCAAACGAAATCATAGAATTCATTTTTAAACATTCCATCATAGTTTCTTTACTTCCGCTGAAGCAATGGAAAATAATTTTTGTCTTTGCGTATTGTTTTAAAATATCCATGCAGTCTTTTGTGGATTCGCGCATATGAATAGAAATAGGAAGATTGTGTTCATTCGCAATTTGAATCTGCTTGATAAATAGCTCTTTTTGTAAATCATTAAAACTTGTATCCCAATAGTAATCCAATCCAATTTCTCCTAAGCAATCTAAATAAGGCGTTTGATCAATGAGATACTGAATTTCTTTATCTGCAACTTCTTTGGCATCACTTGGAAACCATCCAAAGGCAATTTTAAAAAATGGATATTTTTCTTTTACCTTTTTCGCACGTTCTAATTCTTCAGGACTTGTGCACATGATCATGCATGAAGTAAGATTTTTAGCTTTGATATTTTCAATGATCTCGTCAATTCGACTATATAAACGATCACAAGTGATGTGACAATGACTATCTGTATACATAACTAACCTTCTTTCTTAAAATAGTATATAATTGTGTTAAAAGAGGTGCAATATGAAAATTAGCATGGAATTAAATGTAAGTGATAAAGAGTTTTATGATTTGATGATGAAATCTTTAAAAGAAGAAGTTAAAAATGTCACGAAGAAAAATTTAGAATTAAAAGAAGGGTTAAAATATAAAAAGAAATCAGCTCAAAGAAAAGGAATCGGCTCAGAAATTACTGTGCATATTAAAAGGTTGATTCCGAATACATTGTATGAAGCAACGTTTGTCACGGCAATCGACCATACAACTATTTCTTATAAGATTGAATCTTTAAATGAATCAAAAATCAAAGTGACTTATGAAGAAATTTACGAAAATGTTTCTCCAAAGGAAATTCCTGTTTGGAGACAAAAAATGGCAGAAAAACTGTCGGCTAAAAAATCAAAGAAAATGTTTAAAGAGGTTGAAAAGTTTATTTTAAATGAAAGAAATAACAAGAACTGATTATACCAGAATAGAAACCAAGTTTTCCATCTTGGTTTCTTTTTTTGTTTATATGCGTTATAAGATTGGTATAGAAAAGCTTTAACCCAACAAAAGAAGGAGGAATTGGATATGAAAAAGTTAGGTTATTTAGCGGGGGCATCATTGTTATTTGTTCCAATGCCTCTATATGCAGCAGGAATTGGTTCTAGCAACCAAGTATTTACTCACACTGGTTGGTTCTCAGTTATTTGTATGGCAACAATCGGTGTTGGAGTTGCGATTTGTTCAAAACATCAGAAATAATAATGAAAAAAGTTTTAACAGTAAGCATTATTTGGGCGGTGGATCTTTTTTATTTAAAATTTGAAGATCATTGATAATAACATATGTTACCTATAATTTTTGTGGAGTATGTTATACTGAGTTAACTGAAAGAGAAAGGGTAACTTATGGTCAGCAATTATTTGGTGAAATTTCTTGAAGAAAAAGAAGTACCTACAATCACAAAAAAAAGACACACATATTTAACGTATTATGGTTTAGAACAACAAGATACGTACGTGTTAAAAGAAGGTATTGTTAAGACTAGTATAATTTTGCGTGATGGAAGAGAATTTAATATTTCTTATATTAAAGGACCAGATATTATTTCATTATTAAAAGATGAAGTAAGTCAATATACATCAGCTCCATTTAACGTTCGTATTGAGAGTGAAACGGCTACTTTTTATCGTATTCCAAGAGTGTTATTCTGGGATTTTGTAAATCAAGATCCAGAGTTAAAAGAGTATGTGAATTCATATTATCGTACTAAATTAACGGAAGCTATTTTTAGACAACAACTTATGACTATGAATGGTAAAAATGGAGCAGTGTGTGCTTTTATCTATCAATTGATTCCTATATTCGGAAGAAAAGTAAAAAAGGGTATTTTAATTGATTTCCAAGTGACAAACGATGATATTGCAGGATTCTGCGGTATTTCTACTAGAAATAGTGTAAATCGTATTTTAAGAGGGTTACGTGAGCAAAATGTAATCTCGATGGTCTATCAGAAGATTTTAATTTTAGACGTAGATTATTTAAAACAATTTGTACAAGCATAATACAAAACAAAGCGCAGAGTTAATAATTCTGCGCTTTAAATGGTTTTATGATTTTTTGATATGAATAGATTAATTGGCTTGCCATTAAACACCAAATAATGGGTTCGCAAAAGCATACACCTAAATATTTAAATGTAGGAACTAAAAATAATGTAAAGACAATTTTTCCAATGAGTTCAATTATACTAGAGAATAAAGGTGTTATTTTATATCCAAAGCCTTGAATCGCATTTCTTAAATTCAATAGTATACTCAATACTATGAAAAATGGAATATTGATTTTTAGATACATGGCGCCATTTTGTAGTACGGCATGCGTGTTGGATCCAGATAAAAGGTGGACTAGATTTTCAGCTGTAAAATAAATAAGTATACTTAAAAAGATGGGATATATAATACCGCAGATGTTTGAAAGACGAACCCCTTTTATAATTCGCTCATAATTTTGAGCTCCCTTGTTTTGAGAGACAAACGTTGCCATTGAGGCTGCCAATGTAGAAAGAGGCAGACAAAATAACGAGATTAATTTTCGAGCAGCCGTATGGGCTGTAATGATTTGAGTGCCTAGACTGTTGATTCCAGATTGAAGAATGATGGTTCCAATGGATACGATTGAAAACATAAATCCCATCGAAAAGCCTTGTCCCAACAAATCATTGATCATATAAGATTTAATTTGGAAATGTTCTTTTCTAGGTATCAAAATTTTAGCTTTTCGCAAAATTAAAAAGAAACAAATTATAGTTGAAATGACTTGGGCAATAACAGTAGCTACAGCTGCGCCAAATACACCCATATCGAGAATTGTGATACATACAATATCAAGCGCAATATTTATAATAGATGAGCAGAAAAGTACAATCAATGGTCTTAGGCTATCGCCAATAGCTCGTAACATACCGGCACCTAAATTGTAGAACATGGTGATGATTAAAAAGGCAGATATGCATCGAATGTAGTTTAATGAATCGTGATAAATACTTTTGGGAGTCTTTAGAATTGTTAATAGATATGGCATCGAAACATAGGAAACGATTGTGATCACAATGGAGATGATCAATCCTAAAATTAGAGATGCTGCAACGCTTTTCTTTAGTTCATTTTCATTTTTAGAACCATAATATCTGATGTTAGCATATAAATAGGACTAGTCAAAAAGAGAAAATTTACACCAGTGGTACAATAGAAAGAGGATGATTCAAAGACAAAGG
>JABLTP010002816.1_pt1 | contig 42934 bp, 71 predicted proteins | sample 7160111 | NCBI WGS metagenome assembly JABLTP01 (sample SAMN14651227, study PRJNA627086) | human gut metagenome | isolation source: feces | host: Homo sapiens
ATCATCACAGTTTTATGCGGGCTGTAAGCGGCAGAACTTATGTTATGGAACAGCAGAATATTGGAATTGCGCCGTTGTTTGTGCAGGTATTCCACAATAATATGACAGATGGTATTTCTGAAATTTTGCGTCGTCCTTATCATCCACAAAACAGCACTCGATCAGCATTGCCGGATTATTTGATCTGCGTAGGAAATACAGCTTCGGGTTGACCTTTACGCCACGGTTTGTAAAGTCCAGTGCTGCAATCTGCTTAACGACCGCTTCTGCATACTTCTTTGCCTTGCTGCTGGAATTATACAGATAGACCTCTGTTCCCGTGGTTCGTCCGTTACCGGCGCGATCATTTGCTCTGGAATTGAAATGGATTGACACGTCCAGATCTGCCTTGTGAGTATTACATTTTTTCACAATCTTTACTAGTACATCATTAGCACTGGTTCCATCATTAACAGTGCAATCATAAACTGTATGTCCTGCCGCCTTTAATAATCTGATAACCTCATCCTTTACTTTTCTGGCTTCTGTAGATTCTTTAATCACACCCACTGCTCCGCAGGCTACTTTTCCGTCTGGGTTATGTCCGGCATGTACATTGATAATCATATTTTATTCCTCACTTTCTACTTCCGGGATTCCGGTAATTGACATTAACATAGACAACACACCCGCCAGCGCGGATGCTGACAGAACATACTTCCAGTCAACCTGTCCCATTGCTGCCGCCGCTCCGATTCCGGCAATCGCAGCCTGTGCCATGGTCTTTACCGCTCTGATTCCTGCGGCTTTTAACCATTTCTGTGTGTCTACTGATGGTTTGAATACTGAATTTTTTAACATAATTACTCTCCTTCCTGTGGCTCCGTTGGCAGGGCCATCAATGCGTGGTATAAATTGGTTCCAACACCATTCCCTTTTAAAGCATGGTATTGCTGATACTCGTCCTCTAAGGACTGTTTAACATATACCGGGCAATACCCAAGATCATCATGGTATTTATTGTAAAGACGGATCAGATCCGCCCTTAGAAGTGCCCGGATGCCTTTTCTTGTGGCGATAATCTGACGATACAAATACGCGATTGCAGTTGCAAAGGCGGTAAATATCTGCCAGTTATCTGTGATGAATTTTAAGTGCATAATTTTCCTTTCCGCCCGTAGGCTTGTTATTTAAAAGAGCCGGCTACACAACACATGGTCATGTAATCGGCTCTTAGGTTCTTATTTTTTTCAATTCTGCAATATCCTGCTGCATTGATTTAATCTGATCTCTCATCTCTGCATTTTGTTTTTCTAATATTTCCACACGGTTCCAAAGCTTCTGCACCATGTGAACAGTTAGAAAGATAAATTCCTGATACCGCAATGCGTAATCATAAATGATATTTCCATCTTCATCTTTACATGGAACTTTCGAAGATTCCACAGGAGTTCCATCTTCCTCGTTGTACTCCGTATATTCGTACCGGATATCCTTACAGAACCCAGCAAACTGTCTCGGTTCAATTCCAAGTTCCTGCATAGCATCTTCGACATCCTGTGAGATAGCACCAATATGTACACGATCGCCATCGTTAAAAATAAATGACTTCGGTTTTAATTTTAAAAACAGCTGCTCATACGCTTCCGTTAAATCGATAATATTATGTTTTTTTGTACGATCAGAGGTATTAATAGCGCCTGTTTTTGAAAAAACAGTTGTCCATAATTTATTTTTTGTTCCGCATGACATCTGGTTCGATACATTCGGACAAATGAATGCTCCAGATATATCTAATTGATACCCCGCTCCATGAAGAAACGTCGGAGTTGTATCATTCCCGACATGGCAGTTATTGTTCTTATTTAATACCAGAATGTCAAGAATTGTTCCGTTTGTATGTGTTCCATGGATATATTTTCCAGATGCAATATTTAAACTTCCCGTTAACGTTCCGCCTGACAACGGAAGATATTTTTTCAATTCATTAACAACCGCTGTAATCCTATTATTGAGACCACTATCTGCTGTCGTATAACCATCTATTAGTTCGACTTTTACATCTTCATCACGTTTTATTAAAGATTGCATAAGTGCAGCAAGTGCAGCGTCACTTTCCTCTTTTTTATAATACTGATTATCATGAGTATGACTAGCCGGTGTATATGTACTTGGCTTTCCTGTGACATCCGCCCATGGAATTTTCCCTGTAAATGCAACTTCTTTCAGGTCCGCAAACCACTTTGCAATCTTTCCGAACAGAGTTGCATGGGATTCACCGCTTTTGAGATTTCCTCTTGCGGATGCTGCTGTAAATACTGTGGTATTCTCTGCTGTATCTCCACCGGTTGCCACTGCACCGACGTTTTCTGCTGTGAGTTCTACATTGCCCCTACGGAAAGAATCTTCATTTACACCTTTGATTCCGGTAACTGGCGTACCGGCAAGCACATCCCACTTTTCATCTGATGTTTTGTAAATGTTTGCTCCCGCCGGAACTGTACTGCCCGCTCCCTCTTTAAAATCTGCGGTGGTCGTAAATTCGTCTGAAATATTGAACATCCACCCTGTGCTAACATCCGCAAGTGCCGGAAGATCTGCAAATGCAACTGTTCCGTGTGGCTGCAATCCACCTTTAAGTCCTTCTGATATGTCTTTTGCCTGCTGATAGTAATACTTGGCATTGTCAGAATCCTCGCCCTCTCTGCTTCCTGTACCACCAACAGCATAACTCTGTGCTTTGGTTGCACTATCTGCTGCAGATTCGGCTTTACCGATGATCTCTGTTGCTTTCTGCGTTGCGATTGTGGCTTTATCTATGGCGGTACTGGCGGACTGGCTGGCAGATGCCGCTTCACTTGTGGCTGTGGCTGCAGACTGACTGGCGGATGTCTCACTGACTTTTGCGTTAGTCTCGGATATTGCTGCCGCCGTGGCTGACTTCGCCGCTGCTGTCTCTGACGCTTTGGCATTGGTTTCGGATGTTTTTGCCGCTGTTTCACTGGCTTTTGCGGCATTCTCACTTGCTTTGGCGTTTATTTCAGACATTGCCGCTGCCTGCTGGCTTGACTCTGACTTTGCTACTTCCACCTTAATTTTTGCAAGATAGTTTGGCTCCAAGTGTTTTTCCTCGATGCTACCCTCTTTGACGGTGGCAGACACTTTTCCATCCTTATCAATATAAAAAGCTACCGTATCAGAATCAAGGAACTCATACTGTGTAATCAGTGCCGACAGGTCTATGTACTGCTTCGTACCATCGATCAGAGTCAAAATAATCTGCTGTGTAGTCGGGTTATAATCGAAGTTGATTGCGATTTTCTCCATCTGTGTATCAATCGTAATCTTAGAACCGTTCTTTTTCGTGATTGTGATAATTCCCGTCGATTCCTCGAATGTCACATCCGCAACAAGGGTTGCCACTTCCGCCTTGGTTGCTTTTGTGGTATCGAGAGTGATTACACGATCATCAATGATATCAATCGAGCCATCCATTTTATTGAGGTTTCTTTCATTAAGCGGTGTTTCATCACTCGGGTAATTCTCCCAATTAATATCAATATGCGCTTTATTCATGATCCTCACTCTCCCTTTCCTTTGCAAGCTTCATCTGTTCACGTTCTACTGTAACATGTCGGTTTGCTTCTTCCTTGATCTGATATAGAATATCCTTAAACACCAGGTACTTAGCTTCGATTGGGACATCCCCGCACAAATTTACATAATTTATAATGTCGTTTTCAAATTCACGAATTTTTGCATTTATCATAGATTTTCCACCTTTTCCTTTAACTGTTCTATCTCGTCATGCTGCAACTGCACTGTGGCAACCAGATCAGCAATCAGTTCCGTATATTTCAGTCCGTAATACTTTTTCCCATTGCTGTCTGAAAACGTTTTTGGACAAATATTCCACCCTTTTTCCGCTTTTTTCAAAACATCCTGTGCTATAAAGCCATGATGAAATCCATCCCTTTCGAAATTATAACGATACGATTTTGCACTTAAAGAATAAATAAACTCCGATGATCGTTTTTTGTCCAAGTCTGAAATTGTATTTTTCATTCTTTTATCTGAGCCGTCAATCACACCCCCTCTAAATCCAGCAACACCGGTATCCCCATCCAGATTAATCATGCAGTGGTCCGTGTCTGTTCCGCCTTTATTTAGTGAGATATGATTATATTGAACGACACATTGATGGTTTGGACTTTCAAGCGTTCCTTCCACTGTTCGAAATCCATCCGTTCCCATCTGTACAAGTGTTCCACTGCGTTTAAATTCAATAAGGTTTTCTACAGACTCTTCCGCTTGAATATGCATATATCCCCCGGTCATTTCCATAGAACCTTTTAATTCAAGCAGTTTTGCTTTAATTTTGATACCCTCGGCTGACTGGTTGATTTCTGAAACAACACTATCCCTTGTAACTTTAGAACTGATCTCCGTTGCGGTCTGTGTAATCGCACTGGACATATTTGATGCAAGCTGTTTAAATTTCTTTAGTAATGTCCACTTATACTTACCACTGCTTATTCCACCGTCCGGTTCGCAGCCATAAAAGTATCCATTTTCCTGATTCAAAAAACTGCATCCATTGTAGTGTGACGATGCCGGATAAGTTTTTTGGGGATTTCCGAAACCATAATATGTAACATCATATTCTTCAATATCCCATGCTTTTAGGGAAGCCGTGACTTCCGAACGAATCTGCGTTGCAGTTACTTCTATTTTACTGGATAACTCGCCTTCTGTTTTACTCGCCCTGGTAACTTCTGCTGTGATATTGTCTGCATTAATTTTAATGGCTGCCGCAAGTTCAACTTCCTGCCCCTGTGCCCTTTTGACTTCTGCTGTAATACTGCTCGCATTTTGCGTGATTCTCGATGATAAACCATCCGTTGTATTTTTAACTTCTGTGCGAATTTCGGTTGCGGTCTGCGTGATCTGTGACTGCAATCCCTTCTCAACATCAGTTATCGTACTCTGTGTCTTTTCAATGGTTCGCTCCAACACATTGCTCTTGCCTTTGAGCTTTAAAATACTTTTCTGTATTCCGTTCGCCCCGTTTGTCCGGTACTCTTCCCCATCCGCTTCCAAATCATCACGCAAAGCCTGTATACCTTTCAGGGTTCTTTTCAGAATATAGGACTCAATCAGTTCATATCTGGTCGGCAGCCGCACTGCATCCCCGACCTCAAGACACGGATTTCCTTTGCAGTCCGCTGTAAACGGGCGGTAAACAATCCCTCTGATCTTGGAAAGGATATTTTTTGCAATGCCTTTCAGTTCTTTTGTGCCTTTGCCATATACAAGAAAATTATCCTCGATCACATAAGCATTGTCTCCCGTACCCACGATCACGCCGATATCATTCTTCTGCTCCCGGATCTGTAACTTATTGATCGTTTTAACAAGAAAATCTTCATATTCAGCCGTTATATATAAATCTTTCCCGATCCGGTTGCTTTTCGGATCTCTTGGGAACAAATCATCTGCCGGATAAAGATCGTTTCTCGGATAAAGTCCCTGTATATTCTGCTCCAGATATATATAATGAAACTTCCCGTCGCGCCCCATGTGCCCCATGCAGCCATTGATCTCACAAATGCAGGACAACACTTCTTTGCCGCTCATAGATTCGCCTATGGTGCTCGATTCCTCTGTATCAGAACTTGTCTCACTGGATGGCGTGACCGCAACTGTTTTTTCAATAGACATGTTGTCATTGATAAGATCAATGTCAGCCTGCTCAATCCCGAAGTGCTTAAAAAAGCTGTCCCGGAATTGCTTCATTGTGACCGGATCATAAACTGTAACAGTCGTAGTTTTTCCATCTTTATCTTTCTGCTGCTCTTTATGGGATGGAAAGACAGTGTTATACCATGCTGCCACATCTGCATTTAAAATGTCATAAAGGGCATCATATGCCACTACATCTCGGTATTTTCTGTCAGCAGTCGGTGTATCGGAATAACCTTTGAATCTTCCTATCAAAAAGGGTTGATCTGTGTGCCCGCCAATTATCATCTTGACGGTCATCCATCTCCCTTTCATTGGAAGAAAAATATTTGATACCTTAAATTTTACAGATCCGGCTTCGACAGCACCAAAAGTCAATTCAGACTGTGAACACAGGCTTTCTGTTAATTCAAACTCTTCCTCATGAAATTCCGTATTTGTGATATGGATTTTCTCATCATCGGAAATAATCTCAAGCTGGACATCAACGCTATTCTGTTTAAATAAATCAGCATATTTAAAATCAATCATCCAATTACACCTCCATATCCGATAAATGCCAGCCGGAATGATCCATACTGGACCGTCCATTCATCTGCATAATCTATCTGATACTCCACGTCGGGCATATAGCAGTCCATCGTTACATAATTGCCGATTTCCGGCATCCATGCGGTAACAAGCGATTTCTTTTCGATTGCATGGGAATATTGGGATCTGATGTTATCCATCAGTGCACGCAATGCTTTCTCATCTATATCTCCCGGCGTTTCCCATTCTGTTTTAATCGAGACGTTGCTCAATGCCTCCCGGTGCAGTATCCCGTTCGCATCCCGGTAAGAATCAAGATCCTGCCCCTTGATACCGCATTTATACTTCTTTGCCTCTATATACCGGAAAGGAACTGTGTAATTGCCTACTTTTATTAAAAAACCGCTGTATGCCATTTATACGCTCCTCTCCTAAAAGTCAAATGCCGGACTTCCGGTTCTCCGGTAATAGTCGTTTGCCTCTTCCTTTACAATTTTGAAAATCTTTCCTTCGTCCGCTACGATCCGCACCGTCTGCACGCCTTTCATCTCACTTGCGATCATTTCTGCAAGCGGTTTCATGTAAGACAGGTTATTTTCGAGTGGAAGTACTGCTTCGCGTCCGGCTTCTCCGATGTTTGCGAGAGTGCTGCCGGTTGTGATACCGCCGTTGGCAAGACGTGGGAGATTTACATTTGGAATTGTCGGGATGCTAGGATGCCATGAGCCTCCTCCTAAGAAATCCGGAACATCAAAACCGATACTATTAAATCCGTTCGTTAATGTGTTAATTCCATCAATGATTTTATTTACCATTGTTTCTATAATTTTTATAATTCCATTTGCTCCATCTTTAACGAAATCTCTTGCAGCATTCCATGCCCCCTTCCAATCTCCATTAATAAGTGCTGTGACAATTTTTATAAGATTTTCTGCATTTTTCAGCACGAAACTAATGCAATCTAAAATGATATCAACTGCTGCTGAAACAAATCCACTTACTTTTTTTGCAATGTCAGATACTTTCGGTGCAAGAGTATTCATTAGCCATATGATGAGAGGCTTTAACACTACTTCCCATAAAGTTTTTATCAAATCTATGACCGCCCCTAATAATCCCATCAAATTGTCTATAACAGGTTTTAGATGCTGTTCATACGTTTCAGTTACTAATTTCGCAATATAATTCAGTACTGGTTGAATATATTCATCCCATAACTTCAACGCTTCTGCCATTATCTCTGATAATCCGTCTCTTACGGAATCGAAAAAAGGTTTTAAATGCTCATCATATAAAGCTGTAAGTCCATCTGTTATTTGTCTTACAATATCACTCAGAACACCTGTTATCTGCTGGATAAATCCAAGTAGATTATTCAAAGTGTTCTTAATACTCTCGCTATTATCTGAAATTGGCGTTACGAGAATATCTAACATGTCTCGGACAAACTTTAAAGCAGTTTCCGTAATAAAAGAAAATGCATCAGCAAATATCTGTATTAGATCCGCCGTAATTTGCTGTCCATTTTCATCTCCAAATACAGAAAAAATATCTGCAATTGTTTCAAATGCTTCAGCTATGAGTGTTGTAATGTCGGATGATATGTTAAAACAATTAATCAAAAACTGTTTTATTCTTCCAGAGTTTTCTTCAAGATAGCTATTTAATCCCCCTAAAAAGTTTTCTGCAATAGTTGTTCCAATACTGATTACAGACGCACTAATACTGCCAAGAGACGTTACAACTGTCTGTGCAAAATTATCTGCTGCGCTCAATACACTTTTGTCAGCAAAAATATCAACAAGCGATTTTCTTATACCCTCTAAACTTTTTTTAATGTTTTCAACCTGTGAGTCAACATCTAAATTATTCCAAGAAGTTTGAAACCCATTAATAAAATCATCTTTTAACTTTTTAAGATAGTCGAAAAACTTCTTATACTTACCTTCAAGCTGATCTATAACACTCTCCTGAGTTGACGTATCAAATGGTTTTATTTCCGTTCCACCGGTGCCACCAGATCCACCAGACCCACTGCCAGACGTCTGATTTTTCGATATAACATTCAATTCATCAAAGGAAGCAAGCGCGCCTTTTGCCTTCTTTGCAGCGTTCGATACAGAGTTTGCATAGTCATCCATAGAATCTGCTGCATCAGAATATCCATCAGCAACATCTTCCGCAGCCGACGCCGTTGTACTCATCTGCTGCATTTGAATGCCAAATATTTTTGACATAATCGCACTGATTGTATTTGCAACATTAATAAGGGCAGCAACAATTTTATTTAAAAATTGGACAACCGGTGTTAATACTGTAATCAGTCCATTTCCAATGATACCCATGAATTCTTTCCACTGTTCAGACAAAATTCTTGTCTGATTCGCCCAAGAATCCTGCGTATCTATAAAATCATCACCTATATAGGATAACTGGCTCATAACATACTGATAACGAAGCATCACTTTCTCTGACTGTGACATTGCAGAATACGATTTTGTTATTCCCTGTTCAAGTGCAAACTGTTTCAAGTTTACCTCGGTCATGACAACGCCATACTGCTTGAGAGTTTCTGTTTCCCCTGTATATATGGATTTCAAGGCAATACTTGCCAGATCCTGTGATACATTGAAAAAGGATGCCATATTAGCAGTCAACTTTGTGAGTTCCAGAGCCATATTCTTAGCATCCTCGGAACTCGTAAGCATTGACTTTCCCATACTCATAAAAGTTGATCCAGTCTGATATGCCATTAATCTGCTCATTCCAAGGTTCTTGATAGCAGATTCTGCCAATGCATCCATTTCACTGCGCATATTACCAAATGCTTTATTCACAACGTTGTCAACTTCTGTTAAGTCAGATGCAAGTTCAATCGCTTCTTTTCCGAATCTTATAAATGCAGTAGCTGATATAGCAAGTCCTAATGTTTTTGCAATTCTTCCAATACTAGACACAATAGAGTTTATTCCTGTGTTGAATTCATTTGTGTTAATTCTTGTATTGATTCTGATTTCTCCATCATACCCACCAGCCATATGCAATCCTCACTCCCTAAACTAATCCAAGTTCCTTTTCTGCTTTCTTCTTTGCTCTGATCTCTGCCATCATCTGATCGTATTCGTCAATCTTTGTTTTCTCATCCTCGGTATACTCTTTCTTTTCTTCCGGCTGTTCTAAGGCATACATTTCCTGTGCTTCCTTAATCGCCTGTCTCTCTTCTTTTCCCATCTTGGATGTGATTTTCTTCCTACGGATCTCTATAACCTGTTGGAATGATGACTGTTTATAAGGCATATTCCAGAGCAGACCATTGAACATCCACCAGTGCATATCATCTAGTGAAAGATCAATCCCGTATATCTGCCGGAAGTCTGCATAAATACGCCACTGGTCAATGTCGTAATCTACCAGTCTGCGGTTATCTTTTGATGATCCCGGTTTGTCATGGAACCAGCCATTTAGAAACCACTCTACACACTGACGAAGATCATCCCCGTCCGGGTGCTCCCGTTCATCGAACAGCAGATAGATCAGCGCATCACTCTTCTCATACTCATTCAATTCTTTGTCATACTGCACAAGGAATACCTGTATGCCGATACGAAATGATGTATTAACCTTGTAACCGTTCCATTCCTCAGGCAGCGGATCGAGCATGACGTTAATCATGCCCGCGCTCCTTTTCTGCCGGAGTTATAGCGTTTTCTAGTCATCTCGTAACGCTTGCCGAAGAGTTTATTCATGACCGGGATGATCTTCTCGACAAATTCCACCAGTGCCGTCTCATCCAGCGTGAAATCTCCATACACGTTTTTTACTGTATCTTCCCCGAACAGACCGTCGATCTCTGCTGCAATCTGTTTCAGGTACTTTACCCGGATTCTGTTTGCCTGTAAAACCGACTCAACATCAACGTTGTCAGAATCTACCTCATCCTGTGCATGTTCTTTCTTCCATGCTGCCGCCTCTTTCTCACAGTTCTCGGAGATTCTTTCCAGTTTGTTGATGACCTGTCCGAATCGCTCGGCTGTGTCGGCATCTGCGACATTGATGCTCAACACGGTAATGACATCCCCGTCCTCATTTTTAATTGCAATTTTTCTGACACCACTGTCTAATACTAATTCTTCCATAAATTACCACCCTTTCAGAAATCGGGCAGGACTGAAAGGAACCCACCCGATTATGCTAATTTTTGATTAACACCGTTTACTATTTTCCTGATGTACCGGACGTTTTCGCCGCCCATGTAAATGTGCCATCACCGGCGATCGTGATCGTTCCAAGTTCTACCGCACCGTTTCCGTTGATCTGAATCGAAGATGTCAGCGTATCGCCGCCGGAGCCGCCTGTGCTTGACGGGCACACCGTAACCGGGACGCGGATGCAATCGCCTGTATTTTTTGTAATGTCTGTTTTGTAATATCTGTAATAATATGTCTCACACTGCTTTCCAGTCGGGAACATTTTGAACATCGTGTCGATTGCAGTCTGCATATCATCAGACATGTAATCACGCTCCGGTGTTGTCGAAAACTCATATCCCTTTACCGTGTTATTTGCGTTTTTCATGTTGACGTACTGGGTTGACTCTGTGTTTGGTCCCCAGTCCTCTGTGATCTCTTTGTAGCCTTCGCCCATCTCTACGATCTTGGCTGTGCTGCCGATGAGAGTACCAATATCAAGTAATGACACCATGTTAGTACGATCTTCTGCGAAAAACTGTAAATTCGTTTTCATGTATCTTCCTCCTGTTATTTTTTATAAAAATACTTCAGCTGTATATTAATGGCATACACAACCGTTTTTTCATCCTGCTCGCCACCATATACCGGGGATGTCCTCGTAATTGACTGTAATGTCAGATGTGGATCTTTAAACTCAATTCCGCTCTCTTCCATCCATGCCGCAAGATTATTCAACATCTCCTGTGCTTCAATACTCGCCCTGTTGGTAGTCGGTGAACACTTATAAAGTATCTGAAAAGGCATCTGCGCCACATAGCTGCCACTGACATACTTTTTCAAATATACCGCCCCCTGTATAGGGAATAATCCAATGGATCTATCCGCCCTGATGGAGTTCCATCTTATCGTCGTATTGTCAGCCTTAAACAGCTTTGGATAGTCCGGGTATGCCAGAGCAAGTGCAAGAATGCCTTTCTGTGCGTTCTCTGCATCCCGGATGGTAAGTTTTTCTGGTTCTGCCATTTATACGCCTCCAACTTCAAAATGAGATAAAATATCCTCGTATTTATCAATCGTTGTTACTTTGTAGCAATCGTCACAGTGATCGAACAGCCATTGATAGGCGTCATTTTTCGGCAGTATTGTACCCGTATGATCCCCCTTGATAAAGAAATCCTGTGCCGGATTAAATGTCAAAAAGTACTGCTTGCATTTGTCCGGCATGTTTTCCCACTCTTTCGGGGGAAGGTATGGTTTGGCAATATTGCCAAAATCAACATACAGTTTCACTGCATCCGCGCTGTCCATGCCGCTCTTGGAGACATTTGCTCCCTTGGTTTCCACAAGGTCTACACCCTCGAGCAGGGTCGGATAATATGTTTCCTCTTCGGTTTCCGCGTTGAATGAGCGATTGAATAGTGTGACAGTCTTGTTATCAAAGAATCCCATTACAAGCCACGCTCCTTACCGCATTTAACGCACTTCCAAATATGTTTGCGCTGGTAATGATTTCCACCAATATGCACATCAACATATCCATACGGCATCATCTTGTGTTTGCAGAATAATCTTTTCAAAAGCATCATCACACCCCCGCATACAATAATCCGGTGCCGGACAGGTATTCACATACCGTGTCATAACACAACCGGCTCTGCGCTACCTTATCCCCAAGCACCTTATCAATAAGTGTTTCATTACTTCCAAAGCTGATCGACCGACCACCAGAGGACATTGACTTCACATTGCCGCCCTTTTCGTCACTGGCATGACTGGTCTTGAAATCTATCTGATAGAGCAGATCAGCCAATGCACAGGTGGCTTTCTGAATTTTCTCGTCAAATTCTTCCTTGGCAGCATCATCAATATGCCCGTAGGTCAACTGATTCAACTTGTTAGATGCACGATCTTCCCACTTGGGGAAAAGGGATTCCTCGATAGAATCCCCATAATATTTTTCTTTGTAGAAGTCATATGTGGTGTATCCCATCAGAAATCCCCCTTTCTCTTACCCCCTGGTAATAATCTGCGCAATATTGATTGCTCTTGCCGGGAAGTAATCTGGCTTATCAGAAGAGTTGTTCTGTGCAATTTCCCAGTTTGTCCCTGTCTCCAACTGTGCACCGGTCGGAGAGATCACGCCTGTGTTCTTCCACGAAATACCGTATGGAGCAAATACTTTTCTCTGTCTGGTATACAATGTTGTCTCTCCACCGTTCTTCGCCGGATTACGATCCATTTCAGATGCAACCTTTACACCACAGTTGGTATACTCGATTGCTCCGTTGCCAAGAACATAGGTGGTGTATTTTGTATATCCATCCCCCGCACCCTTAGAAGATTCTGCAACTTCCACAGCCGGCATCGTATCGTCAATAAGTACGATCCTGCCGTTTAAGGTAGCAAGCCCCAGATCACGTTCGATACCATCGGCATCTGTATATTTCATGTAATCCAGCAGCTTAAGATTCTCCAGATTTGTAGCGACCACAGAATGCATGATTGCAAGTGAGAAGTTTGCTTTCTTATCTCCCAGTGCTTTCTGCATTGCATTGTTAAGGGTTGTAGGTCCGAAAGTATTTTCTGTTTCTGCAGTAATATCGTAGGTGTGCGCATCTACGAACTTCTTACCATCTCCGGTACTCATAGAGAACACACCTTTAAGGATGCTAAGAAGCGTATCCTGATCTACATCATCCCAGAACTCTGCAACCTCTCCGGCTGCAGCGGAATAATCATCCCCGGAAATGTCAGATACAAAATCTTTCTCTGTCCATCCCTGTGCCCTGCCGACAACGATACGCCCCATAGTGTAATTGCCGCGCTCTTCTGCTGTAATGTCTGTCTTGCCGTCATAATTTACGGTCTTGCCAGATAAACGCGCCTTGATCAGAGTTGTGATAAAGTTACCACCCTTCTGATCCGGCAATAAAGATGCATACTCGCCACGCTCTACGATCGCGCCGCAATGAAGCAGTTCATTTAAACGCAGATTCGGAGTCTCGCGCACTGCTGCATCGAATACTTCACCATTGAAATTTACCAAATCAAATAATGCCATGTGTTATTTCTCCTTCTTTCTGTTCAGATATGGCGTAATGTCCATATCCGGGTTTTTGTTTTTGAGTTTCATAAGTTCAGCCATAGAAAGTTTTGCCCCATCCGGCTGATTAATTGGATTCCCGACAATCTGGCTGCGGTTCTGCTGCGCCTGGAATGTCTTTTCGTCAATGAGAATGTCCGGCTTATAATTGCCTTTATCATCCTTGACAATGGTGTCAAACAGATCTGAAATACTTTTTCCGCGTGCTTCATCCGAGTTGAGTTTGTCGACCATCTGCGCTTTGATCGCGTCTGCCGTGATAGCATTAACAAAATGCTTATCAGCAAAGAAATCTGTTACAAGGCCATCAAGCCTTGCTCTTTCGTCTTTCTCTGCGCGCTCCTTACGTTCTGCTTCCAGTGTGGTCGTCAGTTCTGCAATCTTCTGATTCAGTGCATCTGCATCCGGTGCGGAATCTCTCATAGTCTGTAATTCCTTTTCAAGAGTTTCCTGCTTTCCTACAAGTTCCTTATTTTTTTCTTCGAGTTCCTGCGTTTTGAAAAGTTTCTTGTCCAATTCCTGCTTAGAATATAATTCCTCGCCCATACTCTTTTTGATGGATTCTTTCTGCTCATCTGTCAGTGACAGACCAATCTTCTCCAATTCACTGATTACTTTTACCATGTTCCTTACCTCTTTCTTTCCAAGTTTTTACTCCGGTCAGTCCGGCGCGAATGAGTTGCTATTTACTCCATAGCTGGCAATCGGGAAAGCGGGATTCGAACCCACATCTTTTGTTTTTATTCTTCCTGTTGAACTATTTCCCAAAAACAAAAAGAGCCAACCTCTTAGATTTTTCTAAGAAGTCAGCTCCTTTTAGCTGTTACACATAGCCATTTCTATGCGCCAATTATCAAATTTTCTTTTTTTTTACTTCATATACCTTGATTCCATCTTTAGAAGCATGGATCTCTACCGAATTTCCTTTTTTCAACGACTCCACCATCTGTTTCTTCTTTTCATCTATCATTTTCTCTATGTTCTCCATATCTTTTACCTCATGTCTAATTGTATCATGAGATTGAAAAAGATTTGTGCCATTTTTTAAGCGCACAAAAAGCACCTGTATTTCAAGGTGCCATGTGCTGTATTACATGAAAGGAGGCTCAGAATGAATAGGTGAAACCCATCTGGCAATATTATAATAACTCATATTGGGATATAATTTGTGCCAAAATAAAAATCTTACTCATTATCTCTTTGAATTCTGTCATAGATCAGTTGTAACTTTCTTCCGACTTCACTTGGTTCATTGTCGTTATCCAAAATATCTTCTATTATTATATTGTCTATCATATCTAAGACATCACTCACACTTTTATCTTTCATAAGCATTCTGATATTTGGAATATAATCATCTTCTAATATTTTTATATCGTTTTCATCAATAAACATTATTCTCGCTCCCTATGATGTGGATTTGCTTGGATCAAAATATGGTCGATTGGATTAACAGACACTTCTGTGGTCTTGTAGATAAATTTTTGACTCACTTTTGTTTTTGTTTTATTATATATTGGATCCATAATCTTAGCATCCGGAGATGTAAGAGCTTCTACTATACCATCTACCGTTACGCCACTTCTTCTCTTTTCCACGGATCCTATCACTCTATCTATACTATGTAAGCTAATCTCCTTTAATTCTATACCATTCGAAGTTTTTAGTCCAATACATTTTTCACGCAACTCCGTTGCAATTTTTTGATATGTATCATAATCCGTAAGAGGTGACACGTCTCCATTTTTAACAGAATCAGTATAATGTTTAAACAATTTCTTTTCTGATTTGTCATTCATAATTCTTAAAAATTCTTCTTTACTTACCATATTTTTTTCAAGATTATTCTTATACTCGCTATATTCTGCTTTGCTATAAGCCGTCGCCCTGCCGTTTGCCTTTGGCGCCTGTGTCCTCTTGAATCCGGCTACCTTAATTCTATCAGCCTGTGTCTGCAATCCATTATCCGCGCAGAATTGCTTATACTGTTGATTCTGTATCCGCAGTTTATAAGCAAGTTTATCATATTGTGGCTGCAACATATCTTTTACATCAGTCTCTGCTATGCCGCTTAACTCTGCCTGTTTTGTCAGTAATTCGCGCTTGGTCTGCCGAATAGCACGCTCCATTGATCTCTGCTGCTGTTGTTTCTCATACAATTCCTGGCTTTCGTGCACATTAATTTTAGGATTTCCATCTGCATCAACATAAGGATTTCGCAGAGACTTATCCCACGGCTTATGGGAATGCCTGCAATTATATCCATGCAGTCCAAGAGGATCTACAACTCTTCCCTGTCCTGTCTTTGGATCTACGGTGTATCCGGTTGCATCTAACAGATTTGGTGTGTCTTTATCACTCCCGACGATTTTATATACTTTTCCCTGCCAATGATCGTGTGATGGTATTCCATCCGGGAACTTTTTGCTATGCCGCGCTCCCATATGTGCCGATACAAGAACATACTCTATTCCTTTTTGTGCTATGTATTGATTAGTTACCTGAGCAGCCGTCTGATTCATAGAAGTAACAACACAACAACGCACTGCCGCTTCTAAAGAGCGCCTGGCACCCGTCGGATAATCAATCACAACGCCGCTCTGTGCATATCTGTCAAGCACTTCACATATTGCACTGTTATACGACTGCATACCAGATGCCACACGATAATCTACCTCATTCAGCATATTGAGTAAATCTCTCTGCGTCTGCAACATAGTTGTCCGCGTAAGGTTATTCAATTCTCCGAATGTTTTCATCATTTCGGCATTCATTGCCATGATGGCTGCATTATTTTGCAAAGGTGTTTGAACATCTCCAAGCCGTTTTAAAACCTCTGCATCATCAGAGAATGATGTCATAACACTATCACGCAATAAACGCCGCACTTCGTCCCTGCTCTTTCCTGTCATTTTTGAAATTCTTTTTACAATTTCAGTATGATGCAATCCCATCTGCTGGAGTTTCCAAAGTTCCCGATCAGTAGTGCCAGACATTTCCCCGGATTTTATCAAACGCATTGCTATATCACTGATAATCCAATCTTCCAGTTCCTGATACATTTCTATCAGTTTATCTGATTTTCCGTAAAAAAAATCCGGCGTTAACATTATCCTCTTCCTACCTCTCTCTTAACCAAATCAACCCATTCCTGACCATGTGTTTCCTTCGCTCTCTCAAACCAATGATCCGTAGCTTTCGGATGCCCGTTCGCATCGTAGTGCAATGGCCTGCCAGTTGGATATTTCTTTTCTCCGCTGCGCGCCCATGATCTTCCATCCTCTGTCAGATACAATTCTCCCATATACTGATAATGCGCATATGACACATTCGTCTCAATCAATCCAGGTTCAATAATATTCGTCGCTCCTACCATAGATCCCTGTTGAAACGGCATATATGGAATCATGTCATTCAAGACCTGCATGTCCAGTTTATCCTGTGCGCGTCTAAGATTTCCGTCAATTCTGCTTGTATCAAGCCTTATATTTACGTTTCCAACGGTCCTGTCGTACCTCATTTACATCCCCCATACTGCAATCGCCGCACTTACCATTAAAAATCCCCAGTAAATTGTGTCACATATTTTTTTCTTTTTCCTTGCCTTATCCATTTCTTCTATAAATGAAACACAAAATAAGAGCATGATTATTTTTAGCACCATCTTTATTCCTCCCCGTACAGTCCGCCTTTGTCCTCCCCTGCATTTTCTTCGTCACACTCCGCAAACATCTCATCAATCTCTTTATCATTAAATCCCTCATATTCTTTGAGGTATTTTCGTTTACTGTATACACCATTCATCATAAGCTGATATGCTCTGGTTCGATCCTGTTCAAACGATGCCAGCAGATCCTTAAAATAAAATACATCTTCATCCGCTACACTTTCATCCAGTGCGTTGACGTACCCGCTCGGCATATTAAAAAATACATCGCAGTATTTGTCCAGTGCATATACCAGATCCTTGATCGCAGATTTCAGTGCATTCCTCATATCTGTGATGGTCTCCACGGTCTCGCTGTCGTCACTTTCAATCTCCGTTGCTGTGGCGATCCCTGTCTTGCGATCAAGAACAAACTGCCCCTGTGAGAATCCTGCCTTGGTTGATATCATAGATAAAATGGAATTAATATCTGCAACTCTCTGTTCTGTCAACAGTGTTGGTACATGTTCATTAACCGTATTAGAAGCTTCAACCCCCATCCTCAATCCCTTTACAAATCTTGGAAGTTCAAGTCTTTCCTTATCTCCAGTATTCTTATCGCGTTTCATCAATGCATTTTCATCAATAAATGTAATATGCTGCGAATCATCGACTTCATCATCTTTTCTACTCCACGCTACATCCAGATTGCACAGTTCCTCGATACAATTTGCAAATACTGCCACGCCCTCCGGTGATGTATAGTCAATGGTGTTGTTATACGGCATCTTGAAATACCCAAACAATGGCTTTTCCACATTGGAGATTGTGACTGATTCCGGTATATTCTTCCACTCCGGTACATCTGCCAGTGCAATGCTGCGCCCCAGACTGTCGCTGCCCTTTGATCTGAAAGCCTTATTCTCAATGGTGTATGTTCTTCCAACTCCTTCTCCATCGTCAGAGATTGAAGATGTAAAGTGCTGATACTCCAATCTGGTATAGTAATTATCTCCCTTGATCTGCCGGTCAATAAATATAACCCCAAGGATATCCCCGTTGCTGTTCTTCTCTGTCACTGCAAAGCTGCCTGGCATTACATAGTCGATTGCTCCAGCCGGATTATATGTACCGCTCGGCTTAAAAATAATGCCGCCCGCGCCACAGGCATCCTCTACCTTATCCCGGATAGACTTCTGGATCATTGCACCAATGCACTGATTGATATAATCCGCCCTGTCGCTGCCACTGATCGTCACATTGAGATCCAGACAGGTCTTTTTGCTGGTGTAATAGCAGAGAAACTTTGCAAAATTGATCGTGCGCACGTTCTTTTTCAGCCAATACGGTACACCCTTGATGATGTTCTGCCACTCAGTCTGCGCAATCTCCATCAGATCAGAAGAAATAATATCAACATTAAATTCTTTTTCCGCACTTGTTTTAAATAAATTCATGAAAAACTCCTTTACTCGTGTGAATATGTTCATATGCCACCGCCCTACAATTTCATAGTAAATGCATTATCTTTCAGTAATACTCCATTATCTGTCTTTGTAAATACTGGTTCTGTACCGTCATATGCTTTTAAATCAACGTCTTTCCGAAGAATATTATCCTTGCCGGAATCTGAAATACACGCAATCACTTCTCTTGTATCTTTATCCACCACAACATAATATCTCATGCAACCACCGCCTTAAATGCCAAGCTGTTTATATACTTCATCTATCTTGTGCCACTGAATAGCAAGCCAATCAACCATTTCCTCATTTTTTGCCCAACCGCCATTATACTGGTTTGAAGAATCTGATAATCCACTCTCGTTCAAAAATGCATGCACAATTTCATGGCGCAACGTCTTTTTCCTGTATGACTTCTGTTCTTCTTCACTCAGGTCAAAGTATTTTTCTTCTGACATATCCGCAACAACAATCAATTTGCTCTCTTCGCCACAATAACCGGCTAAGCTATTTTCTTCCAGATACTTATCCTCTGATACTTTGTGTGTCTCAATTTTGTATTCTGTTCCGAGAACATTAATCTTCATATTCTCCATCGTCCTCTTCCTCCTCATCTTCGTCTATCTCGTCATCATACAGTCCATTATTGCGCCGACTCTCCATAATCACGCGGTTCAATCCGTAGATCAGTGCCATTGTACAGTCCTCACCAATCTTCGGGTAAGCATCCGAAAAGCTACCGTCTGCCAACTGCTCATGCTCCAAGGTTGTAAGCTCATGCGCAAGGTGCGGACATCGTTCCGGATCAACCACAATCTTTGTGGTCTGCTGCAGCCATTCCCAGCAATAATCCCTTCCCTTGCCGGAACCCCAACGCTTTTTGGCACCGATCGCATTAAATCCCCAATCCTGCAGCTCTGCAATGGCATCCGGGCGCGCCGAGTCACATATGATCTCTTCTGTAATGTATTCCTTAATCTTTCGGGCAAATGCGCTGTTCTTGCACCGCTTGGCAAATACCTCCGACACGCAATACAATGTATCTGTGTCCTCGTCATAGTAGGCAACCTCGAATGTTTGCGGGTGCTCAAAACCAAAGTCCAGGCCATAATAGAGAAATGGCAGATTCTCTATCTCTGCGTCCGTGATGGTCCGCTCTTCTACATTGTCGAAGATGCCACCACCAGTACCGGTTACTTCGCCCATATAGTTATTGCGGTAATATAGTGGCTTATGTACCTTGAACCACTCCGCACGCTCAAAGAATCGTTTACCAAGCCACTTCACCGGCACATTGTAATAATAGCTGTGGCAAATCCTGGTCTGCGGTTTATTCCGGCACTCTTCCACGTACTGGTTCATGAAGTTGTTCTTACTCTTCGGTGGGTTGAATATCTTGATATCCAACGCTGGCGTATCAGATCTGAGAAATGTATCTTCGATATTATCCATCTGCTCCACGCCTGCCATTTCGTCACATTCTTCATGGATCAGCATTTTTACATATCCAAATGGAACATTAAACGATTTTAAACTGATAGGCTTATCCGCTCCCACGAACATAACCGTCTGTCCGGTCGGCTTATACACCGCGCACATAGGAGACTGTTTGAAATCCCAGTTATCCAGATCATTGTACCGGATCACAGTCTTCATGAACTGGTTATAAACAGATCCACGCAAGTCAACCTTGTATCGTCTGGTATATACAATATGTGCCTGTGGATCTTGCCGGATGGTCTCGTATGCTAGGTCTCCCCAGAAGTTGGACTTGATAGAACCACGACCGCCCTTAGATACAATCTCATGCACATCTATCTCCCCGGCAAATGCTTCATGCACTGTTCGGTAGATTTCCACAAAATCGGAAGTAATGTCTGTGATTGGTATCGTCCACAGAGGTGCTTTCTCCCGCTTTTCTTTCTCCTCCCGTTCAATTCTCTGCTTTTCTGCTATTGTCAGTGCTTTTTCCAGTCCATCCATTGCCTTAAGTTGATCCTTGAACTCCGGTGTATATCCCTCTCCATCCCTCAACATACCTTTTGCTATCATGCTTCTGCGTTCCTGTATTTCTGCAAGACTCATAATGTCACGGTGCTGTTCTTTCTCGATACGCTCCATCTGCTCGGCGATACTTTCCGAAATATTACTTTTCCTTACATTCTCGCATCCTGTGATAGCTGCTCTCGCTTCTGCATATCCCGCATCCTTTGCTGCTCGCGTAGCGTTTCCACCGTTCTTAATATATTCAGCAGCAAATGCTTCCTGCTTTGGCGTCAACTTCTTCCCGTTTTTCTTATCTTTCGTTCGTCTTGGACGTTCGTTTTCGTTCGCTTTACAATCCGAACGTTCGTTATCCCAGTCATATGTATTTTTCCATCTGCGGATTGTTCCTTCCGGTTTCCCAAGCTGGTCAGCAATGTCCACCAACTTCATGCCACTCTTATACAGTTCATATGCTTTATCAGCTAATGGATTTTTCTTTGCTGCCAACCGATCATCTCCTTTCATGGCAATAAAAAAAGATACCGCATCCATCAAGGACATGGTATCTTTTTACAGGTGCCCGGATTGACCACCGGAGCCTCACATTGCTGTGTGTTCTCCTTCCTAAACTACTACCTGTTAATATGATAATACCATGCCCTCTGCACTCTTTCAATCATTTTTCTTTCTTTTGGACTTACCTCATACGTTCCCTTTTCGTCATGTATATATCCCTTATGTGTATGCAGATCAATCTTTTTTCCGTTCACATTGTGTAAATGCCCTGTATCAATTTGCTTATACCGCTTCTTGTTTTTATCGTAATATGAGATACTTTTTATTTCATTCTTGGTATTTACAACTGCATACACTCGCCCATCTGTCATGGTTTCCATTGGTGCTGTAGCTGATCCATTGTTATAACTAACAAATTTTATATTTCCAGTCTGATATAGTGTTTTATATTCACTGCCATACTTCTTACCTTTATCGCTTAATCCACTACTGGCTCCTCTGCCACCAAAGAACTGCAAATTCTCTACCACTGCGCCACCTCCGCCTCATGCCACTTCTCACTAAACTGCTTGATATGTACAATATTTCCCTTACACTCATCCGGAACTTTGCCACAAAAAATAATCTGTGCCGGCTGCAATCTCTCCACCATATCAAAATAACCATCTAAAAACCGCTGTTTCCCTTCCTCACTGTTCTGTGTTCCTACAGAAGAAACTGCAACAACACCCTGTGTAGGTTCTCCATCAAAGCACCATTCAAACGACTTCCGATCGCTCCAGCAAATCGTAGGAATAACATTAATTCCATGCATCTGCCAGTACGCGCCGAGCCAGTGCTTACGGTAATGGTTATAGATCTGTAACGACTTTGGAAAATCCGTATACAGACTGAAATCTGGTGTCAGCACATACTTAAACCGTTGCAACATTGCCGTGTACTTATCCGGGTCTGTCCATACTCTGGTAAACTGGTAATCATCCAGGAAGAAATGTACTGCCTTATTCTCCGGTTCTTTTGCGTTCCTCGCATAATTGAATCCGATAAATTCTGCATTATCAAATTGTACAGGCTCTAACTCCGGTATGTCATACTGACCGACTCCATTAAATAACATCCTCTGTGCATTTTCGTAATTTCTCTGTGTTTTATACATGGCATAGTCCTTTCCTCATATCATAATTATAAGACAGGTCAAGCATGGATTTGTGCCAACTTTAGGGCATAATAAAAGAGAGGCTGTTATTCCTCTCTTCCCCATACAATCATATACTGTCCGTTCTTTTCTTCCACCAGATGCGTCATCCTCTGCCGCATAAGTCTCTGCGCTGTGCCCTTTCTCCTGTAAAAACTCCGCCTGCTGATTGGGAGAATGCCGTAGTGTGCTTCAAGCATGTCGTAACTGGTCCCAATAATGATTGATTCTGTCAGCTTGTCAGCTATGATGCTGTCCACGCTCATGCAGATCTCGTATATTTCTTTTTCATCCACGCACATTCCCCCCTAAAACTTTCTTTTCCTATTCTTCTCCCTGCCAGATCTTCGGTGTACCATCTGCATTGACCATGACTGTAAAATTAAATCCTGCGCTTATATACATCACGCCGGTTTCCTTATCTCTCCATATCCAGTAATTATTGTCATGATGTTCTACAGCTACCATCGTCCTATCCTGTCCCGCACTGACATTTGCTGTATCACTGCATCCGGCAATCAGGAGTGTTGCGGTTATAATGGCTGTTATAAGTTTCTTTCGCACTGCATTAGTACTCCGTATTTTCCTCATATTCCTCTTTGCTGATGGTCCTGATGCATTCCTCACTCACGCCTAAACTTTTCGCCATGTTTGCAATGGCTTTTTTCACATAGTCGTATGCACTTTCTTTAAAAATCCTTGGTTTTTTTCTGTGACTGTGAAATCCATGTTCCGCTCTGCATATCCAACGGAACCCACTCCACCAAACATTTCTGAATCCTTAATTTCAAAGTATAATGATATCCTGATTTTCATTTTATTCATTGTTTTTCCTCTCTTTCTCGATCAAAGCTCCACTTAACTTATAACTTCAAACCTGTATTTCTGTTTGATACATGGATATTTGATATGATCTACCTCGTCCATAAACATATTAAATGGTCTTGCAAATTTATCCCCACAATGGACATCACAGTCTATCGACTGCCCGTCGTACAAGGCTTCATATATTACTAACAGCTCTCCCGTTTCTGTATGCTTTGCGTAATCCAAGACTTTATATAAATACAAATTTTTTTCATCCTCTATCTGCTTTGTTGTAAGCATTTCTCTCTTAAAATGCCTTACGATATCACCTTTATGTATCCTCATTTTTCTCCGTCCAATCCTCTCTTTCCGTATCATCTCCGCGCCGCATATACTACTGCGGAATGTGGTATGATGATCGCTTGGTTTTTTATCTGGTTCTAAAATTTAAAGGTTAGGCAAACCGAAGCTGTCCTGTCTGCTCTGCTTCTATCTGCATATTTGGCATCCGCTCTGCAACACACAATTCTGGCAAATTTGCTCTGACCAGTGCCGCAGGTATCGGTGGGCACACAGCATTGCCGCAGCGGCGCACCTGTTCGCTCCGTGGGTAGATCTTTCCGGTATAGTCATGATCGATTATGTAATCATCCGGGAATCCTTGGCATCCATATAACTCCCTTGGCTCCAACATCCGCAGTCCGATATCCACGATCTGATAATCCACACCCTCGATTGTTACAAGTCCGAATCTGTCTTTGGTCGTAACCGTATCAAGTGGCTGCTCTATATCCTGTCCTGTGGCATCTCCATAGTATTTAATCAAAAACGCTCTGACCTCTCCAAAGTGTCCATCACCGGCTGTGATCGTTGGTAATGGCTGTCTGATATCTTTTCCGTCGCAATGATTATTCATCTGAATCAGATTTGCTGTAACAACGCTGTTATGATCCCATGCGGTCACTGTCGGAAGCGGATTTTCTACTGTTTCCCCAGCACCCTTATATCCTCCGTCATAGTACTTATGCAGGAATGATGTGACCAGTCCATATCTATTTGAGCTGTCAACTGTCATGATCGGATCTTCTATAGTCTGTCCTCTTACTCCATCTTTTGAAGTTTCAGAATGGTACTGAATCAATGTAGGACTGATAAGGCAATGCTCGTTTTTGCTCACAATCGTTGTAAGCGGCTCTCTAACATCCTTGCTTCGGTCTTTTGTAAATCCAGTCTGCCCGATCTGCACCATATATGGCTCTACAATCCCATATCCGTGCTTTCCGGTGATAGTCGGCATCGGCTCTCGGATGTCGTTCGGTCTACGCTCACCGCCATGATTACACTGAATGATAAATGGTTCTGGATTATCAAGAACGAACTTTTTCAGTCCTCTTGCAATCCGGTCCATTGTTTTCTTTGCCAGCGGACGAACCGCCCGGATGCCGTACTTTTCTTTTATTTCTTCCGATGTGTCAAAAATGCTCGGACATGGCCGGCTGAAATCAATCTGTGTGTATGCTCCAACATATGGCTTTAACAGTCCAGCTTTTACTGCTTCGCTGTCTGCCTGTCCGTGTGTTGGCTCTGGCCATACAATCGGCTTGCCATCACACCGGGCAATCATGAAAAATCTCTTTCGCATGGTAGGTGCTCCATAATCGGCAGCAATCAGTTCTTTAAATTCTACAGTGTACCCCAGATCATTAAGCTGCTGTACAAATTTTTCAAATGTTTTTCCCTGCTTTGCCTTGATCGGATGGTGCCCTCTGTTCAATGGTCCCCATGTTTTGAACTCTTCTACATTTTCCAACATGATCACCCGTGGTCTTACAAGTCCAGCCCATCGTAATGCTACCCATGCAAGACCACGAATGTTTTTATCCTTTGGTTTCCCGCCTTTCGCCTTGCTAAAATGTTTGCAGTCCGGCGAGAACCAGGCAAGTCCAACCGGATGCCCATTGCATGCCTTTACTGGATCAACAGACCAAACATTTTCGCAATAATGCTTCGTGTTCGGATGATTAGCCTTATGCATCTTTATAGCTTCCGGATCATGATTGATTGCAATATCAACACTGTATCCGGTTGCCAGTTCTATACCAGTGGATGCCCCGCCACCGCCGGCAAAATTGTCAACTATCAATTCTCCGTTAATCATGGCATCACCTCCGGCATAAAATCAGATAATCGCATTTGTGCCATTTCTGCATCTAATCTCTTTTTGGACAAATCATAATAATGCTTGTCCAGTTCAAAGCCAACATATGGATGGTTGGTTCTGTAGCAGGCTATCAAACTACTAGCACTTCCTACATGTGTGTCAAGGATAATGTCTCCGGGCTTTGCATAGCTATTCAGAAGCCATTCATATAGTGCCACTGGTTTTTGTGTAGGATGAATACGGTTTTCTTTGTGTTTCATATTTTGCTGAAGCATTCCGTGCCACCTATATTTAATCTTCCTTACTGCAGTACTGAACGAAGTCCATGCAAGTTCACAATCAGCAAAATCATTATTTCCATTATCTTTATCCCAAACAATCCAACAACTACTATTAAACGGCATTTTGCTTATAAAATGATTTGCTCCCCAAATAATCTGATTTTTTGACACTCTAAACAGTTCATTGAAATATTTTTCGTTTGGTGGTTTTATATCCATTCCGCTAAAACTCTTGTAATCTTTTGCTTTTGCTAGGTTACTTCTTGTATGGTTTTTATCTCCATTTTCTCCAATCCCATACGGTGGATCTACAATCGCAAGGTCAAAGTAACCATCCGGGAACTCTTTCATCCCATCCATACAATCCATGTTGTAATATCCAAAATCCATTACGGCATCACCTCCGGAAAATCCTCGATTTGCATCCGTCCTTCCAGATCATCCGCAGACTTTTCATCCTCTTCGCAAGCGGATATCATTTCTGCATCCATATCAACTTCTTTTCCAACCTCAATACAGAATACTGGTTGTCCAAGATCTTTAACACAAAATGTTCCTGTTATTTCATATCTCTTTCTTTTTCTCGGATTTGCCAAAATAACACTTATTGGTGCATCATCCGGGAATGTATTCAAGTATTCTTTTAATTCACTATTTTTCATTTTCTTCAAAAGGAACCCGGCGCGCCTTCCCGGGAAGCTCCACTCCTTTCTTGTTTTACTTTAAAATCTCATCTAAACAGGCGTTCCAGCCCTCCCGGTGCAATGTTCTGTCAATACTCTCATAACCAGATTTCAACTCTGGTATCTTCTCCGGCAACTCCCGGAGGGGACACCAATCCGGCTTTGCTTCTTCACTATTTAATGAAAGCTCTTCAACGCCAGTTGCATAACACTCGTCATCTTTTGAGTTCCAAAACTTACACATGGGGCAATCTTCCGGCATATCCATAACCAATACTGCTTTAGCCATCAGTTCACCTCCGCTGCATTTAATTCTTCAAGTTGTCCCTGTAAATCCTTATAATAGTTGATTTGGTCGGTACAGTGCTCTTCCAATATATCAATCATTTCCCTTTTGGCATCCTCTAATGATTCTGCTTGCATAAAATTCATGTGGCCATCAATCACGGACTGCCATCCTATCTCTTCGCCACAATAAACAATGCTTCCTACGGTGATACTGCCATAATAGGCAACGATGTCTATTTGCTTTTCCCAGTCATCTTGTTCTGGGGCAACTTCTTTCCACTTCATTGTACACATACCTCACACTCCTTTCGGCTTTTCACATCGCTCAAATTCGATCACGAAAACGTAAGGATTTGCGTCCCATCCATACCGGTCAAGGTCTGATTTTTTGATGGTACTGTTCCAGATTTTAATAAAATGCTCTCTGGCTGTATATATGCGATCATATTCATTCTCCGGGCTATGGATAAACCCTCTGTTATCTATCGCTCCTTCTGCCTTTGCTCCATCCTCAGTGACATCCTGCAACCGCTCCACCCTCACATCCGTAACCTTAAGCCAGATGCGTGCGGCTTCTTTCGGCATGTGAATGGATGGTTTCCATTTTGTAATATCTGCAATATCATTTCTTTGCCAATCTTCGTAGTAATAGTATCCGTTCGGCGCCTTTTTCCATGTTTCTCGGACATACAGGATATCGCCCGGACAAATAGGACAAGTTCTTTCTGCTATGCTTAACTGCTCCGTATGTTTCTTATCTGCAAAGTTATGTACTGCATAAGTTCTCTTGTCAGCATTGTAAAAATCCATATCCGGCACAGTACACTCATTGGCATCTTTGCAAATTCGCCTTGTGCAAGTCTTCCGTCCGTCCAGAATTGCCCGAACCATTTCTGTGTTGAATAAAATCGGTTTAATTGCCATCTACTCCACCGCCTTTCAACATTTTCAAAAACTGTTCATCATTCCTTTTGCACATCTTTGCTCTTTCGCAAGGCTTTTCACACTTGAAATAGTCGCTTTTATACTTCCTGTTATCTGCCTTGTTGCAATGCTCACACGGCTTATTCATCTACTCCACCTCCTTTCACAACCTCGATTGCTCTTCTGTATGCATCCACATACGCATCCTTTTCATTACTTGTCAGCAATTCATCAAATTCTGCGTTGTCAATTTTCATTTCCAACTGCTTCACAACCGCATCCACATCATAAGCGGTCGGCTGCCGATTAATCAGATTCAGCCAATCAATAGTGCTTGATTGCTCTGTAATTGTATTTCTTATGTCCTGCATTAGTTTATCTGCATCAATCAGTCTCATCGTTCGCCCTCCTGTTCCATCCCGCTATTGCTCTTTCCGCCAATTCTTTATCTGTTGTATGTTTATAACAGTTCGCTAAGGCATCTTTTTCATCAACGACAATACCTCCAATACTTCTACCTCTTGCATGACATACATTGCACCTAACTGAATATGTATGTCTTTCAAGTCTTACTCCAAGCCCTGTGTACCTGTCCAAAACAGATTTTTTGTCTATCTTTAGTTTTGTACTGCCACAGAACGGGCATGGTTTCAATTCTTCACTCATTCTTCATCATCTCCACTTCTTGATAACTTCAACTCTATTCCATCAATATTCCCCGCAAGTTTGTTCTGGCACCTCCGTCAACCCATCCAAGGCATAGCATCCGGCAAATCCTTCTAATTTAACAACCATCGTTCCACACATGTTGTACGGCTCGCTGACAACCTTAAATACCTTGCCTTTATTCTTCTCCGATACATAATACTTATCATTCATGGTTACTTTTTTACCTTTAATCATTTCTACACCTCCAACAGTTCCGGATTATCAATCTCGTTTCCAATAACAACCATATAATCTGGATTAATATCTCCCAATGGGACACTTACATCAGTCTCTAACGATGTAGCTTCCCATCTCAATGAATCATCTGACCATTTGATAACGTAATCTTCATCTTCGCACCGAAAGATATCCTTCTCATAGATTCCCTCATATCCGGTGCACTGGCAGATGGTAGTTTCATTTACTCTGTGCCAATTTTCAAATCCTAAATCTCCTCTACTCACACCTTTTGTATACATATTGCTATCATTTGTTGGAATGATAATTGCTTCATAACCAACTTCGGCATCATTTGACCGTATGAGATTCCCCTTCGCCCACTCTCCATTATCAATCCGCTTTCCACGGAATAAATATCTATTCTACATCACGTTTCACCTTTCTTCCTTTGATCTGCTCTAACATGATCCTCGATACCTCTGGAAGTCTTAAGCTCTCCATGCATCCATTATGCAGACCGCTTTCCTCATTCCACTTTGCCACCGGGCATTTCTTGCAGAGAGTGTTCGTGCAGAACTCTCCGATCTGCCGGATAGTCAGTTCTTTATCTGTCATGTGCACTGTTCTCATCTCCTTTGCAAAATCCTCTATGTTCATGCACGGAGAAAGAAATACTTCCGGTCTGTTTCATGTAAGTCAATTTTTCTCCGGTCAACTCACATTTGTGTTTACGTTCGTTCAAATACTGACATCTTCCATCACAATACATCGCTTTCCCCCTCCATTTCTTTCAGCTTGGCTTCAGCTTCCTCTGAAATCACTTTCGTTAGTGGTGAATACCCGCATGCTTCTGTTACTGTCTCAGATATCCGGTTTTTAATTCTGCTCATTTTCATTCTGATCCTCACTTTCTGGTAACATAGCATATTTATAGCTACTCATTTTACCGTCGTATGTGCTCCATGACGTTTTTCCGTAATCCCATGTATAAACCGTTTCATCTTCATATTTTGCAAAATGTTCTTTGCTCCACGCAAAAAGTTCAGAATCTTTGACCAAAATCGGTGTATCGACTGGAACTTCGCTCCAATCAACATACTGGCTGTTCGCCCATTCTTTTGCTTTTTCTCTGCAACGACCAGCATTTCTAATGTCATTATCGCAAAAATCGCATTTATCGCAGACTCCCCTGCATTTTTCCAGTTTTCCATTAATTAACGCAATATTGCCTCCTTCACATGCAATATTTAAAATCTCTTCCGCATATTTTTCTCTATTCAGCATCTTTCTTCTCCTTCCCATACCGCAACTGATACGGTACTTCCTTAAAATCTCTCAATGCATCCGAGTTTGGATGCTTCGGCATTCTCGTCTGACGGTTTTCCATCTCTGCTATGATTCTGCGTCTCTCTTTGCTTTCTCTGTGCAATTTATACCTCCGTCATTTTCCAAGACTGTTCACAAGCTGTTCTGACCTCATATAAGCCTTATCCAACAGTTCTAAGTATTCACTAAAGGAAATCTGTGCTTTTTTCAGATAACTCCCTCGGATAACGCTCTAACAAAGCCTTGACGCACTGTTTCATGTCTCCAAAATATCCGATTGTTCGAACGCTTTCTTTTTCATTGCCGTCCTTATCCTGTCCGGCATATCTCTGTCTCAGGGTGTGATTCAGAGAATCAATCTCCACAAAATATCCATCCTGCAGTTCCACAGTTAACTTGTCCATCAATCATTCCTCCTATATTTCATACGTCTTTCCGATAAAACGCTTGTCAATGTACTTACATTCCCATTCCAATACGCTTGCGATCCCCGTCATAGTTTCATATCCGGTAGCAAGGCAGTTAATCAAATATCTGATTCTCTCATAAACCTGTCTGATCTGATTTCCCGAAAATTTAAACTGTGTTTTAAGGCAGACACCCAACATAGCAAAATAATTAAATACCTGTGCCAGCAAAAACTTATTTGCCTGTATCATGCAGTTCGGTGCAATCTTTCTCTCTACCAGATAAAAGCTCTCACGATACGGAATCTTATTAGTTTCCTCTCTCACGTCAATCTTGCATTTATCTTTCAGATAAAAACCAAGTTCCTCGCCTGTCGTTCCATCCTTTGCATTCTCCACATATGCATCAATGGTCTGCTCAACCTTTATGATTCTTTTGTGTCCGAATCCGAACTTATCATGCAGTGCCTGATATGCCATCATACGGACGTTATAATAGGATTCCTCTATCAGATAATCCGCATTGCTTTGTGCCTTGGCGTGTCTCTGTATTCCGATCAGTTCACTCTTGGAATATCCAAGTGGCTGCATCCGCTTTTTCTTTCTTGCAAGTGCATTACTCATCCCGTACACCTTCTTTCTCTTTTCTTTCCCATTTTTCCATCAGATCAAAAAGTTCTTTTCTTACTTCCGCTTCATGTCCCTTGGCTTTTTTTACAGTATCATCCACGATATCTGTGACATGCTGCCATTGTTCATCTGTTAACGGATAAAACTTACTGATCTGCTGATCGATAAAATCTTTCTTTTTATTCAACCATTCACGTTGTGCATTATTTAAAATAGAAATCACACCCTTTTTGTAAACTTGTGATACCTTTTGTTACTAACAAATCCAGTAAAATCAATACTTACAGAGATTGGTAACAAGGTAACAAAGTAACAACAACCTTTTTACGCGTAGAAATTATTTTTTTATCTCAATTTTTTCATGTAAAAAAAATTTTTTAAACTATATAAAAAGTGAAAATCGCATGTTACCTGTGTTACTTGCTACCTCACATCTGTAATTTATTCTACTTAAATGGCAGCTCTTCCTGCTCATCCTCTGATATTTGCATGAAACCATCCTTATCAACCTCGATTCCGTCATCCAGTTTTAAAAACACACACCGGAAGTTCTTTCCCTCGATCTTCTTCTGCTTCGTATACTGCCCTGCCTGGGTCTGGATCTTGCCGTGCCGGTCCGCCCATGATAGAAATGCTTTTTTAGAAAATCCTCCGCCCTCACAGATCCTGTCAAATGCCGGGTTATAGATCACCGCATATCCATTTTCCAAAATGCCCCATTTCTCACAGGCTGTTGCCGCATCAAACCTTGTCTGGTTCATAGCGATCATTCCAAGGATATACTCATAACAGCGCTGATTATCTGACACGTCTGAATAGTCCGTAAGTGTTTCTTTTGCTTCATCCAGGGAAATATATACCCCATCCTTAAAAATGCTTTCTGTGGCGATTTTATCTGCTGTGAGAATTATGCTGAGAGACATTGCCTGCTTCTGCATTTTGTCAGAATCCATTAACCGGTTCATAAATCCCTTTTGTATGTTCCGCAATTCTGTTTTATCCATGTCCTTAATAACATCCACAAACACCCTGCCGGCAAATCCATAGTTTTTCTTGAGAATCTCAGCCGTACGCTGCGGATCATCATAGATTTTCTGTGAACACTCCAGCTCCAGAATACGGTTGATTGCCCCGCCCTGACTGACATAACTGTTCAATGGCCGTTCACCGTTTGTTATGATGCAGTTCTTCCACCGGTTCTCACGGTTGATTCCAAGCTCTTTATTACTCCGGCTCTTTCCCTTGCCGGAACACAGATCATAAACGATTCCTTCAAAATTCTCCCGTATTCTCGATGATGTTTTACTGGTATCATCAAGCATCATTGGCAGATGATTCAACATATCTGCTTTTGCTTCCAGTGCCACATCCGTTGTCTTGAAATCTCCTATGTACTGTGATTCGTCCGGATTTGCCCAGACAGATGCTGCGAGCATAAGACTGACAGATTTACCGCCCTCAGTTTCTCCCCACAGGTCCACAAAAAATGGAAGTCCTCCAAGCGGTTCGATCAGTACGGATGCAAAGGCTGCAGCAAGCATAAATTTAATTTCTGTTTTTCCGGTTCTGCGAAGTTCTTTCACATGTTCATACCAGGTATCTTCATTACCGCGTTCATGCACCGCATCAAACAGGCTTTTAAACCGACTGTCACCATCAAATACAATATTCTGGTCATATGGAATAAAATCGTTCCCGTTCCATCCAAGTTTACTGGTGGAGTTCTGCACCTCGATCAGTGAATCGTTCATATTTTCAATGTCTGACATGTACCGGACCAGGTGCTTTGCATTTTCACTTGTTACGGATATTCCTACACCGGACAACTGGACAATCTTGCTTGCCGACGTGATGACGGTCTTGGGAAATTTTTTTGTATACCATCGCCCGTTCCGTTTATATGCGATCTCAATCTGTTCTTCTCCGGTTTCCAGATTCTTAAGCCTTTTCACTGGAAGAATCGGATGATAACAGGCAAGTACTTCTCCGAACATGTTAAAGGTCCTTACACCGTCATCATCTGCAATCCAGGATCCAGAGTATAATTCATGTCCATCTTCAAAATAATCAAAGTGTGTGTAATTATCTGCAAGTTGCTGCGGATGGCTTTTCTTGGATGATTCAATTTCTTTGAATGTCTTTTTATATGCCCGGAGCATGGTATTGAATTTTTTCAATGTGCCTTTATGTTCTTTATCCAACTGCTCTGCACGTTCCTGGAATGATAAGAGCATTCTTGCCTTTTGAATCTCATCCGGCTCATTAAATATTTCAGTAAATACTTCCTCTGACAGAATAGATTCGGCATCATACTCTTTCAGTAATTTCAACCTATGCCACCCCTTTCCAATTCTTTTTGTAATACCTCATCATGGTGCAGGCAGACCATCAACGCATTCTGACAGTCGCACCATACATCCGATAAAGGTTCTGATTTTTTCAGCCATGTAACATATATGCCAATAAGCTGATTATTCAAATCGATTTTTCTTTTTAGACTTTCTTCCTCGCGTTTTCTTTTTTCCTTTGCTTTCTGCATGTGATATATGGTCATTTCAGATGCTTTTGTTGGTTTTTCATAAGTTCCACCAAGGCTGTAAAAAGCTGTCTTAAAATCACAATGTTCCATGCCCTGAACGAATGAAAAAATGTCCCCATTTGCTCCACATCCAAAACAGTTGTACGAATCTTTATATATTTTCATGCTGGCCGTATGATCACCGGTGTGGAACGGGCAGGGAACAAATCCCGCCCTGTTTGGATGAAAACCATATGATTCAACTATGTCACACATGGAATGAGACTGTTTTATTTCATCTACCGTCATTTAAAATCTCCACAATCTTTTTGCCCGTTTCCGATTTCTCACAGAAAGCAAAATCTACATTGTATCTATCTCTAATCGTGCACAGACTTTTATATAGCTGCATTCCATCTACCGCCTTTTCAGAGCACACTGTTTTTACCTTCCGCCCATTAACGGTCTTCCATCGGATTTCATGTTTTCTTGGGTTCTGCCAGAAGTAAACATCTTCTAATGTTTTTATATCTTCCCCGTGCTCCACCAGAATCACGATCTTAATATCCTGCTGTATCGCCCGAACCAGTTCAGCTTTAAAACGTTCGTGCTGCTGACAGACATTCCCGCACAGTTCCTGCAAGTCTTTTTTGCGATCAATTACCAGTCTTGGGTTATCCAGAGACTGATAATCGCCTACATACATTTTGGACCGGAAATATTTAACTCCAATGTCATCAAACTGTGTCCGGATCCGTTCCCATTCTTTTTTATGTTCCCTTGTGTCTACTTGTATCTGCAACTAAAACACCTGCCTTAATTGAATGGCAACTCTTCATCGATCCCATCGGGAATATTCATGAAACCATCTGCATCTTTCGGAGCTTTATCATAAAAACTCTGCGCGCTGCCTTTGTATTCCTTATAAGCCTTTGTTTCTGTCGTCTCTGGAATGCCGGCTTTCTCGACCTTGTCAAGCGATACGAACCAACGCATCACACGTTTTCTGACCTCTTTCCCGTTGTAAAAATCCATCTGCTCACCGAATACTCCGCCGATCTTCTTATTTTTAAACTGCGCACCGAAGTTATCGCCCCACTGCGTTGTAAATCCGGTATTGCTGTGCTCTACACAGGTTGTAAATGTCTTAAATGAACGATTGCACTTACCTTCGGCATCTTCTGTTAAAATGTACTGTGTTGCCTGGTTAGGCCATTTCTTATCCGGGCGGATATCATTCTTAAACTGCTCTGTAAAATACCCCGGTTGCGCATCATCTGGTGCAAAATCAAAAAGTACAACAATCATATCTTTTCCACTTTTCGATTTTGTTTCACTGACCTGCTTAATGATCAGTTTATGTCCACCAAGATCTACCGGAGTAAACTCTCCGCCTTCCGGTGTCTCATCGTAATTATTTGGTTTCTGCATTATTTTCCTTACCTCCGATTTCGTAATAATCTCTGATTGCTTTTTCAACTAACAGCATGTCATTATCAATGACCGCATCCTCAAACATGCCGATCGGCGACTTGCTGACTGCTCCATCTGCCGCCTGAGTGACAAATAAATGCTTATTTGACTCTACAATGCACCGCAGCACGATTGTAAACATACCCTCGATGCACACCTTTTCGTCTAACAGCTTTCCAATGGTTTTTGGTTTAATCTCTCCGAGTTCATTTGCTTCCTCATGCATGATCACATAAACAATCTTATCTGCCGGGACCTTCTCAATAATGAACTGGATCAGATTCCAGAAGTGATCACCGATCTGATTGTATAAAGTGAAAACTCCATTACCGCCACCTGCAGCACTATGTTTGCTCATGAACATATTTGTGATCAGATATCCGGCATCATCAATCACAATGTTCTTTGCCTTGGACTGGATCAAACACTTCATTACCGTCTGATAATCATCCGTGTTCCATCCATCGATCTTCCCTTTAAATGGAAGTGGTTTATTTAAAACCCTTATAAGGTTCCAATCCGGATTTCCTGCGCAATTCCTAAGGCTTGCACTCTTTCCCATACCGGATTTTCCAATAATAAGTACCGGGATTGCCATTACTCTTCCTCCTCTTCTTTAATAACCGCATTATCCGCAGCCGCTTTAATAAAGGAAGATGCTAACTCTTTTATACTGACACTTGCTTCCAGTTTTTTAGCTATCCCCTCTAAAATATCGCAGGCTTCCTCATCAATCCGGATGACTCCTCCACCTTTTGCCTTATCTCTCGCAATAAGCTGTGTCTTTTTCTTTGTTTTAATTACTATTTCCATCTTTCTCTCCTATCTGACTGTCCAAAATGGCAGTCCCATTACCATTTCAGCTCATTTAATTGACATGCTCTTTCCTTCTACAATCTCTGCACCTGCCACACTGGTTCCTGCCTTTATCGCAGCCTTAATAGCATTTTTATCTACTGTAGGATCTGCAAACTTTAAATACTCTTTAGGAATCGCCGTCATATCCGTAACATTGACACTGGATGTCTTTCTGAATGAAATTGCTACCCTTGGTGTTGAAAATTTCTGTCCGGCAAGATAAGTTGCGAGGTATTTCTTAAGCAATTCAGCCTTGTTTTCCGCTGCTTTCTGTCTCTCTGCAAATGACTGCTTTTCTGCCTTTAATGCCTCAGCATCCGCTGTCAAATTTTTAATATAAAGAGCGATATTCTCAATCTTCGTGTCACGCTCCATTTCCAGCTGGTCCAATCTATCAGAATCAAGGATCTCCCCTGTCTCCTGATCCCAACAGTTCATGATTTCATTTTCAATCTCAAATAAATTCATATTTACCACCTTTCATTTTCCCATTTCTCGTACATTTCTTCATCCAAACGCATCTCTGCCATTTCTTCCTCTCTGGCCAGACGTTCATATAAACGATGTATTCTTGCCTGCTCCGCTTCCTGTTCGTCAAACAGATCTGCATTATCCGGTATATATTCCATCAGTACACCTCATAACGCTCATGCTTTTCGATTCTAAGGACATCATCGTTACTCACTCTTGATAAATTGATTCCTTCAATCTCATGAATGTTCATTGTCAGATAACCATCTGCCGACATTGTTAAAGAAAGCAGGCTGTCGATTTTGTGATTTTCCAGCGTATTTTTAATACAATTAATTGCTGGGATAACTGCCTGTGCGATCAATTTAAACTCTTCTAATTGCTTGTCCTTTTCATTCATTTGCTTTTTCCTCACTTTCATGTTAAAATACATCAAAAGGATTTTTCTAAATCCTCTTGGTAAATAGCACCTGTCCTCGCCAAAGTTCAGGGTGCTATTTTTCTTTTTCACTAAGTAACCATCCTTTCATCTGATGATAAATTGGCACATAACTTTCAGCATTAACTTCGATATTGAAATCAAGTCCCACTTTCGCAATAATCATGCCAACAGCCATATCCTCTACTTTGGGATTTTCTTCCTCGCTTAAACATTGTGCATTTGTCACTACCTTGCCTCCTTCGTACTGTCACTGCAATCGATCAACACCATATCCCCATCCAGCTTGTCCGCCTGATGAAAATAAAACATCTCGATCTGCATCTCTCTTCTGCGCTCCGACAGAGCTCTCAACCCATATCCAGCTCCGGCGATAAATCCACCAAGGATACAGACTGCTCCTGCATAGTACATGTAAATGCCGTCGCTGTCGAGACAGCACATGGCAAGCATTGATATAATCCCGCCGGTTGCCATGATGATTTTAGATAAACGTCTCACACACTACCACCTCCCCGATCCTGCAATCTTGCATCTCCATTTTTCAAAATTCTCCGTGTCAAATACTATCGTACTATTCGGTTTTGCAGGGTTCATTTTCCACGCATATGTCTGCCCTTTTCGGCGGAACGCGTAAAGTAAAAATTCCCTTGGAAACCCCATCTTTTCAAGCTCTGTTGCTTTCATTACTGGTTTTGGATAATTCATCCAGCCACCTCCCTACTTTACTACTTTACCGGAATACCGATCACACTCTCCATCAGATCAATGTGATCTACGGTTATATGTACCTCGGTATGCGGATCATGGTTCTTTTTCAACCAGTCGACTACCGGCTTACACAGTTTTTCTAACTCTTCTACTTCGCTCATATTTCTCCTTTCTCGTTACATTTCTTTATTTCTCCATCTGTGGTACAATCTCCTCACAGGACGTTGCCGCGTCCGAGTATCAATCCCAAAGGAGATTTATTACTATGGATGACTTAATAATTCAGTACGCAATGAAAACTTCCGACAATTTAATCAAGAACAATTTACAGCCAATCCTCGAAATGCTAGCTGGTGGTTTAGATCGTCAAATTACCGAAGATGAAGCATTGCTTTTGACCAATGCCATTAAGGTGTCTGTTTATCTCGGAATAGCTCAGACGATGACAACTCTATGCTCTTCTGGCATTCTGGAATATTCCGAAGATGCTCTAAGACGATATCTGCTAACTCCTCAGTAGACTTCAAATCGTTTTTTATTTCTGCTTCGTTTACCGGAAACTCGGCTCTTACAGATATCAACGCTGCGAGAGCCTTTGTCTTATCTGAAACTTCTCCCTCTCGCTCTTTACCAGATGAAATAATTTCACTGATATGAATTGCAAGTTTTTTAATAAGTTCATCTACTTCTTTCACTCTTCTTATCTCTCTTCTTTAACTATTCCTATTCTTGGAATCTGTATGTTTTTTATGTTAAAATATCTTTACCCACCGAGAATGGGGGATTATGAAAACAGAAAAACATACTTTTTCTTGCTACCGCTATGCAAAGCAACTAACAACCATTACTGATTACTATGAGTTATCAAGCGGAAAACCCGTTTGGAAATACTCAACTTGTTCATTAAAGGACAGTTCGCCTAAATTCCGGTGCAACGGAATGGAAAATAATACTGATGAATGTCCTTACTTAAGTAACTATTAAATAGCTTTCCATCGGTGGGTTTATGATTTTGCTCCACTTTTAAAGATCTGCTCATATCCTACTGCCCCTTTAAAATGTATTTCTGCCGGGCAAACCATTTTCACACTCGTGTAAAAATCTGGTAACGTATTCACATCAACATCCGGATTTAATTCCTCCAACATAAATTGAATAACGTCTATCATCAGTTGGTCTGTTCGTTCTCTCGGTGAAATAAAGCAGTACACTCTAAGAGGACAATTTGGACAATCATTCTTTTTTGCTTCGCAATATGCCCGATGCATATTATTGAATTTTACTTGTGATAACTTTTCTATCTCCGTCACTTCCCATCGCCCTTCTTTCTTTTTTGTGAATTTAATTCACTTATTAAGGCAAAAAAATTTCATCTCGTTCTTTCCGGGTGAGATGCAATACCCTTGTTAATGCAGTAATTTCAGATGCATAAAAATTACCACTTTTCATTCTGTTATAGAGAGTTTCACGCAATATACCTGATTTATCAGCTATTGCTGTAACTGTCATTCCAGAATTACTTATTTTCTCTTTGAGCAGTTCTACATTCGCCACTTCTTTATCGCCTCCTTTCCGTGAACTAAATTCACTATATCATTGATGTGAATTTATGTCAACACTTTTTAATAATTTTGTTGAATTATTTTACACAAAGTGGTATTATGATAATACAAATTAATTAATGAAAGGAGTTCTGCTTATGTTACCGCTATATAAAAACATAAAATCAAAAAGGACTGAATTAAAAATGTCTCAAGATACATTGGCAGAATTAACTGGATATAAAGACAGATCATCCATTGCCAAAATCGAAAAAGGAGAGGTCGACCTCGCAGAGTCAAAAATACGAGAATTTGCAAAAGCATTAAAAGTATCTCCCCGAGAACTTATGGGTTGGGATGAACCAGATGAAGAACCATTAACCATTGCCGCCCACTTCGACGGTGACGAGTATACTGAGGAAGAACTTGACGAAATAAAAGCATTTGCTGAATTTGTAAAAACCAAAAGAAAGTAGTTGTCCAGATTTCAGGACACCTATAAGAATATACTGGAGCGGGAGGTGTTTTAATTGAATACATATGAAGAATTGCAAGACGAAGCCTGCAAGGATGGTATAGAAATTATAGATAATCATTCTTTTAAAAGCGATCGGATCAGCGGTCTGTATTGTAATAATACGATCGCATTGAGTAAAAATCTTAAAAATTCTACCGAAAAAGCATGTGTCCTTGCCGAAGAGCTTGGACATCACTACACTGCTGTCGGTGAAATCATTGACCAGTCCAGTGCTGAGAATCGCAAGCAGGAATTACGCGGTAGAATCTGGGCATACAACAACCAAGTCGGTTTGCGTGGTATCATTGATGCATATTTACACAACTGTCAAAACCTATTTGAAACGGCAGAATATCTTGGAGTTACCGAAGAGTTTTTAAATGACAGCCTAACATACTACACAAATAAATACGGTGTATGCACACAGGTTGACAATTACGTTGTATTTTTCCAGCCTAATATTGGAGTTATGGAATTAATATAAATCGATTATAAGAAAGGGAGTTAAGTGATGAAAAATTTCAAAAAAATTTGTTTCTCATTATTAGTTGTATTCTTACTTGTATTTTCTGTACCTAGCATCTTGCCTTTTAGCGATGATATCATCAGTGTTGAAGCCGCAACCAAACCAAAACTAAATAAGAAAACAGCAACACTTATAAAAGGGCAAACATTAACATTAAAAGTATCTGGAACCAAAACCAAAGTAAAGTGGTCTAGTTCCAACAAAAAAGTAGCAAATGTCAATTCAAAAGGTAAAATCGTTGCTAAATCAAAAGGTGTTTGTAATATTACTGCCAAAGTGGGTAAAAATACATTAAAATGCAAACTATCAGTAGAAACACCAACTATCAACAAAAAATCCATTAAAATAAAAGTTGGAAGCTCATATACATTAAAGCTTAAAGGTACTAAGCAAAAAATCACATGGTCAAGTAGTAATAAAAACATCGCAACTGTCAATTCAAAAGGACTTGTCAAAGGGAAAAAAGCTGGGAAATGCATAATAACTGCCAAGATAAATAAGAAAAAGTATACCTGTAGTGTTATCGTTTCTGCCTCAACCGTCCCAATTTCCACATTTAAAATCGATAGTTGCCTTTCCGTCGTAGAGAATGACTACAGCTCAATCGATTATACTATTTCACCGTCAAATGCAACTAACAAAACCATTTCTTGGAAAAGCTCAGACAACTCAATTGCAACCGTATCGAGTTCTGGTCTTGTTCATGGAATCAAGCCAGGAACTGTTAAAATAACTGCCACTTGTGGTAATTATACAGATACTTGCATTGTTGACGTGCTTATGGATTATGAATACGCAGAATCACTATTATCATATAATAGTTATATCATAAATAACCATGACCAATCTGGTGTTCTTATTATTGTAAAAAATAACTATCATAGTCCTATTTGTTTAGAAACCAAGTGCTCCTTTTATAATTCTTCTAACGAATTAATAGGTATTTCTTCTGATGATTCGGATACACATAATTATCGTTTTGAAAATGGCAGTGAATGCGCCCTCTTTTTATCTGGACCGCCAACCGAAAATTATGTAATTGACTTTAAGGTTTCAAAACCTTTTCGTTTTGGAAATGCAAATGCAATAAGCACGACTTCAAAAGAATATTCTTCTTATATACTTACAACTGCAAAAAATGAATCAAATCCACATTCAGAGTTTACTTACGTTGCAATAGTTTTTTATAAAAATAATACTCCTATTGGATACAATGCTAATTATGCCGATACAAAATTTATTGGCACATCTGATGAATTAAAATTTTACTTTCCAAAAGATGTAAACAACAACACTATTATACCAGATAGTTACAAACTATACGTAAATTGTTCTATGAGTAATTAGAAAATACATAATTGCCGTTCATCCTCCGGCAATTCAGCTGTAAAATAAGAATCATTTATATCCATACATGTTTCATTATGTGGATCGTAGTCAGACCAGTTAATCGGATTATACTGTTTATTTATCATTGGCACACCTCCGTTATAATAACTACTCATATTATAACGTGATTGAATAACTATTTTGTGCCATATGAATTTTGATAAATAAAAACCGCCCCAGTGCTACCAACACCAGAGCGGCAAACATTGCTCCGAAAAGCAATATCCTAGACAAAGCATATTATACCTTTCGGAGCAGCCAAACGCAAGCGGAACACCCGTTCTCTGCTGGCTGTTATTTTTATACCCAAAAAAACGGGTCGATTTCGACACCTTTAATATCAGAAAGGATGATACTATGGCAAAAGCAAAATACACAAAAAACTCTCGTGGCGAGTATGAAACCAAGATCTGGGACGGCACTTACAATGCTGACGGCAGCAAACATCGTAAACGTCTCGTCTCAAAGAAATCCAGTGCTGATCTGGAGCGACAGGTAAATCAGTTGAAAAACGATGTGGAAAATGGTCAGTATGTTCAGGGAACCGACGTGACTTTTTTAGAGTATGCACGAAGCTGGCTTAAGACAAAAAAGGCTGCCCGTGAAATGAATACTCGGAAAATGTATGAAAATATCATAGAAACGCATCTATCCTTTTTAGAGGACGTCCGTTTGTGTGATATTCGAAACAGTCACTTCCAGTTAGCTATCAACAATGCGCTGGATAAGCCGCGGACTTGTGAACAAATAGAAGTTACTTTTAAACAGATCATGAAAATGGCTGTAGCTGATAATTATATCGGCGTCGGAATGTACGACAAGATCTGCGCAGACATCAATCTGCCAAAGTATGTCAAAAAAGAAAAACGCCCTCTCACGTCCGAGGAAAAAGAAGCTATTTCAAAGGCAGATTTTGCAAACAGAGAGAAAGCGTTTATCTATATCATATATTCCTGTGGATTACGCCGTGGGGAAGCTCTGGCGCTATCAAAATTCGACTTTAAATCGGAAGGTGGCAAATACTCCGTCTCGATCACAAAAACGCTTATTTTCCCGAAAAACACGTCGGAGATCAAGCAGATGCCAAAAAGCGATCACGGATTTCGGTCTGTTCCAATCCCGGATACTACTGCAGCCTTTTTAAAAGAGTACATCTCTACTCTTCCCGGTACATATCTGTTTACCTGTCGTGACGGATCAAACATGACACATTCCGCTTATGTAAAAATGTGGGCGTCTATAGTAAAGAAAATAAATTATGCTGCAGGCGGTACTGATGCTTTTCCTGTCGTGTCCGGTCTGACTGCACACATCTTCCGACACAATTACTGCACGAACCTGTGTTACCAGGTGCCGGCGATCAGTATAAAGAAAATTGCTCAGCTAATGGGAGATACAGAGAAAATGGTACTGGATGTATATAATCACATCATGGAAGAAAAAGAAGATGCCGCAGCCGTTGTAAATGATGTTTTGGCAATCTGATTTGCGGACACGATGCGGACATTAGGGTCAAAAAACACCTTGCGGACGCAATGCGGACATTAAAAACCATCAACTTTTGATTACTTTTTACTACTTTAAAAATCACAAAAAAATAGCGGAAAGCCTTGATTTTACTGACCTTCCGCTATATTCATCTTAATGAGACATCGGGGATTCGAACCCCGGACAACTTGATTAAAAGTCAAGTGCTCTACCAACTGAGCTAATATCCCATATTTTCTTTGAATGCCCAGTTCCGG
>JABLTP010074751.1_pt1 | contig 42278 bp, 75 predicted proteins | sample 7160111 | NCBI WGS metagenome assembly JABLTP01 (sample SAMN14651227, study PRJNA627086) | human gut metagenome | isolation source: feces | host: Homo sapiens
TAAAAGTGTTTAAAGGATATCTCTTTCTCAGAGCTAAAATCCCTATGGCTTTTAAAGGTTGATTTGTCCCTATCTAGTTTTATATATTCATTTTAATATGGTATATTATATAAAAGTCTATATATAAAGCATATATAAGAATATTGGCATATTTTTGGCATATTCTTTCATGAATTATGGCTTTTTTTTATCCTTTTTCTTGTGTATGATGTAGAAAAAGAGGTGCAAGAAATGGCAGTAAAAAAAGATGAAATAACAGGTAAATGGATGTATTATGGTTCGTACAAACTGAACGGAAAGACCAAGCAATATAAGAAGCGTGGCTTTGAAAAAAAGAAGGACGCAATAAAAGCGGAGATTATCTTCAAAGAGAATTTAAAAGAACCAAACGCAACCATCACATTTAATCAATTATCTTATCAATATCAAGTATACTCGGAAAAGAGAATTAAGGAAAGCTCATACTTGACGCAAAGAGCTATATTGAAACTTTGGGAAGATAGATTGGGAGAATGTGAAATAAGAAAGATTGCAACAAATGATATTGAATCCGTAATAAATGAATTGTTGGAATCAATGTCTTTTTCTACAATGGTAAATTGTTATGCGAAATTCAGAGCAGTATTAAATTATGCAGTAAGACAAGGATATATTCAAGTGAATCCATGTAATAAGATTGATTTAAAAAAAGACCCCAACGAAAAGAAAAAGGAAATGAAGTATTGGACCGTAGAACAATTCAACAAATTTATTGTAAATGAAGAAAAAGAAGTATTTCATTTGTTATTTACGAATCAATTCTACATGGGCATGAGAATAGGCGAAGCGTTGGCTCTGCAATGGAAAGATGTTGACCTTATTAATAACACTATAAAGATAAGCAAAACGTGGTCAAACGCTCTTAGAAAGGCTACAACTCCTAAAACAAATAACAGTTATAGAACAATTACTATGCCACAATTCTTAGTTGATGAATACAAGATATTTAAAGAGAAGATACACGCAAATGCAGATGATTATATTTTCGGGACTACACTACCGTTCTATGTCAATAGAGTACAAGATGAATTAAAACGTGTAATCAGGCTAACGAATATCAAGTTACAAAAGGATGAGCAGATACCTATTATTAGAACACATGATTTAAGGCACTCCTGCGCAAGCTATATGATTAATAATATGGTAACAAACGGAACAGTGAATTTCTCAGTATACGATATTGCAAAAAGATTAGGCGATAACCTTGATACAGTTCTTTCAGTATATGCTCATTGGCTACCACAAGCGGATAAAGGTATTGTAAAATTTATGGAAAAGAATGCCGAATAAGCCCTTTTAAAAGGGTATAGGAGGTATTTATTATGAATAAGGAAGAATTTGTAGAGTTAATTGAAAGGATGATGAACAAGTTGGACGAAAAACAAGTTAAAAAGGTGTATGATTATACTCAAAGAATTTGGATAAATTCCACAGAGAAAAAGAGCGATTAATTTCGCTCTTTTTTAGTTTGGAAACCATTGAATTTCTTTAAATGTTGGCACTTCATCAGTATTTCCTGTCCAATCACAAGTAATGACAAAGCCAAGTTTCTTATCATCTAAATATGCGTATCCTTTTACTGCATATGAATTATCTTGTTTAATCCAATCAAAATTTGAGATTTTATCTAATTCAGATATATTGAAATCTGAATGTAATGCGATAGCCATTTTTACCCAATCATATAAAGATTCTTTTTCTGCTTGCGTCATAATAACGGTTCTAGGCATTCTAGTAACTGAACCATTTTCATAGAATACTGTTTCATCCTTTTTAACAGTGCTTACAGTATCATCTTTGATATTAAAGGTAATATCAGTGTCTATATATTTAATTGTGCAAGAATCCTCATCTAAATAAGTGATATGAAGTTTTGATTTTTTAATTCCTAGTTCTTTTGCAACAGATACAATTGACTTTACTTCTTTTTCCGGTACTTCCCAATTTTCCGCAATTTCTTCTGTATATGTTAACTTCTTTTGTGGTTCACTAGGCATAATTGCGATTATTGCATAAAAAACGACAACAATAATTGCACACCATAATAATATTTTTTTCTTCTTGCTTCCACCTTTTTTAATAGGTGGTGTTTTAACCTTAATTTTCATTGTCTAATTCCTTAATGATTCCATAAATGAAATCTAATAACCTTTCTTTCGTTTCTTCACTTGATTTCAAGTAAGCCTTGATAAGTGGCTTTTGGTTTGGGTTGATTTGGTATTCTTCTATGAGTTCGTCAATAGTGTTATCAGGCAATTCTAGAAACATATTACCTTTACCCTCAGTTAACCAAAAATAATCAACATTATATTCTTTACATATTAATTTGATTGTTTGGTCACTAGGATTATTAACACCCTTTTCAAGGTGGTTAACACTGCTTCTAGTTATACCAATTTTATTGCCGAACTTTTCCATGCTTAGGTTCAAGCTAGACCTAATCGCATATATTCTTTCTCCGATTGTCAAATTACAAAACCTCCTTCATATACATGATATCACGTGGGAATAAAAAATGTATATCAAAGTTACAAAAAATACTTTACAAAGTAGAGCTAATTTACTATAATGTGTATGTAAGTTACAAAATATTACAAAATATTACAAAACATGGAGGCACAAGAAATGACAAACGAAGAAATTATCCAAAACACAAAGAAAACATTAGGAATGGGAGAATTTGAACCTCTCCACACTTTCCAAAAATGGAAAGAAATGGGATTCAAAGTTAAGAAAGGTGAGCATGCTACAGTTTGCACAAAACTTTGGAAACCTAAAGCAAAGAAATACACAGACACAAACGGAGAAGAAAAAGTTGAAAACAATTTCTTCTTAGCAAAAGCTTACTTATTCAAATTGAATCAAGTTGAGCGAATCAACCAAAATGCAGAACAATTAATGAATTAGTCGAAATAAGCCGAAAGGCTTATCTGCTAGAGTTGACCCACTAGCACTGATGATGACAGGTCAAAAAGAAAGATGGTGAAACAATACTAGACAAGAGAATTTTTGAAGCCTTAAGCGAGCTTAAAAAGAAAGGCTATGAACTTTCAGAATTTCATCAAGGATATATCGCTTGTATCTTAGATGAATCGAAAAGAGGTGAGAAAAAATGAGAACGTATTTCGTAACCTTCGACGTAACTGCAAATGTTACGTTCGAAGTTGAAGCGCATGACAGTGCAGAAGCAAAAGAAATTGCGAATCGCTTGAATGTTAGAGATTTGCAGGAAGTAAATGAAATTAATACTTGTGAATCTAGAATGGAGGTGTATGCGTGTGATTATTAATTACAAAGCCTTATTGGATAAAGATGACTTAATTTCATTGTTTGAATGGGATGAGTTATCAGAAGGAGGACAAAGAAATAAAGCAAATAAGGTTATGAAATCAATTCGTGAGCAGTACAAAAAAGACAATGGAATTGATTGGAAGGACACATTTATTTATAGGAATATATCACAACATGTAATTCCAACAGAAACATTCTTAAAATGTTGTCCGGAATTTAGAAAAAGCTTTAGGAGATAGATTATGCAAGATATAAGAATGAATGCAATACAAGAAGATGAAATGGATTTGAGCATTTATCCATTTAATCCAAAACGAATACATTTAAGCAAAGAAGAAAAAGAGATACGCAGAGAACAAAGGTATCAAAAAAGAATCACAATCGGAATAAACATTATGTTATTCGCAACAATCGTGATTCTGTTAGTTTCAATAGCTTGTTTAGGTAAGTCGTATGCAATGTTATTTCTATAAAAAAGAGGTGCGCACTCGACAAAGCACGCACACACAAGAAATGACGTTCTTAAATTAAGAACACATACATTATAGCAGATTAAAAGGAGAAACGGAAGATGGAAGAAAAGAAAATGAATGTATATGAAAAGCTATCTCATATACAAAACGAAATGAAAGTGGGGAAGAATCAATATAACAAGTTTGGTAAATATAGTTATAGGTCGGCAGAGGATATCTTAGCAGAAGCAAAAAAGATTTGTGTTAAGTATAGAGCAACTTTGATTCTTACAGATGAAATTGAAGTTATTAAAGATAGATATTATGTCGTAGCAAATGCAATTTTAAACGATTGGGATTCAAATGAATTAATTCAAGTAAAAGCAATGGCTAGAGAAGAAGAAAATAAAAAAGGAATGGACGCTTCACAAGTAACAGGTTCATGCAGTTCATATGCTAGAAAGTATGCGTTAAACGGTTTATTTAACTTAGATGATACAAAAGACGCAGATACAGATGAACAACATGAAGCAATTCAAAATGCACAAACAAAACAACAGAAAGCCGAAAAAAATGACAAGTTGGATGAAATTCGTATGCGTTGTTTTAAAGCACAAAATGAATTACAGAAGCTAGGAATTGATACGCATTCAGAAGCGTTTTGTGAGCATTTAAAAGCCGAATATAAAATCAGTTCACAAGATATTCCTAATCTAAATGGAAACTGTCTAGTGGCATTAATTAAAGCATACGGAGCTATTTACAAAGAAAATGCGAAAGCATAAGGAGGAAAGAAAAATGGAATTAGTAAACGTAACAAATGGACAAATTGAAATTCAAAAAGAAGCACTGAACAAATTGAAATCATTCAATGAGTACAAAAAAGAAATGGACAAATTAGAAAAGGAAGTAAAAAAGAACATCCAAACCGCTATGGAAGAAAACGGAATCAAGCAGTTTGAAAATGATGTCGTTAAAATCACATATACTTCACCATCAACACGTACAGTGATTGATACAAAGCTAGTAGAAGAATTGGGACTAACACATCAACTTTCTAAAGAAACGCAAGTCAAAGGAAGCGTAAGGGTGACTTGGAAATAAAACGAGATAAGTCAATCTTACAAAAAGATATGTCTAAATGTTATGTATGTGGTTCAACATTGAATTTACATACACACGAAATTTATTTCGGCACTGCTAATAGAAAGAAATCAATTGAACATGGGTGTTATGTACGTTTATGTGCTAGACATCACAATATGAGCAGTGAAGGAGTACATTTCAATCACAAATTAGACATGAAGCTTAAAAATGAATGCCAACAGGCATTTGAAGAAGAACACACAAGAAAGGAGTTTATGGATATATTCCATAGAAATTATTTATGAAAAATATATTTGAAGAAGTTGAAAAGATATATGCAGATTATGAACCGAAGAATACACCGGTTGCGTTTCCAATTTGTTTTGAATGGTTAGAAATATTAGATTTACTTAAAGATGAAGAAGCAAGTAATTTTATTAAATTAGTAATTAGGTATGCAGACCACATATACAACAACGAATATTTTGATTACAAATCTGAAGCATTAAACAATCAAGTATTAACTGCATTTATTATCGTAAAGCCAACGATAGATAACAATTGTTTGAAATACTTGAAGAAATGTAAATCAAATTATTTGAATATTAAAAAGAGATATGAAAAAGCAAAAAAAGAAGAATTAAAAGAAGAATTAAAAAAATTAAAAGAAGAAGAAGGAGAACAAAAATGATTTATATAGCAGATTTAACTAAAGAACAAGGTATCGAGATTATCAAAAATACAGATAAAAAGATTGTTCTAAATTTACAAGAAGCAAAACAGTTAACAAAAGAAGAAGCAATTCAATTAATTAATAGTGATGATGATTATTCAATCACAGAAAGTGATTCATTGATTGAAATTGATATTCTAGAAACATATACAAACGATTGCTATATAGAATTCTATGATGAAGATGAAGAAGGTGAATAACATGTATTCATACAATGTTATTAAGAATCAAGAATCATATCCTAGAGATGTCTATTATTCTCAAGCTAAAAGAATTGAAGAACTAGAGAATTACATCATGGATGAGAATTTTAATCCGTATCAAGATTCATGGACGGATGTCAGCAAGATGAAAGAGCTAGGAATTACAGAAGAACAAAAGGAATTGTTCAGACTTCAGAAATTTGAAGAAATGGAGCAAATGAGATTTTGAAAACAAAGTTGATAGGCAACTTCATCCGAAAATCAAGAAATGAAGATGGAAACCTAGAAATAACATTTGAATTAACTGAGCCAATATACGAATCATACGCTCAGACCCTCAAAAAAGGTGCATATAGCGTGATTATAGATTCGGTTAAACATTTACGTACAAATGAACAGAATCGGCTTATGTGGAAGCTTATAAAGGATATATGTGAGAACGAAAACGCTAGTTATAACGATACATGGGATATGTACTGCGAATTCTTGAGAATGGCTAAATCATTATATACATATGTTTCAGTTTTGAAAGATGGTGTTGATTCGTTGGCTCAAGCTCATGGAGTTAGAGCGGTTCAAATATTGGGAAATGAGATAAGAGACAATGGAAACGAATTTGTGAATTGTAGATTGTTTCTAGGTAGCTCACAAATGGACACGAAACAAATGGGAGTATTAATTGATTGCATATTAGATTATGCAGAACAATTAGGAATCAGTACTCAATATTATTTAGATAAAGGAATCAAGGGGGAAGAAAAATAAAATTTGTAATTAAAGGAAAGCTTGATGGATTGAATGAATATATTAATGCTTGTAGAACGAATCGTTACAAAGGAGCAGAAATGAAGAAAAAGAATGAGCGATTAGTTATGGCTTATATCTTACAGGCAGTAAACTTTGGTGAAATTTACGAAGTTAAGAACTACCCAATTAAATTAAATATCAATTGGTATGAGCCGAATAACAAAAGAGATATAGACAATATCACATTCGCTACTAAATTCATTCAAGATTCATTAGTTAGAACAGGAATACTTGAGGATGATTCAAGAAAATACATTAATAAAGTGAATCATTCAGTATTTACAGATAAGGAGAATCCAAGGATAGAGGTAGAGATTTTATGAGAGAAGAAGAAATGGCAGTAAATGTAGCAAAACAAATTTACTTTGATGAATTTAATTCGTTTTATCAAATTGCAGAAACTAAAGATGACGCAAAATTAGATGATGTGCTTGATGAAATGTGTATTTGTCATGATATTACAGAACAATTTATGTGCAGATTAAATAAGTGTAATGACTACACAAAAGAAGGATTAAACAAAGAAAGAATAATTGCAATCTATAAAGCATTACACGAAGATGACGGATATTTTAGCACTAAACAAATTAAATGCTATATAGAATACACCGACAAAATTATTGATGAAATCCTAAAGCAAGATGTAGTGCTTGGAGGTGAGCAAAATAGCAGTAATTAGAGTTATTAAGAACAGAAACTATACAGTGATGAGCAATACACATTTAAAAGATAAACGCTTATCACTAAAAGCAATAGGCTTATTAAGTATTGTTCTTGGTTTACCGGAAGATTGGCATTATACAGTAAATGGATTAGTTGGAATTGTAAAAGATGGGAAAGATTCAGTTGAAAGTGCAATTAAGGAATTAAAAAAGAATGGATATTTAAGAGTAGAGAAGATATATCCTAATGAAAATAGTAATAGGATTCAATATCAATATACATTCTTTGAGAATCCTCAAGAGGTGGATTTTCAACCCCTTGAAAATCAAGACGTTGAAAAGCAAGGTATTGAAACTCAAGTACTTGAAAACCCCTACACTTATAAAAATACTAATAAACCAAATACTAATAACAAAAATACTAATAACAAAGTAAGTAAACATAAATACGGTGAATATTCACACGTATTGCTTACAGATAAAGAACACACACACCTATTAGATTTATATGGTGATTCATTAGATGAGCATATAAAGATATTAGATGAGTACATTGAAACGAGTGGAAAAAAATACAAGAACCATTCACTAGTGATTCAGAAGTGGGTACATGATGAATGGATGAAAAGAAATAAAGATAAGCCTATCACACTTGATTCAAAGTTTTATGCAGAGCAAAACACAAAAACAGATAAAGAAGTACAAGATGAATTTAATAGGCTTAGAGCACAACTATTTGGAGCATAGAAAGGGGATTAAATGACAGAAAATGAATTTATCCTATTCGATAGAATAGAGGTTATTAGAAAGACAATTGAAAAATACGGCGAACAAAATTTCTATATTTCGTTCAGTGGTGGCAAGGATTCCACTACATTACATTATTTGATTGATGAAGCATTGCCAAATAACAAAATACCTAGGGTATTTATGAATACAGGGATTGAATATAACGATATACGGAGGTTCGTTGAGAAATTTGCAGAAAATGATTTTAGATTTGCCATTGTAAATTCCAAAGTGAACATTCCGCAAATGCTAAAAGAAAAAGGCTATCCTTTTAAATCAAAATTTCACGCAGAACAGGTGCGAAGGTTTCAATTAAAAGGCGATTTTGAAAAAACAAACCGAAATTATTATGAAGGTGTAAAGGCAAGTGGAGTAGAGGCATCCGCCAAATTTAAATGCCCAGAAATACTTAAATATCAGTTCTCAAAAGATTTCAATATTCCTTTAAGTCCAAATTGTTGTAATGAGTTGAAGAAAAAGCCATTACACAAATGGGAAGAAGAAAATAAAAGGAGAATTGCAATTATTGGACTTCGACAAGCCGAAGGTGGAATTAGATCAATGCATGAAGGATGTATTTTAACGAAAAACAATGTAGTTGTTAAATTCAAACCTTTAAATCCTGTAAATGATGATTGGATGGAATGGTATATAAAAGAAAGAAATATTAAGTTATGCAAGCTATATTATCCGCCTTACAACTTCAATAGAACAGGATGTAAAGGATGCCCCTTCGCGATACATCTACAGGATGAGTTGGAAGTTATGGAGAAATACCTTCCAAACGAGCGTAAGCAATGTGAATTGATTTGGAAGCCTGTATACGAGGAATATAGAAAGATTGGTTATCGGTTAAAGAGAGTAGAAGAAAAGAGATTGTTCTAAAGGAGAGACAAATGACAATTAAAGAATACGATTTAATTAAAGAAATGTTACAAATGCAGAAAAAGTTAGATGAAGCAATTATGGAAGAATACGGATTGACTGAGATTGATGAAGAGAATTTAAGAATGGCTATTTTGGACGAAGTAGGCGAATTAACTCACGAATTAAAAGCCAATTGGTGTTGGTGGAAAAAGACACAAGCTCCGGTAGATATGAGAAAGGTATTAGGAGAATTAATTGATGTTTGGCATTTCGTTTTAAGTTATCAGAATCATTTCAATGGTGGTGAAGAAATGCTATGTAGTTATTTAAATGAAAAAGAAATGTCGAGCACCTTACTAGAACGGTTAAGAGTTAAAACAATAAATTTGCCATTCACATTATCTCATTTAGTTTATTATAAAAGTTCTATTATCACAGTATTAATTGCAATCTCAGAACACTTGGGATTTACAGTTGAGCAAGTATACAAAGCATATTGTGACAAAAACAAAATCAACTATCAGAGATTGAAGGAGGGGTATTAAGATGTGGATTAGAAGTCAAAATAAACGGTTGTTAATGAATGTTGATACATCTGACGGAATGCTAATTAATGAGTATCCTGATGAATGTTTGATTAGTTTAGAACATGATAAATCAAGCTACGATTTAGGTAGATATTCCAGTAAAGAAAAAGCGTTGAAGGTTCTAGATAGAATTGAAGAACTTATTGAGAATCAGTGTGGATTAACGTTCTATATGCCTGCCGATGATGAAGTGATAACAGTAAAGAAAAGAGTAGACTATGCAGAACTTCGCATGTTAGAAGAAAAAGAAAAGTGATGACGTGTAAATATGACAGAAAAAGATTTAGATGAATTTGTTAAAAAGCTAAAGGAGCAAGAACAATGATTAAAACAAGGATTGAAGAAGGACTTGATTCTTTAATTGAAATGTACACTATAGAAATTGAAGATGACACAGAATGTCTAAAAAAGTATAAAGATGAGTTGGAGAATGTTTTAAAAGAATCGGATTGCTTATCCGAAGTTGATAATAGTAGGATATGTAGTTTGCACAAAATTGTAGAAAGAAAAGCAAACCAAATCGTTTTGAAGAAAGAATTTTTACTCAATTTAAATTTTATTAGAGAGGCAAACAATGATTAGATTACAAAACAATTATGCAATCACTTCTAGCAGTGGTTCATTCGCACTTGTAACGTTCGTGAAGGGTAAGGATAAAGAAGGAAATGAGATAGACGTACAAAAACCTATCTCATACCATACAACGCTAGAATCGGCTTTACAGATTTATTCTAACAATCGTATGGCAGATTTAGTAGCCAATGTAGATTTAGACTTGAAACAAGTTAAAGAAGCTATAAATGAGCTTAAAGAGGAATTAAAGGCATATGAATAAAAGATATGAATATGGTGGGCTTATCTACTGCGAAGATGATTTATCTGAAGAAATAGATAATTATGGCGGTAGTTTATATGATTTGTTTTATAACTTGGAAAGCGACGGAAGAGCAGGGTATGCAGAGGTTTATTACAGAAAAGAAAGTAATGAACCTTATGAAGATTATGAAGATTTAATAGAATCAGAATTTAGTGAGTTAGAGGTAAATGAAAATGAATGAATACGAAGAAGCAATCCAAAGGCAACGTGAAGAATTGGGGTGGATTTAAATGACAACAAAACAAGAATATATAGATGCTTTAGAATGTATTACAAAAGAATATTACAGTACAGTTAGATTCCCGGAAGAATGTAACAAATTTAACAGATATTTACGTTTGTTTAAAGGACTAGTAAATGAGTGTTTTGAAGAAAAAGCAGAAACTAATTACGAACATTTTAAAGATGAAATTGTGCAAAAAGTTAAATATAATTTAGCGGTAGTAAATGGCGAGCCTAAACCATGTGAAGATACAAATTGTGACGAATGCGATTTCAAATGTAGTTGTTGTGGAGAAAAAAGATTTGAATGGTTGGCAAGTCCATACAAAAAGCCAACATACAAATTAACTAAATTTGAGTTTGATTTAATTCAAACATACCGTGATTGTCATGAAAGTTGTAAAATTTTAGAGTTTAAGCAATTAATAGAGTTAAAAGAAAAAGGATATTTCAAAAATGTGGATAAAAATGAATTAATTAAAGATATTCTAGAGAATTGTGAGGTAATAAAAAATGATTAATGTAGCAGTAATAGCAGGACATCTAACAAAAGATGTCGAACTATCAAAAACACAAAATGGAAATAGCGTAGCAAAATTTACGGTAGCAGTAAATGGATACAATGATACTACAGATTTTATTAATTGTGTAGCATGGAATAAATTAGCAGATATTGTGAATATGTATTGTAAGAAAGGTGATTTAGTTACAGTCGAAGGAAGAATTAGTGTTAGAAATTATGAGAATCAACAAGGACAGAAGGTTTATATCACTGAAGTGGTAGCTAGTAACGTACAATTACCGGCTAAAAACGCTTATAATGGGCAGAATTACAATTCTAATGTAAATACATATCAACAACAAAATCAAGCAAATAACAACACTTACGGCACGCAAAACACGTATGTGCAACCAAGTTTAACACAACAAATTGCACGACAAGAATATAATGATGGAAGTAATTTAGATATTGCTTCAGATGATTTACCTTTTAAGTAATTCTATAGCTTGACGAACTATAGAATAAAATTGTCAAAAAATGGAGGTGGCGCTAATAGAAATGAATTATGAAGAAAGGATTAAAGATTTAATTTCTAAGAATAATAAACTAGGTAGGGTAAATATTAAGCTTAATCAAACGTTAAAAGAAAGAAATGAAACAATTCATAATCAAACAAGTGAGATTAAGAAACTGAAAAATAAAGTTGGCGAATTAGAATATAGATTGTATAAGGTATACAGTTCATGAGTACGTATGAAGATATTAAGAGACACTTCTTGTGTGAATGCCAATCATACACTTATTATGAGCAAAAGATAGCAGAGTTACAAAGGGATGAAGCAATTTATCCTTTAAAAGCCGAGCTATTCTTGGCTCATGCAGATTACGCAAGAAGAATGAACTACGTAAAAGACAAATTAAGCCAACTTGACGATACAACTCGTACAATGATTGAGTATAGATATATAAAGGGATTCAGTGCAGAAAAAACATCTAATATTGTAGGTTATGCACGAGAAGAAATTCCACGAAAAATAAACAAGAATTTGAAGAAAGTGCTCACAATGTGAGCACTTTTTCATGTAATAATTATTTTAGCAGGATAGAGCAGTAGTAGCTCACTAGTCTTATTAGCTAGAGGTCGAACGGTGCAAATCCTTCTCCTGCAACCATGTTTACAAAGTCTATTGGTTAGCATTATCTTTATTTTCATTTAAATTGGCGTATGTAATCCAATCCTTAAGATTTTCTTTAATAAATTTATTAAAATCTACTCTTTCAATAGGAGGAGTGAGAAATGACTTGCTAGTGTTCCAAAAAAAAGTAAATCGGATATTTAAATACCAACAGTTAACAGGCATGCCATTAGGCTTTTGTATATTACCGAGCATTTGTCTCGGTTCTTTTAATAATAAGGAGGAGAATGAGGAATAAATGGAGATTATTAGATTAAAAATCAATGACATTACACCTTACGAAAAGAACGCAAAGATTCATACTGAAGCACAAATTGAACAAATTAAGAAATCTATTCAAGAATTTGGTATGAATGACCCAATCGCCGTATGGGGGGGGGAACAATACCATAGTTGAAGGTCATGGGCGATTAGAAGCCTTAAAACAATTAGGCTATACAGAAGTTGACTGTATCAGACTAGACCATTTGACAGATGAAGAAAGAAAAGCCTATACACTTGCTCACAATAAAATCAACATGAATACAGGATTCGACATTGATTTGTTAGATGAAGAATTAGACAGTATCGAAGATATCGATATGGAAGATTTAGGATTTGAAGAGAAGAATTTCATTGACGATTTGTTTGAAGAAGAAGTAGGAAAAGGTCCACAAGAATTTTCAGATATGTTCTCAATCTCTTTTTATTTTGATAAAAAATATGAAAATGACATTAAAGAAGTAATCAAAGAAAAAGGCAAAGAGTATTTCCAAGACTTAATTACAGATGTTTGCGTGAAGGAGTGTATGTAATATGCCAACAAGTGGGTCACAATGTGTATTATGTGATTTGCCTATAAGATTTGACACATATATAGGATGTTCTCATGCTTGTAGATATTGCTTTGCGAATGTAGAAAGAGATTTAACAGATATTCAAACAGGCGAAGGAGCGAAAGCGTTACTAGACTTTATAAAAGGCAATAGAAAGCTAGAAGCAAAGTTTGTTGATTGGAATATACCGTTACATTGGGGTGGACTATCAGACCCATTTCAACCGTGTGAGAAAGTACATAGGAGGTCATATCAAGCGTTAAAAATATTCAAAGAAACGCAATACCCATTTGTAGTTAGCACAAAAGGAAAGCTTGTTGCAGATGATAACTATATAGAATTGTTGAAAGACTGTAATTGTGTAGTGCAAATAAGCATGGTTTGTTCAAAATACGACAAAATAGAAAAAGGATGTCCAACTTTTGAAGAAAGACTCCAAATATTAGAAAAGGTTTCTAATAACGTAAAAAGAACAATTGTAAGAGTGCAACCATATATGCATGAAGTATATAAGGACGTTTACAACAATTTAGAAAGATTCAAGAAAGCAGGGGCTTATGGTGTAATCATTGAAGGAATGAAATTCAAAAAGAAAAAAAATGGATTAGTTAAGGTGGCCGGTGATTTTACATATCCTTACAATTTAATATTAAATGATTTCTTAGCGCTAAAGAAAAGGGCTCATGAGCTTGGTTTAAAGATTTATGCAGGAGAGAATAGAATCAGACCATACGGAGATTCGCTTACTTGTTGTGGCATTGATGGATTAGATGGATTTACACCAAACGTTTATAACCTTAATCATATTCTTAACGGAGACATTCAGAAGCCTTCACAAGCAATGTTAGAGCCTAAAACAGGTAAACCATTTAATGGATTGCAACAAAATTCAATCAAAGGAAGATGGTATCGACAACATTCATTTGAGGAAAGTATGAAGCAATACTATTTAACAAATAAGCGTAACGTAGAAATCATATTTGGTGTTAAACATGAATAAGCAAATACAATTACATAAGCAAAAAATGAAACAAATATATGAAGAAGCACAGACTGCAACAGGATATAGGAAAAAAGACCTTATGCGTAAATATAGAAAAATGCAAAAGGAGTTATCAGAGTGCATGATGTATTTGAAAAAGAGGTGATACAAAATAGCAAGAAAAAAAATCATTAATCAAAAACAGTTTGAAGCTTTATGTGAAATTCAATGTACAAAAGAAGAAATTTGTTCCGTATTAGATGTATCAGAAAAAACATTGAATAATTGGTGTAAAGATACATACGGAGAAACTTTCTCCCTAGTTTTCGGAAAAAAAAGGCAAGGAGGATGTGCAAGCCTAAGAGCGAAGCAGTGGAAACTAGCTTCTAAGAGCCCTGCTATGGCTATTTTCTTAGGTAAACAGTTCTTAGGTCAAACCGATAAGGTAGAAACACATTTTGACGCTTCAGAAGTAAATGCAATTAATAAAGCTATGATTACAGATGTAGCAAAAGAAAGAAGAATTGAAGACTTTGAATAAGCCTGCGCCTTTCAATCAAAAGCAATTAACTTATCTTAAAAGAACATTTGATTCATGGCTTAATGTATTAGAAGGTGGTAAGCGTGGAGGAAAGAACGTACTCAACACATACGCTTTCTGTATTGCATTAGAAACACATCCGGATAAGTTTCATTTAATAGCAGGAACAGATACATCATCTGCACGTGTGAATATTGGAGATTGTAATGGATACGGATTGCAGAACTATTTCGCTAACAGATTCAAAGTAGGAAAGTATGAAGGTAAAGACTGCTACTACATCAATACAAAGGTAGGTGAAAAGGTTGTATTCTTTGCAGGTGGTGCTAAAAAAGGCTCAGAGAATGCAATACATGGTTATTCTTACGGCATGGCATATGTAACAGAAGCAAACCTTTGTTGCATTGAGTTTCTACAAGAAGTAATGGATAGAACGATAGCGTCAAGCGATAGAAAGATATTTCATGATTTAAACCCAAAAGGAAAGAATCATTGGTATTACACAGATTTCTTAAAGTATCATGAGGAGCAACAGAATAAAGATTCTACATATGGTTATAACTACGGGCATACCACCTTAGTTGACAATTATTCTTTAAGTGATGAGCAGATAAGAACGGTCTTGAAATCATACGATAAGAATAGCGTTTATTACAAAAGAGATATAAAAGGACAAAGGGAAGAAGCCGAAGGACTTGTATTCCCTTATTTTGCTAATGACTGCAAACCTTATCTATTCAAATATCAAAGCCTAAAAGAAAAGATGAAGGAAGAACGTAAAAGGTTCAGTCATTTAATCATTGGAGTTGACTTTGGAGACAATGGCTCTAAATACTCATGGCACTTAACAGGATTCACAAATGATTGGGATTATATGTGGGCACTTGATGAAGGCGACATGGAGAAATCAAACTCAATAGACGCAACAAAGTTCTGCAAAGCATTTGTAAGGTTCTATAAGCGTTGTATTGAATGTTACGGATATGTAGAATGGATATTTCCGGACAGTGCTTCTAACACACTTATAAACACGCTTAGAGCTTATTTCTACGCCGAAGGATTAGACGGTAGTATAATTGCACCGGTTAAGAAGAATGAGCTTACAGACCGTCCTATAACGGTTGATAGCTTACTTGTTACAGGTAGATTAAAAATAGAAGAACATTGTAAGAACTTAATAAACGCATTGAGCGAATTGGTATGGGATGAAAAGAAAGACATCCCAAAAGATGAGAACGTAAACAATATCAATGACGATTGGGATTCGTTCTGCTATACATTTATAACCCATAGTGGATATATAGATTTAAGGAGGTAAGAAATAGAAACATCTAACACACGTAGACCGTGGTTTCAAAATTACCTAAACGATAGAGGGTATTTTGTAGATACAAACGCAATTGAAATTATTGAATTGTGTAATAAGTGGTATACAAATACCGAAACAGAATTTCATACGGCATACACCTTAAATAATGAGGAATATACATTAGATAAGACAGACTTTGCAAAGCGTTTGTGTGAGGATGACGCAAACCTTATTGAAATCCTAGATATAAACGCAACTGAGGATAGTACAACAAATGATATTATTTCAGGCATTCTAACGAAGAATAGATTTGATGTAATGTACAGGAAACAAGTTGAACAAATGTCTGCAAACGGTACGGTAGGGGCTTATGTGACGGTATCAAATGCCGAGATTTATGAAGATGGTTCATTTAGTGGAGGAGAAATAAGAATTAATTATTGTGATTCAATGAATATCCTTCCGTTAACTGTTATCAATGACGAAATTGTGGAAGTTGCTTTCGTTGGGGTAAATTACGAAAAGCTAAAAAAAGTATATGTCATGGTCATGTTCTTAAAAGGACAAGACGAAAGATATATTGCAGAAACACATTATTTTAAAGAAACAGGCGAAGAAATAAAAGAGCGTGCTCAGATTGTTCAATTAGATGTAGTTAAACCTTTTGCAATCATGAGAAATGCAAAGGTAAATAACTTACAAATGCAAGGGTACGGCTTGCCAAAGATTTGGAGCGCAATTGCTCCTTTAAAAACAATTGATTTAACAATGACAATGTGGAATAGAGATTTGTTAAAATCCGACAAAATCGTTCTTGTAAATGAAGCATTAATGCAGAAAGACAAGGATGGAAAGGTGAAACAGAATCCACAATTAAAGAATATCTTCGTTCAGTTAGGCAGAGACAAGTTACCGGAAGAAAAAGCTTTATGGCAAGAATACAATCCAACGGTTAGAACGGCAGAAGTTGTGCAATCTTTAGAAACTGCATTAAGTATCTTGTCAATGATGTTTGGGTTCGGTACAAAGAAATACACGTTTGAAAATGGGAGAATCGTGACTGCTACAGAATATATCGGTGAGAATCAAGACGCAATGAAAGAAGTAAATTCACAACGTAAAGAATCTACTGCATATATTCAAGATATCATTCAAGCAATAGCGTATTTTTACGAATTAACACAAGGTAGAAAACTTAATATCAATTCATTAGACATTTCGGTTGATTATGACGACACATATATCGAAGATAAGCAAAGCACTGCACAAGCGTTAAGAAATGACGCATTAACATTTGATATTCCAAGATTAAAGATTATGTATTTCATGAAGCAATACGGCTTTACAGAAGAAGAAGCAACGGAATTGTTGAATGAAGAAATTCAAGATGATGGAGAGGGGGATGAAGAAGAATAGCAACTACATATTTCCCGTTCGTATCAAGGAGCGGTGATAGATTAGTATTATATGATGCATTCAGAAGGTTGTTTTCAAGCTATTTCACGAATGGTGTATTCATAGATGATTCTAGTTCAGACCATTTACGAGTTGTTAAAGCTCAAGGATTGACATTAACAGTTAAAGCAGGACGAGCGAATATTAACGGAGCATTCTATTGGCAGAAAGATGACGAAACCATAACGCTAGAGCAGAATAGCGCTACTAAAAGCTACAATATTATTCTTAGATTGAATGACAATGACGCATACAGAAATATTACATTAGTAGCAAGTGATATCAATGATGGAATTACAAGAAGTGATTCTATCTACGATTTAGTGTTGGCTACGGTTACAGTAACAGGTAATGCAGGCGAAATTAAAGGTTCAGATATTACTGATACAAGATTAGATTCAACACGTTGTGGCGCAGTTACGAGCGCTATTAAGAGCGTGCAATCGTTGGATTTATTCACTCAAGTAACGGAGCTATTCAAAGAAATCAAGGCTCAGAATGAATCTGAAATGAATGAAAATAGAACAGAGTTCAACGATTGGTTTGAAACTGTAAAAGATACATTGGATGAGAATACTGCGGGTAAGTTATCGAATAGAATTTCGAACATTGAAAATATGATTATGGAGAATCATTTCACTACGATTCTATTAACAGAAGATGGAACACTGGTAGATGAAAATGGGCATGAGATTTTAGCCGATTGGACTTATAAGGTGAAATAGAGGTGATACATATGAACGTTATTGAGGTTGATGTAGGAAAGACAAAACTGTTTAGCATTGGGCAACAATACAATAACAATGCATTAGTTATTCATTTTGTGAATTTACCGACTCAAAAAAATAAATACATTTATTATAAAATTGATGATATTGAAGAAGAAATTCCGCTAGTTAGTGACTTGTTCATTGTATCAAGGCCGTTAATGCTTCATAGCGGAGAAGTTAAAGCTCAAATCATCACACGTGATGAAAATAATTCAATTGTTGAATTGACAAATAATTTTACGATGCGAATTAAACCTAGCAACTATAGCGGAATTGGTGAGGATGAGAGCTACCCTGATGACCCAAATGTTAAAAACTATTTCGTTAAAATTGATGAAAAATTAAATTCATTTGAGGAATTGGCAAATCTAGTTCAAACTAAATTGGATAACGGAGACTTCGTTGGAGCGCGAGGGCCTAAAGGTGAAAAAGGCGACCCTGGTGAAAAAGGCGACCCCGGTGATGTAACAGAGGAATACAGAAATCTAGCTAGTCAAATTGCACAGAACGCATCTGATGCTCAAACTAGTGCTACAAATGCACAGACTAGTGCATCAAACGCTCAGAAAGCCTTGGATGATACGAAAGAGTTTGCAAATCAAACAAAAACAGAATTGAATCAAATTAAAACTGATACAAGCTTATTAAAAGATGAAGCTAATACGAGCGCAGTAAACGCGAAAGCTTCTGAAACTAAAGCTAAAGAATATGCCAACAATTTGCAAGCATCCACTGATGATATTAGTAAACTAAAGGAAGATTTAGCCGCAAATACAAAAGAAGATGCGAAAACAAAGCGTAGTTTATCTGCATTGTGGAATTTAAATAAAGGTATCTCTTATAGATTTGAAACAGATTCAGAAAAAGCATATAAAAAGCAAATCCCAAGTGGTGCTAAGTTGGCTTCTGTTAATAAAGTAGGTGGAAAGACGATTGTTATGAATCAATTAATTGACCCTTCCAAAAGAGACATTGCATCAATTGAATTTGATGAATCGACGAAACATTTTAAATATAACGATTGGAATGACATCGGTGTTAAATATATTTGCAAAAATATTAATTTAATTGGTGGGCACAAATATTACATATATGCCACCGATAAAGTTAGATATACGATTTTATATTTGTACGGAGACAGTTTGAAAGAATCTTTTGCAGGGTCTAATGTTGCAGAAACAGAAATCAAAAAAATAATAACTGCAACAAGTAATGGAGCTTGTAATTTGTATTTCAATAGATATATGGCTTTGCCGGAAAATGTATCATATTTTGATGGTTGTATTAATTTAATTGACTTAACAAAAATGTTCGGTTCCGGAAACGAGCCTTCAACTACACAAGAAGTTGAAGCAATGTTTCCAAATGATTACTACGCATACAATGAAGGAGAATTAATGAGTATGAGTGTAAATGATGTAATCTATACTGATACATCTAGCAATCAGAAATCGCACCAAATTCCTCAATCAATCCAAAATCTAGATGGATATGGATGGGGTGCAGGAACGGCTTATAACTATGTAGATTTTGAGAATAAGAAATATTACAAGTGCGTTGATAGAATTGATTTAGGCGTTTTGCTTTGGAAAGATATAGGAATATCATATGGAAGTGTATATAGATACGATGCATCTTTATTTAAAGTTGGGAAAGCTCAAGAAAATAATGTGATTTGTTCTAGGTTTGAAAAGAATATCATATCAACAAAAGATACAGAATGCTATAACTTTCATAACGAGTTTAGATATTTGATCATTCAATCGAAGATAGATAACTTAGATACTTTCAAAAGCGCTATGCAAGGAGTTTATCTATACTACGAACTAGCCGAACCAATCGTAACAGATATATCAGATATTATCGGAGATACGTTCCAAGAGCCTTTTGAAGTTGAGAGTGGTGGAAGTTTAACATTTAAAAACTCAAATGGAGACGGATACCAAGTAGCAGTTCCAAGTGATATTCAATACACGGTAGCATTGAGCGAGGTGAATGCATAATGACAGAATCACAAATTAAAATGATGGAAAAGCTAGGCTTATCAAAAGAAGATTTTGAACCCATCAACAAAGAAGAATTACTTGAAGAAGCGTATTTAAAAGCCGAATACAATTCGATTTTAATCGAACAATTAATGGAGGGATAAACATGATTTACAGATTAATGAAAAAGAAGATTCAACGTGAAGGATTGACGGAAGAAAATAAGAACCTATTAGATGTGTATTTATTAGGTAAAAGAATTACGCAATCTCAATATGAAGAATTAATGCGATTAGTAAATTAAATAAGAATATAGTTGATTAATTGAATATATAAAAAAAGGAGGAATAACATGGCAGGGAAACAAGTTACAGAGCTAGACGCATTGCCTAGCTTTACCGATACAAGTTTATTGCCTGTGCATAATGGCGCAGGATTAAAAAAAGGACTATTGTCGCAACTAGCAAATTATTTAGGAAATAAATTTAGTAATCCGAATTTATTGATTAATCCGGATTTTAAAATAAATCAAAGAGGTGCTACAAGCTATGAATCACGAAATTATTCTGTAGATAGATGGAAAATTTGGAATGTAACAGTTACGCCTAACGATAATGGAGGCATTACAGTCAAAAATGACAAATACGAAGCTACCGGAACTTTTCTACAATACTTAGAGAATGCGACGGAAGGCGATTCTACATTATCGTGTTATGTAACGTCGGTAAGCGGAACAGTTACGATGGTAGCAGATGATAATTCACCAGTAACATTGAAACAAGGATTAAATGTTGTACATACAAGTAATAGTACAAAATCATTTACATTCTTTGTGGCTCAAGGAGCTAGCATAACTCTTAAATGGGCTAAATTGGAACAAGGTAAACATGCTACTGCTTTTGTTCATCCAATTTATAGCGAAGAATACTTGAAATGTATGTGGTATTTTCAACCGCTTACCGGAGCTAGAAGTGGTTTTTTTTCAAACAGTAAAATTTACCTTAATATTCCGGAGGTTAATTCAATGAGAATTTCCGAACCATCCGTAGATTCAAGCAATATAACTTTAGAAGGTTGGATTTATACAGGAGCAAGCTCAGACGCTATCACAGTAGACCGTTCAGATATTACTAATGCAAGTGTAGACAGTTATAAAGAATTAGTATTAACACCTTCAAGCGCATTGCTAAGTAAATTAAGTCAACGTGGAGGGTCGACTATTAGTTATGTGATTAATGTAGGTGGTGGAATTTATCTAGATGCAGAAATTTATGATAATGAATAGGAGAAGTAAGCATGGTAAGAGTATATATTAATAAAGATTCAGAAAATAACATTACATCTATTAATTCAGAAATCTTCTTATCAGAAGAAGAAATGTCAATTATGACGGAGATTGATAAAGGGAAAGGCGATAAATACGCTCATGCTCAAGGTTTATATCTAGAAAAAGGACTAGTTGATGAACATGGAAGATATAACTATAAATTTGTAGAAGGTAAAGTAATTGAGGTTGCAGAAGGAGACAAACCTACAATTGAAGAACCAAAAGCAGTACCGACTGAGCAAGAAAAGATTAACGCACAATTAATGTTACAGATTGCTCAATTAAAAGCTCAATTGAATGGGGTGAAGTAGTATGAGTTATGAATTAATTAAATCGTATTATGAATTAGGCTTATTTACAAAGAGCGATTTAGAAATCTTTGCTTCTATCGGTTGGATTACAGAAACTCAGAGAAAAGAATTAATTAAATAAGCTTTAAAAGCGTTTTAAAGGGCATTTAAGCCCTTTTTCTATAGGGGGTATATAAATGTTAAGTGAAGAAGAACAAAGGGAACAAGAACGTGAAAAAAGGCAAAAAGAAAGGAAGCAAGAACGCCTACAAAAGCAGATTGAAAAAAGAAGGAAACTTGAAGAAAGAGAAAGAAAAAGTGTAAAGCGTGCTAGTGTGTTTGAATTAGGAATGATGATATTCGTATCTAATAAAATTCGTGAAGTTTTGGAAAAAGCTACAAAAGAAAATGCAAAATTTAATGATATATTAGCAAAATCGCTTGTAGATTTGCGTAAATTTACGAAAAAAGAATCAAAAATCCTAAAAAAAGATGTAATTAAGGAATCTAAAAAGGATTTTGAAGAAAATAAGCAAGGAACACTTGATTTAATCGAAGAAGCAAGTGGAAAACCTATCAAAAAGAAGCTCAAAATAGATTTATATATCAGTCCACAAAATGATACTGCAAAGCGTTGGAAGAAATACATTAAGACAAGTGCGAATACGTATGCAATCGGTAAAGATAAACTACCGGTATTCTTTACAAAGGTAGTTCAAGAAGAAGTTAAAAATGTAGTAGGTGGTAAATGCACAATTGATGATTCATGTAGAAAAGCTATCTCTAAACTAGCAGACAGTGGCGTAAAAATTGTTGAATACGATACAGGAGTAAAAAGAAATGTAGATGTATGGGTTAGACAACAAATGCAGTACGCAGAAAAAGAATCATCACAAGAAATTAACAATAAATGTGCAAAAGATATGGGAGTTACTGTGTTTGAGTTTGACGCTCACGCAAATGCAAGACCAACTCATAAGAAATGGCAAGGAAAACGCTACGACACGCAAGGGAAACTATATCCTAGCTTGTTTCAGTTGACGCATGGAGAAGAAAAAGATTATGGATGTAGACACTTTGCTCAACCTGTTTGGGATGTTGATATGCCTTATGCCTACACAAAAGAGCAGTTAAAGAATATTGATACAAAGTCTTTCACATTCCAAGGGAAGAAATATGAAGGATATGAAGCTAGGCAGTATCAAAGAGAGCTAGAAAGAAATATCAGAGCATTGAAAAGGGAAATAATCTTATTGGACAATCAAGGATTAGGAAGTACAGAAACCAAAATCAAGCTAAAACACGCAAATGCAACGTATAAAGCTTTCAGTTCTGAAATGGGAGACAGAGTTCACAACGATAGGCTTAGAATCGGCTAAAACGCTCACATTGTGAGCTATTATTCAAGCTAAAATATAGTTAGCCAATACCATACCGGAGAAGATTCGGTTTATAAAAGACTTTAGGAGGGCAAAATGAAAAACATTATTGAAATTTTAAAAGAATCAAACATTGAATTAACTAAAGAGCAAGAGGAATCGGTTACAAAGCTAGTAAATGACAACTATAAGACGATTGCAGAGTTTGACAAGCAAAAAGAAAAGCTATCTTTAGCAGAGAACAACGCAAAGGAAATTCAAACAAAGTTTGATAATTTCAAGAAAAGCTATGATGGGGTTGATGTAGAAGAATTAAAAAATAAAATCAATACATTGACGAATGATATTGATACCCAAAAGACAAGCTACGAAACTCAGATTAGCAAAATGAATCTTGATTCTGTATTAAGTGCAAAAGCTAAAGAATACGGATGTAAAGATTTTGATTTAGCGAAATCACAATTCAACTATGATGATTTGTTAAACTCAAAAGACCAAACAAATGATATTGACAAAGCTTTCAAAACTTTGAAAGAAAATAAGCCAATTTTATTTGAAGAAACACAAACTGAGCCTACTGTTAAAGGAAACATTGTTGGAAACAGTGGGAAAGGAGCAAACCCAAACGCCGAAGATTTATTACTGCGACAAGTAATGGGTTTAACTACAGAAAAGAAATAAGGAGGATTTAATTAATACCAAATCAAATTGCGTTAGCTAAAACGTATATCTCAAATTTGGATGAGGTATATAAGTTAGCTTCAGTTACAGGTGATTTAAACGCAGACGCAACAATGGTACGAGCCGGAGCAAATGCAAAAGAAATCATCTATCCACAGATTTCAGTCAAAGGTTTAGGTAACTATGACAGAAACAGTGGATACACATCAAATTCAGTGAAATTAGAATGGAAAACTGCTACATTCGACTACGACAGAGGAACTAAGATTGCCGTTGATACACAAGACAATGCAGAATCAATGAATATTGCGTTCGGTATGGCAGGAGCGGAATTAATGCGTACAAAGGTAGCACCGGAAGCAGACGCTTACACATTCGCTAAGATTGCAGGCACAACAGGAATCACAACAGTTACAGAAGATTTTGCAGACGCAGACGCGTTCTTAAAAGCATTATTAAAAGCCATCACTAAAATGGATGAAGATGAAGTGCCAAGTGAACAACGTATCTTGTATTCAACACCTACATTATTGAATAGCGTTAAAGCATTAGATTCATACAAATCACGTGAAGCTTTACAAGGATTCGCAAAAGTCGTTCCTGTACCATCAACACGTTTCTACACAAAGATTAAATTGTTAAGCGGAACAAGTACAGAAACAGACGGTGGATTTGCGAAAGCAGATGATGGACACGCAATCAATTTCTTGATTGTTCATAAACCTGCCGTAATGAAATGGGATAAACACACTGTTTCAAACATTATTCCTGCAAGCAATAACATCGAATCAGATTCAGATGTATTGAAATATCGTAAGTATGGAATTGTTGATGTATACGCGAATAAGGTAGCAGGTATCTATTTATCTGCTAGTGCAGAGTAATGGCAGTTGAAATCGGATGGGGTTACCCTTCTAAAGTTGAAAAAACTAAAAAAGGTAAACCTCAAACAAAAAAAGAGGAAGCTAAACCTAAAAAAGAAAAATAGCATAAAAAGGGGGTTGTAAAATGAACAACATTTTAGATTGGGAATATTACAATTCCCATTTTCCTAAATTTGATGAAAGTCAATTCGATAAGTATTCTTACAAAGCGGAAGCAATTGTATTGAAGTATGTTAATGTTGATTCTATCAATGAACAGAACGAAGACACTTTAAAAGATTGTATTTGCGATGTATTAAACAATGTAATCTTTCAAGATTCAGTTGATGGCATATCAAGTATTTCAAATGGTGGATACTCCAAAAGCTTTATAAACACTACACACTCAGACAAAAGAAACACACTTGAGGATATCATATCCTTTTGGCTAGGCGATACAGATTTAACGAAAGAAAGATGGATTGCATTATGATAGGATTTTTTGAAAATTCAATAACACTTGTAAATCACTACTACGATACATTGACAAGAGAAGATAGGTTTCAAGCTTCTATTCTTGATAAATGTATGTGGAGACAATCAACCGTTAGAACTGCAAATGGTAATATTCTGAGCATAGCCACATCCACAAATATTACAATTCTATATCGTGATGGATATGTTGAGCCTTACGCATATGCGAAACTTTCAAATGATGAGAAACAAAAGCACTTCACATTAAATGCAGATAAGACGGATTTCGTATTCTTTGGAGAAGTAAAAGAAGACTTATCTAGTATTAAATCAATCAACGAAGCAAAAAAGAAACACAAATGGACAACGATTCAAAGCGTAACAGATTGTACAAATGTAGACATGTTAAAGCATTGGGAGGTTGTTGGTCAATAGGAATGAAAGTCAAACTTGATGTTGAATCAATTCCCCAAATTAAGCAATCAAGAGGACTTGAAGAACGTGGACGTGTACAACGGATGATTGATTCTGAAGTCATTAGGCTTATGACGCCTTATGTTCCGTATAGGAACGGTCCTTTAGCAAGGTCTTCATATAGAATGACACAAATTGGTAGTGGATTAGTAAAGCAAGGTGGGCCAAGTGCTCCATACGCAAGACGTTGGTATTACAACAAAGAGGAAGTTGAATTCGTTGGTGGCAAAGTAGACCATTGGTTTGATAAAACTATGCGAAATGGTGGAGCGAAAGAAATCTTAAAGGAAGCACAACAAATGATAGGAGACGGAGAATGACAGTATCAAAAGCATTGATTCAATGGCTATATGGCTATGGAAATATACAGATAGATGAGCGTATTGAAACGGATGTTTTAGCACAACAAGCTATCTCTTATGCGCTATACAAAGAACCTAATGCAATTGTAGATACATACATTGATGGCTCTCAAATGCGAACTGAATACTACACGTTTCTAGCTCGTAGGAATACACAGATTGAATCAGAAAGGCAAGATAACAATGTTTTTCTAGAAGAATTAGAAAATTGGATTGACGAAAAGAATTTAAATGGAGAATTACCACAACTAGACGGAAACAGATATTGTGATGATGTTTCCGTTTCAAGTGGTTTATATCTATACACGAACGAGGATAGTCAAGCAGTGTATGCCTTGACAATTCAAATTAAATACAGAAAGGAGTTTAATTAATAGCAACTACAGGAACTGAAGTAGCAACAGGACAGACAGTCAAGAAATATATGATTGGATTGTTCTTACAAATGGGAGAAGGTTATAAGCGAGTTAAGAAATCAACAACTTTAGACATTTCTTTCAACAGTGAAACTGAAACGTATGACTTTATCGCAGATAAGAACCCAACTGAATCATTAAAGAGTTATTCACCTCAGATTTCGCAAGATTTAACAATGATTAAAGGCGAAGATGACTTTGAATACATTTACGAACAAATGATGAAATCCGTTCCAAACAATGAAGAAGTGAACACAAAAGCATTACTAGTATTCATGTTTGACGGGGACAAGACAGAGGGGTACAAAGCTTGGGAAGTTGACGCTAAATTAATCTTTGATACATTAAGCGGTGTCGATTCCAAAATCAATTTCAACATTAACTTTGCGAGCGATATTCGTGTTGGCGTGGCAAAGGTATCAGGTGGAACGGTAACATTTTCTGAGCCGTCAAAATAATAAAGAAAGAAGAGGTAAATCATGAATAGAATCACGTATGAAGGGAAACAGTATGAAATCCCACCTAAAACGATTGAAGTATTAAAAGCAGAGGACGCTTGTAATGCATTTCATGCAACACATGAAGAAGCATATCGTGCTAAATTTGACTATCTAAAAGCAGTTTTAACAGATGAACAGATTGAAGATATGTTAGGAAGTGCAGACTTTGAACAGGTTGATTTAATGGAAGTATTGTATATTGTCAATTTGATTGATGATGAATATTCAAAGAGAACGGTTGAACAATTAGAAAAGAAATTAAAATCTACATTCGGAACAAATGGAATGAAGCAATTTCTTGACGCAAGCAAGACTGTTTCTAGCATTTCGGCGAAGAAATGATTGATTTACGGACAAAAGGCTTGCCAAATAGCATACAGTCGCTAGATGGCGAGCCTATTTTATTAAATACAGATTTTCGGTTGTGGATAAGATTCTATGAAGAACTAGAACGATTCAACAATCATGTTGTTGATGAAGTAGATTGTTCTTATTTATTCGCAGATGAACCACCTATCATAGATGAGCATATTTTAAAAGAGCTAGAGCAATTCCTACACAACCCTTCTAGTACGCCTAGAAGTGATTCTACAGGTGTTAAGACATTAGACTATGTACAAGATGGGGAATATATTTATTCGGCTTTTATGCAACTTTACGGCATTGATTTAACTGAATGCGATATGCATTGGCATAAGTTCTTAGCATTGGCCAATAATATAGTTGGTGATTCAACTTTATGGGGATATGCAAAGAGTGTTAGAGGATATGAAAAACCTTCAAAAAATGATACACAAGATAAAGCATATCAAAGAGCAAAAGAAGCGTGGTCTTTCCCAATCGAGTTAACAATAGAGGAACAAGAAATGAAAGATGAATTTGATTCATATTTTGATGTTTAGAAAAGGAGGTGGAACATTGAATATCAGACGGAACATTAAAGTTTGAGACAAAGATAGATACAAGTGGTCTAGAGAATGGTATTAAATCTGTAAAGGTTGTATCAAGTAAAGCTACAAATGCAATTAATGAAACTTCAAAAGCAATTGATAAGCTAGGTTCTGATGGTTCAAAAGCACCACCAAAGATTACTGATGAATTAAGAAAGCTAAATGATGAGCAAAAGAATACACAAACAGAAACGCAAGAAACAGGCTCAAAATTTGATGTATTTAAACAAGTAGGAAACAGTGCCTTAGAATCAATTCAAGGTGGATTTGATGGATTACTAGATAAGATTCAGAATATTAGTCCGGAAGCAACTACAATTACTGAAACATTGACAGGATTAGGAGTTGGAGGTGTTGTAGGTGTTACTGCCGTAGCAGGAGCTATTGGTGGAATGGCACTGGCTATTAAGACAGGTGTAAATCAAGCTACTGAACTAGATGACGCTATGGCTAAATTTCAAGCTCAGACAGGCGCTTCAAGCAATGAAATGAATAAATTTAAAAACATTGCTCGTGATGTTTGGTCAAACAATTTTGGTGAAGATGTTTCAGATGTTGCCGATATGATGGGCCGTGTTAAGACGCAAATGCAAGGAATAAGTGATGTTGATTTAAAGAATGTTACTGAGGATTTATTGACATTAAGAGATACATTCGGAATGGACGAGAACGAAACATTAAGAGGTGCTCAACAATTAATGAAGCAGTTCGGAATTAGTTCTAAAGAAGCTTTTGACCTTATGGCTACAGGTGCTCAGAATGGTTTAAACAAATCAGATGAGTTAGGCGACAACATTTCAGAATACTCCGGTAAATTCAAGCAAGCAGGATATTCGGCAGATGAATATTTCCAATTAATGCAGAATGGATTAGATGGTGGAGCTTATAACCTTGACAAAGTAAATGACGCAATTAACGAAGTTACAACAAGATTAGTTGATGGAAATATCGAAAAAGCTTTAAATAGTTTCGATACAAAGACGCAAGATGTATTCAAGGCATGGCAAGAAGGAAGAAAAACTCAGAAAGATGTTGTGAATGCGATTGTAGAAGATATTTCAAAAACTACAAATCAACAAGAAAAATTGAATAAAACGGCAACGGCATTCGGTACAATGGGAGAAGATTTCAACGCCGGATTCATTCAGTCATTAACTACCGTAGGGAATAAATATAAAGATGTAGAAGGGGCAATGGATAAAGTTAAAGATATTGCAAATGGTGGCTTAAAGAACGCTTTAAGCGGATTAGGGCGTACCTTTCTTGATTCATTTACTCCAATAGGCGAACTTATTACCCCTATTCTTTCCGGTATTATTGGATTGATAACTGTAGCGATACAAGGTATTCAACAAGGGTTTGCAAAAGTTGGTGATGTAATTTCAAATGTATTGAGTAAGATTGATACAAGTGGAATTACGGAATTGACAAGTCAAGTTTCCAAAGTGTTAGCTCCTGCGTTTAAAGAAGTAAAAAAAGCAATTGACGAAATGAAAGTTGCGCTTGAACCTATCGCAAAAGAAATCTTAGGTAAAATTGGTAACGCAATTCAAAACGTTGTTAACCAAGCTAAAAAAATTCTTAGCGTTGTAGGCCCACCAATTTTAGCAATCATTAAGAAGATTATTCAAACGGTAGTTGGAATGATTCCTGTAATAACATCTATTCTTCAAGTAGTTGGAAGTGTGGTGAGTGGTATCATCTCATTTATTAATACAGTAATTTCTATTGTAGGAACTGCGATTGCAACAATACTAGGATTTATCATGCCTATTGTTCAAATTGTAGCTACAATCGTAGCGAATATTTGGTCTATAATATTAACAGTTGCTCAGAATATTTGGAGTAAGGTTAGCGAAGTAGTTACTGCGATTATTGATTTTGTAAACAATGTGTTTAAGACTGTTTCAGATGTAGTAGGCAAAATTTGGAGCAAGATTCAAGATTCCATGAACAAGGTAAGAGATAAGGTTCAAGGCGTTGTCGACAATATTAATAAATATTTCAATAATGTTAAGGATACCGTTTCGGATGTATTCAATGGTATTTGGTCTAAAGTTCAAGGTGTAATGGATAATGTAGGGAATAAAATTTCAAATGTTCTACAAGGAATACAGAATTCATGGAATGGCTTGACAGGGTTTGTAAGTGGCGTATTTGGTGGAATTGAAGGAGCGGTTAGTTCATTAGTTGGAAGTGTAAAAGGAATGGTAAATGGTGTTATCGGTGGCATTAACGGCGCTATCGGTATCATCAATAAGATTCCCGGTGTACACATTGGAAGGATTCCAAGACTAGAGCGTGGTGGTGTATTGAAACGTGGTCAAATTGGCTTGTTGGAAGGTAATGGAGCAGAAGCAGTTGTGCCTTTAGAAAGAAATAAAGCGTGGATTCGTGCCGTAGCTAAAGATATGGCTCAAATTATGCCAAGCGTTACAACGAATAACAACGGACAAACTATCAATTTCTACAATAAAGCTCAAAGTCCGGATGAAATCGCTAGAATGTTACGTATGCAAGCAAGATATGGATATGGAGGTGTAGTTCAATAGATTTAAATAAAGTTAGAATCATTGTCCGTAGGGATGATGGCAAAGAATTTGAAATCGACAACAAAAGATGGAGAATACCATCTAGTGATGGATTAGATGGATTTGATTATGTAACACCTTCATACACAACACAAGACAATGCATTTGGAAATGGTGCTAGATTAATCGGTTCACGTATTCCAACGAAAGAAAGAAGCGTGAAAACTATCTTTAAAGGCTCACTAGAAGAAAAAAGAGAAGAAAGGGAGAAGCTACGGCGCTTCTTCCAATATTCTCATGTCTTTGATGTAATAGTTGAGTATATGGGAGAAAAGAAATATTGCAGAGGTCGTTTGTATGCTTATAGCTTACCTACTGTTAACATCTACAAAGATTTAGAACTTAACTTTACGATTCTATGCACGCAACCTTTATTGCTTTCATTTGATGATTTCGCAAGGAATATCGCAGAAATTGGCGAAGGTTTAGCGTTCAATTTTGAAATACCGGAAACAGGCGTAAACTTTGGAACATTTACATTCGCTAGAGAAATCTATATTGATAATAAAGGCGATACAGAAACATACTGTAGAGCCGTTATTGAAGCGTTTGGAGAGGTTACAAATCCAAAACTATTCAACAAGGATAAATATATTCGTGTATTAGATACGCTACACAATGGTGATGTGTTAGAAATTGATTTAGTTTCAGAACCTATCTCGATTAAAAAGAATGGTGTGAATTGTATTGGCAAAGTTGACAGAACATCATCATTCAATGATATGACGATTCAGTTAGGCGAGAATATCATAGGATATACTGCCGACAATGGAGATACGAATCTAGCTTGCACTGTTTACTATAATGAAAGGTATTTAGGTTTATAACATGTCTTATTTTGGATTAGATAAAGATTTCAATATCGTAACGCACTTAGCACCTTATAACGTACAGTGGAATCGGCGATATTATGAAACAGGAGATTTTGAGATTTATATTGATATAGGGCAATATTCGAGTGATATCAAATATATTTATTCAACAGAGGATAAAGAGTTAGGAATTGTAGAAATACCACATTATTCCGTTTCAAACAATACGAAACAAATGTTGCTAAAAGGTTCTTTCTTTGAAAAGATTCTAGCAGATGATTGTATTTATCCTACATTCTCAAGTAGCGGAAAAATTGTTGATGTGGTCAAAAGGCTATTAGACAAGTATTGCTCATGGAAAATGGGGTATAGATATGATGAATCCATTACGGATAGAGTAGACTTTCAAGAAACAGGAGCGAACCTTGACGAGAAGCTTTATGAGTTGTTATATCCGTTAGAATTGTCTTTTCGTATAGAATATGACTATGTATCAAGTACGTTCACATTCGTGTTATATCGTGGTCGTGATTTAACTCAAAACAATTCAGATGGAAACAACTTTGTCACATTCTCTACAGAGTTCGGAAACATTGAAGAACCGGATGTTATGATTGATTCTAGTAAATACAAGAACTATGCAATCGTTTGTGGTGAAGGACAGTCAGAAGAACGTATATACGTTGAATATGACGCTAGAATAGATAAGAATGAGCGAATTAAGAAATTGTTCGTAGACGCACGTTCTGAGCGCATGGGGGACGATATTACACTTGATGAATATAAGAAGATATTGATTCAAAAAGGGATTGAAAAACTAGCAGATTGTCAAATTGAAGAGAATGTGAATTTCGGATTGAATACGGATTCATACGAATACAAGGTTGATTTTGATTTAGGCGATAAAGTGGATGTTATAGTAGCAGATATTGGACTAGTAATGACGGCTAGAATTAGAAATATATTTGAGGTAATTAAGAGTGGATATAGAACCCTAGAATTAGAGGTTGATAATTTAAAAATCATGTAAAGGAGTGAATTTAATGAAAAAGAAAGATGGAGGATTTAAGCAAATAGCAAGAAGTATGTATTTTCTAGACAAAATGAATGCAATAGGTGGTGTAGCCGTAGCCGTATTGACATACGTATTAGGTGAACATTGGTATTTATTCGCATTCTTCTTATTTATGAACGTTGTGGATTACATTACAGGGTGCATGAAATCGGCTATCGCTCACAAGCTAAACAGTAATAAAGGATGGATTGGAGTCCTGAAAAAGCTAGGATATTGGATTATGATTGTTGTTGCGTTCGCATTCAGTGTATTCTTGGTGGAAATCGGAGAAATGTTGGGAATTGATTTCCGTGTAACTACATTATTAGGTTGGTTTGTGCTAGCTTCTCTATGCATTAACGAAGTGCGTAGTATTATTGAGAATCTTGTACAATGTGGATATAGCGTCCCTAGCGTGTTAACTAAAGGATTAGAAGTAGCAGATAAACTCATTAACGAAGAACAAGACAATGACGACTCAAGTACCTTGGAATAAGATTATTCTTGAAGAATTCATTAACTTAGCATTATTAACTAAGGATGAAGAAATGATTCTAAGAACTAGAATATACGGATGGACAGTTAGAGAGCAAGCAGATAGATTGGATATGAGTGTTTCTAGTGTGAATAGGATCATTAAACGAATCAAGAGTAAATATGATGATGTAGAGAAATATAGCGCAATTCTACCACCTAGAAAAACTAGTAAAAAAGAAACAAATCTAGATGATGATTAAGAGGTTGAAAAACCTCTTTTTTTTGACATTTATATGATATTAACACGAAAACAAATTGAGATTGACCCTGAATATAATTAGGGGTGTAAAGAGGTGATAGAAATGTATAATCCAATCAATGACAGAATTAATAATTTAATGAATCAAAAACAGATGATTGAATCACAATTACAAAATATTCAACAGTTAGCAAATATTCCACCTATTAATATTAATAATCAAATCACGCCTAATATGGCATTGAATGATTTCAATGGAAAATGGGTCAACAATGAACAAGAAGCAAGGAATATGATGGTAAATGGTTTGCCTAGTATTATGCTAGATAGAAATGATTCAGTGTTCTATATGAAATCATTAGACGGCAGTTTCAAGAAATACAGATTCCAAGAAGAAACAGAGCCAAAGAAAGACAATATAGAACAACGCTTAGACAAGCTAGAAGCTATGATATTAGGCTTAACAAGCGGAACTAATATAAATACAAAGGCAGAGAAAGAAATGCCTAGAAAGGAGCTTAAAGCGTGAATCCTTTAATGAATATGATGAACCCTCAACAAATGTTGTTGAGTATGTTACAACAAAGAAATCCACAAGCATTTAATCAAGTTCAACAACTAATGAAAAGTGGACAGAATCCCCAAGTATTGCTTAACAATATGATGGGGCAGTTAACGCCACAACAGAAACAACAGTTTGAAAATGTGGCTTATCAGTATGGGCTAAAACGCTAATTGCGTTGAAAGGAGGAAATATAAATGGAAAGCATGAATGGTATTCAACCAATGTACGATTTAGCAGACAGAAACAACAATGAATGGGGTAGTGGAAATTGGATTTGGATTATCCTTCTATTCTTCTTATTCGGTGGAAATTGGGGTAACAATGGCAACCTACAGAATGACGCATTAATGAATCAAGAATTCATTAAACGTGATTTATTCAACACAAATCAGAATGTATCTAGCCAAGGTTACCAAAATTCAAGAGATATCTTAGAAAGCCGATACACTACACAATTAGGCTTACAGAATCTAGGTCAACAAAACCAAGAGTGTTGTTGCGCAACGCAAAGAGCGATTGATGGTGTAAACGCACAAAGCTTTAAGAATACGTGCGACATTACAACTGCAATTCACTCTGAAGCAGAAGCAACAAGAGCATTAATTAATGCTAACACAATGCAAGAGTTGCGTGATAAATTAGCAGACAGAGACCGAGAGCTATTGACTACTAATTTCCAATTGAGTCAACAAGCACAATCTGCGAATATCATTAATACATTGCAACCAACGCCAAAACCTGCATATATTACTTGTTCACCTTATTACGCATATAATATGACAGGTTGTGGATGTAACCAAATCTAGCTCGAAAGAGATTAGGCAATAGCCTTTGGATTATAGGGTAGTCGAAAGGCTACCCATTTATTTTATAGGAGGAAAAGAAAATGATTAATAGTATAGCAACGGCAATTCAGACAGTAGCAAACGGACAAAATGTATTATTTACAACGGACAGAGTAAGAACGAAATCATGTCAATGTGCTTGTAAAGGTTGGCTCGCTCATGATGTAGGTAGTGGACTATTCACATTGACGAAACAAGGAATTTATGAAGTAGAATATACGGCAGATATTACAAGCGAAACGGTAGGAGTCGCTTCTTTGGAATTAGAACAGAATGGAGAAGCAGTAGGAGGGACAGAATCTTCATATAATGTAGCTACTGCGAATGCATACGGAAATGTAAGTGGAGTTACATTGATTCAAGTACCTTGTGGAGCTTCTTACACCATCACATTAGGAAATAATAGTGGCTTAGATTTATCTGTTCAGAATGCAAATATCATCATTAAAAAATTAGCGTAGGTGTATCATGCAAGAGGTTAGAAAAAGGAATCTAGACCTCTTAACGGAAGCAATGAGAGGACTAGAAAAAGGATACAATGATTTAGATTTCAGAGTCATGAGCCAAGCTTTAGACAATATCAAAGACATCGATACAATACTAGCTATGAGTGATGGAAGAACGGCTATAAATTCATTAAAAACAAATGATACAGATATCGAAGGAACGGAAATTGATGACAATATCGCATTAATGAATAGACATTTTAGGAAATATATAGAAGCTAAAAAAGAATATCGAAAAGATAATAACGAAATTGATAAGCGAACTTCTATTCGTGAATTAGAAGCTTTTCTTAGCGCTATGTATGGAATTTTAGAAGAAATGAAAACGTCTAGCGATTTTCAAGAAGAAAGAGAAATGGTAAGAGATAAATTAAGAGAAATGTTCTCAGTATATCAGTAAAAAAAACCTCTTTTATGTGCTATAATTGGTACATAAAGGAGGATTTTTAATAAATTATCAAAGTTTTAAAAAAGCCGTATTAGGCAAAGCATTCGACATTGACGGATACTATGGTGCTCAATGTTGGGACGGATTCGCAAAGTACATGATTGACTTAGGATATCAAGCTATCCATTGCACGACAAGTAGTTTTGTTAAGGACATTTGGAACAATCGAAAAACAAATGGTATCTTGAATTATTGCAATGAGGTATCAATCATGCAACCGGGAGACATTGCCGTCTTTAAAGAAGTAGCAGGAGTTACGCCATACAGTCATATCGCAATCTTTGATTCTGATATTGACGGAAAGCAAGGATGGTTCTTGGGCCAAAACCAAGGTGGAAAAGGTGGAGCATTCAATTTAATTAAATTGCCTTATTATGCAACCTTTGATACTGCGTTTAGACCTAAATGTTTTGCAAATACAGGAGCAGTTAAACCAAGTATTCCACAACCTGTAGAAAAGATTGACCAAATTTTACATCCAGGAAGCTATGTAACATCCGTACAAATGAAGATTGGCAATCAAGGATTGAAACAAATCAATAGCGATTTATGCGCATACCTTGCACCATTAGGTGGTTGGTTTCCAATTCGTCTAGTTGATAAGGTTCGTAATTCTGATGGCTACAATGACAACGTATTGCACACAACAAATGCGATTGTCTATGTTACAAGAATCCGCGTTGATGAAGTTAACGTGCAAAAGAACCTTGCGAAAATCGGTGGAATTTGGGTAAATTGTGGCCAATTAATTGAAGTAGCATAAATTACATATAAAACCTTCAACTATTTTTTGTATATTTTTATAGCTCATCTACTAGAGTAGAAGGAGTATCCTAGGACGTATGATTTATACGTCCTTTGCTTTTTTGTGTTAAAATATATGCACATAGATTAGCAGAGTGCACAATGCAACCAATACCATAATATGGTATAATGTCTATGCTTAGGAGAATATGATTGTATTCTTTTTATCTCGTGTACCAATTATAGGAACAATGAAAAACGAAACTGCTACATATTTAATTGTGGCAGTTTTTGTGTTATAATCATTCTTGGAAAAAGCCAAGTTAGTCAAATGGCTTTCAAAGAAAAAACATATCTATTGACGAATATTTATGTTTATCAGATTTTCTTGCAAAGAACCTAGCTAGAAATAAAAAAGCAGATGTTTAAATCGTAAGACTTATTTTTTATTCCACTGATTAGAATGCAGACTAGTAGCATTTGAAAGTGGTCTTTTTTTTATTTTCCTAAAAAAGTTCTTTACATGTACATACATGTATGTTAATATATATATGTACTTAAAGTACACAGGAGGAAACAGAAATGACAAAAGAACAATTGATGAATTACAAGGAATTTGGAGAACACACTGATTTCGTTAAAAAAGCAGATGAGTTGAACACTAGCGGAGATTTATACTACTATGACAAAAGAGGAATCAGAACTACAGATATCAACGATTGCCTAGATATGATTGAATGGAAAGGTGATGTAGGATATTTAGAAGGGTGTATCGTAATTGAAGTACATCATATTTATGGATATGTTGACACAATTGAAGTACCATGTGAAATTTGTGTTGAAGGATGGGACGAAGAAGAAAAGGTATTCGATATGGAGTCATATACAATTAAAGATGTTGAAGAATGGTAAATATCATAAATTGAATGATTTAGGAGGAACAAGAAATGAAAATTAATAATATTGAGGTAATTGGAAATAAATTTGCATATGATGGATGTCATAAAATATACATCATTGAAGATGAACAAGATGAGCAGAAAGCTATTGATTGTGGATATGAAATCATGAATATATCTGATTTGATTGATACATATCGATATAGTTGCGAACTTAGATTTGTACGAAATTGGAAGCTTGATAAGCTATATGTTGGGCAGTATGAATATGCAACATTTGAAGATAACGGGAATACATTTGAATTTGCAAATGAATTTGATGATGATGAAGAATGGTATTAGGAGGAATGGTAAATGGCTTCAGAAGCAAAATTAAAAGCTAACGAAAAATACATCAAAGCGAATACAAAGACAATTTGTGTTCGCTTGAACTACAATACAGATAAAGAAATCATGAAGAAATTAGAAGAAGTTGATTCTAAAATGGGGTACATAAAAGAATTGATACGAAAAGATTTGCAGACTAAAAAAAAATAGTCTGTTTTCTTTAAAAGCTCTTTACATGTACATACATGTATGCTATACTATATATGTACTTAAAGTACACAGGAGGAAACAAGAAATGATAGATACTACTAATGCAAAATGGGACTTCTCAAAAGAAGAAGAATATGTTATTAAATGGTTCAACGATAATGGATTTAACGGAAAGGTAATAAAGCAATATGTAAGCAAGACAATTTTTGAAATTGAAAAAGACAACATAGTTGATAAATTTGAATTACCGCAAGGAATTGTATTTAACAGTATATCGTCCTATATGAAACAATTCAAAAAAAACTGGGATATGATATGTGAATTACATAAATTGAGACAATATCATATATAGAATACATCTTAAATAAAAGAATGAAATAAGCGTACAAATGGTGTACGCTTTTTTATTGGCATAGTTTTTGGCATATTTTATAACGAAAAATATATTACATACAATTACGAATTATTACAAAATATTACAGAAATAATATTTAGATTATGTATCTGTAATTATGGTATAATAGTTCCGTTTATGGTGGAGGATATGTGATGGAAGCAATCGAAGTTTCACATTTAACTTTTTCCTATGACGGGAAAAATGATATATTAAAAGATGTTTCTTTTTCAATCCCAAAAGGAAGCTATACAACGATTATTGGACATAATGGTTCTGGTAAGAGTACAATGGCAAAACTAATCATTGGTTTATTGGAAGCGAAAAAGGGTAAAATTCAAATTTTAGGTCAGGAACTAAATGAAGAAAGTGTATATGAATTGAGAAGTCATATTGGAATTGTATTCCAAAATCCAGACAATCAATTTATTGGTTCTACAGTGGCAGATGATATTGCCTTTGGTTTAGAAAATCATTGTGTAGAACAAGAAAAGATGCAGGGGATTATTGAAGATGTTGCAGGTCGTGTTGGAATGACGGATTTTTTAAGTGCAGAGCCGACTAAATTATCTGGTGGACAAAAACAGCGTGTAGCGATTGCGGGTATCTTAGCTATTGAACCGGATATTATTATTTTTGATGAATCGACAAGTATGTTGGATCCTCAAGGTAAGGCAAGTATTAATGCGCAGATTCGCAAGTTACATGAGGAAAAAAATATCACTATTTTATCAATTACACATGATATGGAAGAGGTTGCTCAATCTGAAAATGTCATAGTATTAGAAAATGGTGAGATTGCGATGCAGGGAACACCAATGGATATTTTTAAACAGGAAGATAAGCTAGCTAAAATGCAGTTGGATATTCCTTTTGGTTTAAAGATTTCTAAAGAATTAAAGAAGCGTGGGATTTTTAAGGAAAATGTATGTCGTTTAGATGAGGTGGTAGAAAAATTATGTCGATTGAAATAAAGAAGTTAGAGCACACATATAATGAAAATACCCCTTTTTCGCATGCTGCATTAAAAGGTATTGATCTTTCAATTCCAGAAGGAAAAGTTACAGCTATTATTGGGCAGACGGGTTCTGGCAAATCAACTTTGGTTCAACATTTAAATGGTTTGTTGATTCCAACAGCGGGTACTTTGGATATTTGTGGCTTTCATATTCAGCCTTTGTTGAAAATCAAAGATGTGAAGCAATTGAGAAAAGAAGTTGGACTTGTATTCCAGTTTCCTGAATATCAATTGTTTGAAGAAACGATTGGTAAGGATATTGCGTTTGGACCAAAAAACTTTGGAACAAGTGAAGAAGATGCTTCCCAACTAGTAAAGAAAATCTTGCCTGTTGTAGGTTTGGATGAAAGTTATTTGGATCGTTCTCCTTTTGATTTGAGTGGAGGACAAAAGCGTCGTGTTGCAATTGCCGGTATTTTAGTATTGAATCCCAAAGTTTTAGTTTTAGATGAGCCAACTGCAGGTCTTGATCCTCAAGGTGCTCAAGAAATGATGACTTTATTTATGAACTTAAATAAAAAGGAAGGAAAAACCGTTCTTTTAGTAACTCACGATATGGAGCATGTCATGAATTATTGTGATCATGTAATTGTGTTAAGTCATGGTGAAGTAACGCAGGAAGCGAATGTGAAGGAATTTTTTAAGCATCCTGAATATCTACAAGAGATTGGTATCAATCCACCTAGTATAGTGCGTTTAAAGATGCAATTAGAAGAAAATGGATTTGACATGGATCCAGATATTATGGATATGAATTCACTTGTGGATTCAATAGAAAAGCAGGTGAAGAAACATGAATAATGTTGCGTTAGGACAATATATGCCATTAGATTCTGTGGTTCATAAGATGGATCCTCGATCTAAGATTATGATCATGTTATTTTTAATGGTTGCGATATTTATTCCTGCAGGAGTCCTTGGATATGTGATTATAGGTATTTTTATTTTATTGAGTTTGTATTTATCAAAATTAAATATTAAATATGCATTAAGAACAATGAAACCAATGTTATGGATGATGGCTTTCTTGTTGGTTATTAACCTATTGGTTATTAAAACAGGAACACCTTTGTTTTCAATCAAGGGATTTACAATCTATAGTGATGCCGTAAATCAAACGTTATATATTGTGGTTCGTTTAATGTTGATGGTCGTTATCACAACTGTATTAACAGCAACAACAAAACCTTTGGATTTGACTTTGGGAATTGAAAAATTGTTGAAGCCTTTTGAAAAGGTTGGTGTACCAGCTCACATTATTGCGATGATAATCAGTATTGCGTTGCGTTTTATTCCAACATTGATTGAAGAAACACAGCGTATTATGAACGCGCAGGCAAGTCGTGGTGTGGATTTAGAAAATGGGAGTATTAAAGAAAAAATTATGGCCATTTTGTCTTTAATTGTTCCACTATTTGTTTCTGCATTTGATCGTGCAGATCAACTTGCGAATGCGATGGAAGCTAGAGGGTATGATCCATCTAGAAAAAGAACACGTTACAAAGTGTTAAAGATGCAAACTATCGATTATGCTTCAATGATTTTAAGTGTTTTCGTTCTTTGTGCTTGTATTGGTATTTGGGTATTATGATTGTAAAAGCACTTGTCAGCTATGATGGTTTTAATTATGCAGGCTGGCAAAAACAAGAGAATGCGTTAGGCATTCAACAAGTGATTGAAGAAGCTTTGTATAAAATTACTAAAGAGAATGTGGATGTTGTTGCGAGTGGAAGAACGGATGCTGGAGTTCATGCATTAGGTCAAGTCTTTCATTTTGAGACAAGTAAAAATATTCCGGCTATTCAATATGAAAGAGCATTAAATGCGTTGCTTCCTAAAGATATTCGTATCTTAAAAACGGAAGAAATGCCCGATGATTTTCATGCACGTTTTAGTGCTGTAGGCAAACGTTATGATTATTTTTGTTCGTACGATATAAAGAATCCTTTTAATTATAAGTATCGTAATTTATTAACTAAAAAATTGGATATTGAGACGATGAAAAATGCATCAAAAGTATTCTTGGGATCTCATGATTTTACGAGTTTTGCATCGAGTAAAATCGATCCTAGAAAGCCTAGAGTTAAAACGATTTCAAATATTGAAATTAATGAAGAAGGTACAGACGTGCATTTTATTTTTGAAGGTACTGGTTTTCTAAGATATCAAGTTCGTATGATGACGGGTACTTTAATTGCGGTAGGTCAACATAAGATAGATATTGATGATGTGCAAAGAATGTTAGATGCGAAAGATAAGTCGGCATGTCGTTATAATGCACCGAGTTGCGGATTATATTTAGTGGAGGTAAAATACAATGAAACAAACTAATTTTCATACACATACTTCACGTTGTCATCATGCCTTTGGTAATGATGAAGAATTTGTTCGTACTGCCATTCAAAATGGTTTTGAAGTATTGGGCTTTTCAGATCATGCGTGTTGGAAATATGACTCCGATTTTGTGGCGCATATGCGTATGAAGCTTGATGAATTTGATGATTATAAAGATAGCGTTTTATATCTGAAAGATAGATATAAGAAGCAGATTGAGATTCGTTTTGGTTTAGAAGCTGAATACTTTCCTAAATATATGGATTGGTTGTTAGATTTCTGTATTGAAAATGAAATTGATTATTTGATTTTTGGCAATCATTATTATGGTACAGATGAGGATCACATTTACTTGGGTGGTGCTAAAGGTAAGTATATTAAAGGATATTTTGATACTTGTGTTGAAGGTATGAAAACGGGTATGTATGCATACCTAGCTCATCCTGAATTGATTTTAAGAGATACAGGTGGTTTTATCACACCTGAAATTGAAGAGGGATTTCACCGTATTTGTAAGATCAGTCAAGATTATAATGTTCCATTAGAATTTAATGTGTTGGGTATGCAACACAATATGCGTATGGGGTATGAAGAGTATCCACACACTAAGTTTTGGCAAATCGCTGCTCAATATAATGTGAAGGCAATTCTAGGTATGGATGCGCATAGAATTTGTGATTTGGATCAAAAATTATATAATTTGGCTTTGGAAAAATTATCTGAATTTGATGTAGAAATCATGGATGATATTCCTTTAATTGATTATAAAAAAATAAAAGAAAACAAGATTAAAGTTTAGCAAAAATAAAGCTAAACTTTTCAATGTCATTAAGTTAAGAAATGACGAACCATCCAGATACTATTGTCTGGATGGTGTTTTTATTTGAAAGCACGACGAAAAATGTAGTA
>JABLTP010025176.1_pt1 | contig 42009 bp, 31 predicted proteins | sample 7160111 | NCBI WGS metagenome assembly JABLTP01 (sample SAMN14651227, study PRJNA627086) | human gut metagenome | isolation source: feces | host: Homo sapiens
ATCACCTTTCCGGTGGTTAAGCTGAGGGGTTCCACCTGTTCTCATTCCGAACACAGAAGTTAAGCCCTCATACACCGACAGTACTGTGCTGGCGACGGCATGGGAGGATAGGCAGCTGCCGGATTCCAAAGAAACAGTCGAAAGACTGTTTCTTTTTTTTGTTCCTGTTTTTATTTGCATTTCGACTATCATTTAAAAGGCACTATGCAAAAAATATACACGAATTTTGCTTGACTTCACAACGTTAGTATGCTATTATGTGTATATCGAAAATCGAAGAGGGGCATGTATTTAATGGAAAAAAAGAAATCTGCAAAGAGAAATGTTCTTTGGAAAGTAATTCCCGGTTTTGTTATCGTTTTGCTCATTGGTTGCATTGTTTACCTTTGCGCTGTCGTGAAATCAAACACTGCCGCACGCATGGATTCAATGCGGTACAGGATTTTGTTTGATCGAGAGTGCACGGGCAGCGAAATTGTTAAGGCTGCGGAAGAGCGCGATTATGATATCATTGTGCTGACAGGCGAACAGGCGGAAGAAGCAGGCGAGGCCATTGCGCCGTTTGTTACCGAGAACTGCCTTGTTGTGTTTGAAAACATGACGCTTGAACAGGTCCAAAAGGCAACCGGGCTTGCCGAAGGGTTTTCGGATGAGAAAAGCAGCAGGAACGCAAGCATCGGCCTGATGATGAAGGGCGGCGCGCTCCGGCTGTGCGGCTTTGAATCCAAAAACGGAATTATTGACAGACTGACAAACGCAACCGTTGTGGATGCGGCGGCTGATATGCTCAGCAACAATAAATAAGAACTCGATTATGACTTGAAGCTTATGCTTCCAAACTGAAAGTGAAACGCAGCACGGCGGAGTTTTCCCTGCCGTGCTTTTTGCTGCAAAGTTTTCCGCAAGTTATATTTATTTGAGGAAATTATGAACCGTACCGAAAAATGTTAATTTGCCGCCTTTTTTCAGAAAAAGAAACAATCGGATACTTTTCGAATGCTGTTGACAGCCTCTGAATACTGTGTTAAAATGTAAATAATTGGAGCGCAATTTAAATTATTATTTAAATCATACTCTAAGGAATAGTTTTTGCAAACAGGAGATTCGGACTCGACTGCGGTCGCGGTATGAATGACGGAAACAGTGCAGCGCATTCTCCGAAATCCGATGCTTGGGCTTGTGAACGATATCAGCGCTGTTCACTCGAATTGCGTGATATAAAAAAATCATTCAGGAGGCGTTATGAAAGGAACGAATTTCAGAAGAATACTCTGTATTCTCATTGCAGCGATGCTTTGCATCGGGCTTTTGCCCATCGGTGCTGCGGCGGACAGTTATGCGGCAGCAACTGAACTTCGCAGTATGCAGAAGGTTCGTCGTGAAATTGACGGCGAGCTCTTTGAACTCGAAAGCGAACTTGACTCCGACCTGTCCGCTGTTGAAACGGTTGACAGCCTGTTCGAATATCTTGACGGAGATTCACGAATCAAGAGCATCAACCGGCAGAACGGAACAACTTTCGGCTACACTCTGAAATCCGGAATGACCGTTGTGTATGATTACAATATCGTTCACGGCATCAGAGAAGGTTCCGAACCTGTTAAAATCGAGCTTTCCCCTGCGGAAGAGGTTCGCGGTATTTTGGATGACGGTGCGGTCACGGCCTCAAACAGGAATGTTGCCGTTTATGCGCCCTATTTGGGAATTGATGAGGGTGTCGGCGCTTACTATTCGGAAACTTTCGCTCCCGTGATCAGCAGCTACACGGGCGGAACTTTGACCGTGTACGAAGGCAACGAATGTGATGTTACCGATTTGACAGAGATGTATAAATACGGCGTGATCATGTTTGACTCGCACGGTTTGGAATATGACGGGCTGAGCTATATTGCGATTCACAATGAGAACGGTGTCACGGCAAGCGATTACAGCAACGGCTGGGTTGTGGAACTTGCCGGCGGCGGCATTGCCGTGAATTATCTCTATCTGAATCACTATGCAACCGCAACCATGCCGGGCAGCTATGTTCACCTTGCAACATGCAGCGGCGGCAAGGACGGCAATCTGCTGAACTATTTCACTTCACACGGTGCTTCCGTTGCTTTGGGTTATGATGAAACCGTGACCGTTGCATATGATGTTTACATCTTCCAAGATATTTTGAACTCCATGCGCGGATTGGGCGTGTCCGAATGCTACAATATCGGGCAGGCACTTGACTATGCGAAGAGCCGCCGCGGTGAATACGATCCTTATTATTATGAGGATGAGGGTATATACACCCATCCCGTACTTGCGGGCAACAGGAACTGGTACTTCCCTCCGCTTTACACGGTGAACTTCATTGTTGAGGGACAGACTGCGGCGTTTGAATCCTTTACGGTAACAAAGAACACGGTGTTGAACCTCAGCGACTTCCCGACGCCGCCGACGATTCCGGGGAAAAACTTTTCTCATTGGAGGGGTCCGAACGGAGAGACCGTTGCCGGAAGCCTGACAATAACAGCCAACACAAATATAATTGCTTCGTACACCGTTCCGACCTGCACCGTGCAATGGGTGGACGGCGCGACGGAACAGGTGCTGAAAACTCTGAATATGCCCATCGGAGATACCGTTACAGTAGAGGCTTTTCCCGAGCCGCCGGAGCATGAGGGCAAAACGTTTGAATATTGGTCGGTTAACGGTTCCGAATTTTTCGGCAGCAGTTACTATCTTACGGGTGATACGACTTTCCGCGCAGAATACAGCAACGAAGTCTACACGGTAAGCTTTTATTCGGGACTCACCGGCGAACTCATCGGAACACGCACCGCAGAATACGGCACGGAAATTCCACTGTCCGAATTTCCGAAAGCTCCCGATGCAGTCGGATACAATTTTGCCGAATGGCAGTATGCGGACGGAAGCGCCGTTTCGGGAAGCATCAATGTTACGGAAAATACAAGCTGCTATGCGGCTTATGAAGCGAAAATGTACACGGTCAAGTTCTGGGATGATCACACCGACGTCATTCTTCGTACCGATACTGTGCCTTACGGAACAGTGATCAAGGCGGAAGATTTCCCCGAACACATTGAACATGAAGGCTATGATTTTAAGGGATGGTACGGCTACGGCGAGTTCCTTGACGAAGTTACGGTCGTGTCAAACGTTATAATCTACGCTACCTATGAGCAGCACCCTTATACGGTCACGTTCGTTGACGGTTACAACGGTGAAACGCTGCAATCCGTAACCGTGCTCTATGACAGCGGCCTTTACAGCGACGAATTCCCCGTTCCGCCCGTTCATGAGAATGCGGACTTTGTCGGCTGGTATGTTGAAGGGACCCTGTTTGAAGGCTCCTATCTCAGAGTGTTGGGGGACATGACGGTCACAGCGGTTTACAGCGGGTTCGAAACGCATACGATCACGCTTGTTGACAGCGATACCGGCGAAACATATGAGACTTACGAAGTTCGAACCGGAACGGAAGTTGACCTTGCGGACCTGCCCATGCCGCCCTATCGTGAGGGAATGGTGTTTGTGGGCTGGCTTGTAAACGGCGAACTGATGGAGTCGGGAACCGTTATCGTAAACGAGGATATGGTCATTACGGCGGTATTGAGGAAAGAGACTTTTACCGTGAGATTCTATGATACCATGGCAGACAGCTTTTTTGTGACCATGGAGGATGTTGAGTACGGCACGGTGCTGAGCGTCAGCGATTTTCCCGCGCCGCCCGTTCACGAGGGAATGGAGTTCGCAGGCTGGGATTACAACGGACGCATAATAACCGAAGAAACCGTAACGATTACCCAGCCCATGGTTTTTGCGGCGGTTTACGCTCCGCGCACGTGCAATTTGACGGTGATTGACGATTACACGGGAGAAACGCTGCTTGATACCCCTGTCAGTGTCGGCTTCAGCTTGGAAGTCGGCGAAATACCCGTTCCGACCCATGAGGGCATGGTATTTGTGGGTTGGTTCATCAACGGGGAGCTTGTCACGGATGAGATAATCACCGTTGAGGAGGACACGGTTATTCACGCGGTTTTCGAACCCGAAGCCCCCGTTATCGGCGATATTAACGGCGACGGCACGATTGGAATTGACGACGCGCTTATGCTTATGCGCTATGCAATAGGAACGGAGGGCCTCACCGATGAACAGATTGCGCGTGCGGATCTTAACGGCGACGGCGCGGTTGACGTTTTCGATGCTCTGCTGGCTCTGAGAGCGGCACTTAACGGTGAACAGCCGCCGTGCATAAAACCGCAGAACACGGCGGGCAAGGCGGAGGCATAATAAATCCTAAGAAGAATAACGTTTTGCACTAAAGCGAACGGCGCGGCAGGAATAAAATTTCCCGCCGCGCTTTATGTTAACTCGTCCGTTGAGTCGTTTTATTAACGTTAAATCAAATATATTGGGGTTTGCAGTGCATATGCACTTGACTATTTGCGCTTAAAAATGTATTATACGACTGTAAAATGCGGCACACAATGTTTCTTTGTGTGCTTGGGTTATGTAAGGACACTTTATCATAATAATGAGAGGTCACAGTGATGGATAAAAAGACTCTTGTTATCGGCGTTATCGGCGCCGATGTTCACGCGGTCGGCAACAAGATCCTGTATCATGCATTCACCGATGCGGGTTTCAATGTTGTCAATCTCGGCGTTATGGTTTCTCAGGAAGAATTCATCAACGCCGCAATTGAAACGAACGCCGATGCAATCGTCATCTCCTCACTCTATGGTCAGGGTGAGCTGGATTGCCGCGGTATGCGTGAAAAATGCGATGAGGCAGGTTTGGAAAACATCCTGCTCTATGTGGGCGGCAATATCGTTATCGGCAAACAGCCGTTTGACGAGGTTGAAAAGCGTTTTAAAGAGATGGGCTTCGATCGCTCCTTCCCGCCGGGAACCCCGCCGGAAGTTGATATCGAGGCATTGAAACAGGACCTGCACGTTGAGGAATAACCTGCGGCTCTGATTGTTTACTGATTACGATTGCAAAGCGGGGAAAAAACATGAAACCTGTTCTTTTGATCGATTTCGGGAGCACATACACAAAGGTCACCGCGGCGGATGTTGACGAAGGCAGGCTGTTGGGCACGGCAAATGCCTACACGACCGTTCAGTCGGACATTAACAACGGACTTTCCGACGCGCTTTCAAAGCTTGAAAAAGTGACCGGAAAACTTGATTTTTGCGAACGCTACGCCGCCAGCAGCGCGGCGGGCGGTCTTCGTATGCTTGCAAGCGGGCTCGTTCCGGAACTGACAGCGGAAGCCGCAAAGTGTGCAAGCCTCGGTGCGGGCGCAAAGGTGCTGAAGACCTACGCCTTCAAGCTCAATGAGGATGATGCGGACGAGATAAAGGCGATAAATCCGGATATTTTCCTGCTTGTCGGCGGCACGGACGGCGGCAATACCGACTGCATTCTGCATAATGCGCACGTGCTTGCGGATATAGGCGGAGATTTTCCCGTCATCCTTGCGGGCAACCGAAATGCCGTGCGGCAGTGCGAGCGCATTCTTGACGGGCGCGAAGTGCATATTTGCGAAAATGTTATGCCGAAATTCGGCACGCTTAACATTGAACCGACCCAGAAAGAGATTCGCGAAGTTTTCCTTAAAAGAATCGTGCAGGCAAAGGGACTTACCAAGGCGAGCGAACTTATTTCCGGCATTATGATGCCGACGCCTTCCGCAGTTATGGCGGCAATGAAGCTGCTTGCGGAGGGAACGGATAATTCCCGCGGGCTTGGGGAGCTTGTTGCCGTTGATGTCGGCGGCGCAACAACGGATGTTTATTCCGTTGCAAACGGAATGCCGGCCGACCCGCGAACCATGCTCAAGGGTTTGCCCGAGCCGTATATCAAGCGCACGGTTGAGGGCGATATCGGCATGAGATACAGCATTCGCGGAATTGTGGATGCGGCGGGAATAAAAACGATTGCAGAGCTTGCAGGCATGAGCGAGGCGCGTGCGGAGGAAATCATCAGTATGTTTGCCGCAAACACAGATCTTTTGCCGACGGACGATGAAACCGAACGGTTGGACGAAGCTCTTGCATGCATGGCGGTGCGCACGGCGGTGACAAGACATGCGGGCCGCATCGAAGAAGCGTATTCAATGATGGGCACGACCTATGTTCAAACCGGCAAGGATCTGCGTAAAGTGCAGAAGCTCGTTGTCACGGGCGGTTCACTGATTCACACAACAAACACGGCAAAGATCGCGTCGTTTGCGCTCTATGACCAAAAGGAGCCGACATCGCTGAGGCCGCTCAGGGCGGATGTGCTTGTCGACAGAAAATACATTATAGCCGCAATGGGTCTGCTTTCCGAAAAATATCCGGAACAGGCGTTGAGCATAATGAAACAAGAACTATGCAGAGCCTGACGAAAACAGGTTCGGTGCCGAACCTGCCTTCAGGCGATTTCCCAATAAAAGAGGAGCATTTAAACAATGAACAACCCCAATATCAAAAACAAGCGCATTCCCGATGACGAATTCAACGCGATCCGTGCCGACGTGCTCAAGCAGTGGCCGACCGGCAGGGAAGTTGATCTTAAAGAAGCCATCGAATACCACAAGGCCATGCCCGCTCACAAAGTTTTTTCAAAAAAACTTGTTGAAGCAAAGGAAAAGGGTATCACTTTGATTCAGCCGCGTGCGGGCGTTGCGCTGATTCCCGAACATATCAAGCTGTTGACTTATCTTCAGGATAACGGCGAAGCCGATCTGCTTCCGACAACCATTGACAGCTACACCCGTCAGAACCGCTATGAAGAAGCCGAAAACGGCATAAAGGAGTCCCAGCGGCTCGGCCGTTCCCTGCTTAACGGCTTTCCCGCCGTCAATCACGGCGTCGCGGGCTGCCGTATGCTCATTGAAGCATTGAACACTCCCATTCAGGTGCGCCACGGCACACCCGATGCGCGCCTTTTGACCGAAATTGCCTATGCGGGCGGTTTCACAAGCTATGAAGGCGGCGGAATTTCCTATAACCTGCCCTATGCAAAGAGCGTCCCGATGGAGGAGACGATCCGCGATTGGCAGTATGTTGACAGGCTTACGGGCATCTACGAAGAAGCGGGTGTTTCCATTAACCGTGAACCCTACGGTCCGCTTACGGGAACTCTTGTTCCGCCCTGCGTATCCCATGCGGTTGCGATTATTGAAGCTTTGCTTGCGGCAGAGCAGGGAGTTCGCAATATCACCGTCGGCTACGGCCAATGCGGCAACCTTGTTCAGGATGTTGCGGCGATCCGCACCCTTGAAGAGCTGACAAACGAATACATGCATAAATACGGCTATGATGATGTTATCATAACCACGGTTTTCCATCAGTGGATGGGCGGTTTCCCGCAGGACGAAGCGAAGGCATTCGGCGTTATTTCCTGGGGCAGTGCAACCGCTGCACTCTCAAAGGCAACAAAAGTCATCGTCAAAACTCCGCACGAGGCGGCGGGCGTTCCCACAATGGAAGCAAACGCACAGGGTCTGCGCTGCACAAAGCAGGTCATCAGCATGCTTTCCGACCAGGTTTGCACCGCAGCCAACCTTGAGGAAGAAAAAGATATTATCCGCAGAGAGACGCGCTGCATTGTCGATAAGTGCTTCGAACTGGGCGAAGGCGACATCGCGATAGGTTCCGTTCGCGCTGTGCTTGCGGGCGTTCTTGATATTCCGTTTGCACCTTCCCGCTACAATGCGGGCAAAATGCTTCCCGCACGCGATAACGACGGTGCGATCCGCATTCTCGACATGGGTGCGCTGCCCTTCACCGATGATATCAAGGCGTTCCACCGCGCAAAGATCGAAGAGCGCGCAAAGGCCGAAAAGCGCAATGCAACCTTCCAAATGGTCATTGACGATGTTTACGCGATCAGCAAGGGCCGTCTTGTCGGAAGGCCGCAGGCTCTCCGCAGATAAACGGACGCGAATCGGCTTCGGCTGAAAATGCACGGCGGCGCGGAATGCTTTCGTGCCGCCCGAATACTTAAATTTCTTTTTTGAAATAAATTTTTGAAGAATTGAAAGGATACTTTTATGAAAATTATCGATGTTATCTGCTCCGCAGGCAGAACAGGCTTCTATTTTGACGATCAGCGCGCCATTAAAGCGGGCGCAAAAAGCGACGGCGCCGCATACGTCGGCGAACCCAAAACCCCCGGCTTTACCTCCGTTCGTCAGCCCGGTGAGTCCATCTCCGTGATGCTCGTTCTTGAGGACGGCCAGATTGCATACGGCGACTGCGCTGCCGTTCAGTACAGCGGCTGCGGCGGACGCGATCCCCTCTTCCTTGCAAAGGACTTCATTCCCGTTATCGAAAACTATATCAAGCCCGAACTCGTCGGCAAAGAGGCGGACAATTTCCGCGCACTTTCCGAAATGGTCGAATCCATCCATGTTGACGGCAAACGTCTGCACACCGCAATTCGCTACGGCATGACTCAGGCGATTCTTGACGCTGTTGCAAGGTCCACCGGCAGAATGATGTGCGAAGTTGTTGCGGACGAATACGGCTGCACCATTTCCGACAAGCCCATTGATATTTTCACCCAGTCCGGTGACGATCGCTACACCAATGCGGATATAATGATTATCAAGGGCGCACAGATTCTGCCCCATGCGCTTATCAACAACGTTAAGACCAAGCTCGGCGAACACGGCGAACTGCTCGAACAGTATGTTGCATGGCTGCGTGACCGCGTGCTTCAGCTCCGCACGGATGAAAATTACAACCCGATTTTCCACATTGACGTATACGGCACAATCGGTGCCGCATTCGGCAATGATAACTACAAGGCAATGGCCGATTACATGGCGCGCCTTGAAGAAGCCGCAAAGCCCTTCCACCTCCGCATTGAAGGCCCCATGGATGTTGAAGACCGCGAAAAGCAGATGCGCGCGCTTGCAGCAATCACCAAGGAACTTGACGACCGCGGAATCAACGTTGAGATCGTTGCGGACGAATGGTGCAACACTCTTGAGGACATCAAGTACTTTGCCGACAACAAAGCGGGTCACATGGTTCAGATAAAAACTCCCGATCTCGGCGGCATCAACAACACGATCGAAGCTGTTCTTTACTGCAAAGAAAAGGGCATCGGCGCATACCAGGGCGGCACCTGCAACGAAACCGACCGTTCCGCACAGGTTTGCACCCAGTGCGCAATGGCAACCCAGCCCGTTCAGATCCTTGCAAAACCCGGCATGGGCGTTGACGAGGGCTATATGATCGTTTATAACGAAATGCAGAGAATTCTTGCGGTTCGCAGGGCAAAACAGGCAAAATAAGCCTTAGCGGCAAAATCCGAAAAAAACCATAAAAAGCGGCTCGCCCCGACACATTGCAAAATGCAATCGGGATGAGCCGCTTTGATTATTTCGATTCTTTATGAATGCAAAGGAACCGTTGTTTTGCCGGCAAAGGCCGATTGAAGAAGTGCTTCAAAAAATCGCCGCAGACATGATTCTGCCTGCGGCGATTCGGACACTTTGGTTTCACATTAGACGCAAACAGACTGCCGCACTATAGATAAAGTGCAATTGCGTGCGAACGGCAATAAACAATAGATTGCCGCAAAAGTATGAAAAGTCATATTCTTAATCCCAATTCTCCTCGGAGGGATCCAACGGAGAGAGGCTGCTTTCAGGAAAAATCGTCAGCTTCTCGACCAAACGGACTTTGTTCGATTGAAGCAGTGCCTGAGCCTGCGCACCTGTCAGCGTCAGTTTAACTCCGTATATGCGATACCTGCCTTGCTCCATTGCTTGTTTCAGCATGACAAAGTTATCATGGAATTCCTGCAAGTCAGCCAAGTCTTCTGCCAGCTGGAAGTCTGTGTCATCGCTGCTGTAGGAGCTTCCGGGGACTTTAATATCGGATGTGTCTATATCCTTGCCGAATGTGTCAACAGGGGGCTGCGTAACAAAAGGCTCGACAGTCTCATCATACATATAAGACTCCCGGATTTCCGCAGCCTGCTGATCATAACTGTCCAACTCGGAACAGATGCTGTCGTAGGTGTCCGCATAGCACTCGGCGGCAATCTGCGCCGCCGTTTTGCCTTCACAGTCGAGATAACCGCCGTACATCGGGTCGTCAACGCCTTCGGTTATACAGTCGTATACCTGGGTGAAGCCGCCGCAGTCGGCGAAGAGCTGCGTAAACTCCTCCGTTGTGACGCTGTCGAGCGAGACAAGAACGGTATAGGTCTTGTTCGGGTTTTTGCTGAATTCTTTGTAACATGACTGCGCATATTCAATGCGCTCCTGCGTGTTGTGAATCATTTGGTCTTCCGGATTTATGCGCTTTTTAAAGGCCTTGTAAAAGAAGAACACGCCGACTGCCAATGCCGCCGTAAGCACAACGGCAAGGGCTGAAATGAGAAATTTGCGTTTTGATTTCATAAGATTTAACCTCCTGTCATGAAATCGTCGAGCGGGGGAAAAACAATGCCGTGAGCGGACAACCGAAAGATTGTTCGGCGGTAAACACGAAATTACGCGGAGAAAATCAAATGCGCTGTCCTTGCTCCTTCCCAGTATAACACATATACCCGATATTTGACAACAAAAAACAAGGCATTAATAAAATATATCAACTGCACAACAGAGATATTTCAACGGATATTAAAACGTCAAAAAGAAAAATCACCGCAGACATGATTCTGCCTGCGGCGAAAATATCAAAAGCAAAAAAAGCGGAACAATCATTTTCAGCGGGCAAACTGACTCTCGTAAAGTTTTTTATAAAAACCATCGGCGCGGAGCAATTCATCATGAGTTCCGCTTTCAACTATGCGCCCGCTGCGCATAACAAGGATAATATCCGCCTCGCGAACGGTTGAAAGCCTGTGCGCAACGATAAAGCTTGTTCGGCCGTGCATAAGCTTTGCAAAAGCATCCTGAACGAGAAGCTCCGTGCGCGTATCAATGGAAGAGGTAGCCTCGTCAAGGATCAGCATCGGGGGATTCAAAAGCATAACGCGCGCAATGCAGAGGAGCTGCTTTTGCCCTTGGGAAAGGCTGCCGCCCGCTTCGTCAAGTACGGTGTCGTAACCTTTCGGAAGACGCATTATGAACCCGTGCGCGTGACAGGCCTTTGCGGCGGCGATGATTTCGTTTTCCGCTGCCTGCGGCCTGCCCATTGCAATGTTTTGCCGAACGGTTCCCGCCTGAAGCCATGTTTCCTGAAGAACCATGCCGAATTTTTTGCGCAGCTCATGGCGGGGCATGGAACGGGTTTCCACTCCGTCAATAAGAATTTCACCTGAGTTAACGTCATAGAAACGCATGAGCAGATTAATAAGCGTCGTTTTGCCGCAGCCCGTCGGGCCGACGATTGCAACGCGCATTCCGCTTTTTACCTCAAGCGAAAAATCGCGGATCAGCTCCGTGTCGGGCGTGTAGGAAAAACAAACATTGCGGAAGCTGACATTGCCGGTGCTATCAGCCTTTTCATTGCGTTGAGCAGGGTTCGGCGCAGCGGCGGCATCGACTTCCGCAGGGGTGTTGATAAGCTCAAACAGCCGCGCCGCACAGGCAAACGCGCCCTGCAATTCCGTAATGACTCCGGAAATTTCGTTGAACGGCTTTGTGTATTGGTTGGCATAGCTTAAAAAAGCGGAAAGTCCGCCGACGGTCAGCCCGCCCGCAAGCACGGAGAATGCGCCGGAAACGGCAACACCTGCATAGATAACGGCGTTCACAAAGCGTGTACACGGATTTGTGAGAGAGGAAAAGAATACGGCGCGGAGGGAAAACTTTTGCAGCCTCTCGTTAACTGCACTAAAGCGTTCTTCGGCGCGGGCTTCGTATGAAAATGCACGGATGAGCTTTTGTTCACCGATGAATTCATCGATCAGCGCAGTTTGCTCCCCGCGGGTCTCGCTTTGTTTGCGGAACATGGAGTAGGTTCGCTTGGAAATAAAGCTTGCGACCGCAAGCGAAAGCGGCGTCACGGCAACAACAACAAGGGTTATCAGCGGGTTGACGGTGAGCATGAACACGAGTGTGCCGATAATGGTCATAATCCCCGTGAACAATTGGGAAAAGCCCATCAAAAGCCCGTCCGCAAGCTGATCGGCATCGCTGAGCATACGGCTCACGGTTTCGCCCGCCGGGTGCGAATCGAAATAGGCGAGGGGCAGTTTTTGAATGCGGCGGAATGCTTCTGCACGGATATTGCGAACGCAGCCGAAAGTTATGCTGTTGTTGCAAAGGCTCACAAGCCATTGAGAAAGTGCAGCTCCCGCCGCAGCCGCACCGAGTTTCAGCAAAAACGGTGAGATCTCGGCAAAGTCAACCCTTCCCGCGCCGATGATGCAGTCAATAATTTTTCCGGCGAGAACGGGGATCAGAAGCGTTAAAAACACATACACGAGCGAAAGCCCGAGTGAAAGCGCGAATTTAAAACGATAAGGTTTCAGCCGGCGCAAAAGCTCCGCAGCGGTGCCGCGCCCCGCTGAATCGAGTGTAAAACGTAATTCTTCTGAGTACGCAGATCTTCCTTTTTTGTTTAAGCCGTTTTTGCTCATTTTGCCGCATCTCCTTCGGGTGTGTTGTTCGGAATGCTAAGCTTTGCCGCTTCGTCCGGGAACTGAGAGGCATAAATCTCGCGATAAACAGCGCAATTGCGCAAAAGCTCTTCATGCGTGCCCTGTCCGACGGCGCGCCCTTCATCCAGAACGATTATGAAATCCGCAAACATGACCGAGGCCGCGCGTTGGGACACTATGAAGGTCGTCGGCGCGGGGGAAAGCTTTCGAATTGCGGCGCGGAGTTTTGCATCCGTTGCAAAGTCCAGAGCGGATGCACTGTCATCAAGAATCAAAATTCTTCCGCCGTGAACAAGGGCGCGCGCAATGGACAGCCTTTGTTTTTGCCCGCCGGAAAAATTGCTGCCGCCGCGCAAAACGGGTTCATCAATGCCGTTCGGCTTTGTGCGGACGATTTCCGCCGCCTGAGCGGTTTCAAGTGCCGAAAAAAGCTCCGCTTCGGAGGCATTCGGGTTGCCCATTAAAAGGTTGCTGCGAATCGTGCCCTCGAAAAGCACTGCTTTTTGAGGAACAACGGAAACTGCGGAGAGCAGTGCGGCGCGGTCGTATTCATCCGCATTCACGCCGTCAATAAGCACCTGCCCCTTTGTTGCGCTGTAAAAATTCGGAACAAGGTTCACAAGCGTGCTTTTTCCGCTGCCGGTGCCGCCGATAATGCCCACGGTCTGCCCGGGCTTTGCAAAAAAGCTTATGTCGAACAGAGCTTCCGCTCCGGCGTTTTTGTATTCGAACGATACGTTTTTAAATTCCACACTTCCGCAGGGCGAACCGTTCGCAGGCAGCTTATTGCCGCCGTGTGCGCCGCTGTCAAGCTGCATGACTGCCGCAACTCTGTCCGCACAGGCGAGGGATTTTGTGATGGTTATGAACAAATTGGCCATTTTTATCAGTTCAACAAGAATCTGCGCCATAAGATTATACAGCGCAACGACCTGCCCCTGAGTCAGAGAGCCGGAATTAACTCGAATTGCACCGCTTTGCAAAAGAATTATAACAGCGGCATTGATAATTATCAGTGTGAGCGGGTTCAGCAGCGCGGAGAGTTTGCCCGCGTTGATTTGAAGACCGAGAAGCCTTTCGCTTCGCCTGTCAAACGTCCGAATCTGCTCTTCCTCACGGCAAAAGGCACGCAGAACACGAACGCCCACAAGGTTTTCGCGCACGGTGCCGGTCACGCTGTCCAGCTCCGCCTGAACTTTTCGGTATTTCGGGATGGATGCCAGCATGATCGAAAAAACAACGGCGCAAAGCAGCACTATAACGCCCGCAAAAATGAGTGCGCAGCGTGTGTCGATTGTGAACGCCATTATCATTGCACCGAAAACAACAAACGGGGAGCGCAGAAGCAGGCGCAGAGAAAGGTTGACGCCCGTTTGAATCTGGTTGATATCGCTTGTCATGCGCGTTATCAGTCCGGAAACGCCGAGAGTATCAAGCACAGTGTAGGAAAAACTTTGGATTTTTTTCAGCAGAGCGGCGCGAAGGTCGGTGCAGAAGCCGATTGCAGCCTTTGCCGCGAAAAATTGTGCCGTTACGGAACAGAGCAGGCCGACCGCCGCAAGTGCCAGAAGCAAAAGCCCCATATTAATAATGAAGCTTTTGCTTTTGCCGTCAATGCCGTTGTCAATAATTGCAGCAACGATGAGCGGCACAAAAAGCTCAAATGTTGCTTCCAAAAGTTTGAAAAGCGGAGCCAGAATGCATTCCTTTCGGAACTTTTTCATGTATATCAAAAGTTTCTTCATTTTCACTTCCACCTTTGCATTCAGCTTTTGCGGGAGGCGGTGCATCCCGACGGCACAATGCGGCTGCATCCGTCTGCGCGGCGGAATTGTGCCTTATTTGAAACATTATACAGCAAAATCAAGGCTGTTTCCATATAGAATGAGGCAATGCCGCAAGATAAATTCAATTCGTGCGGAAATAGACAAAATTAAGCCTTGTGAATGCTGTAAATAACCAATATAATATTAGCAGGGACGGAGAAGAGCGGCTCTTGCACCGAAACGGGCTTTCCCGCAGGAATAACGGAAACGGAAAGGATGAACTGAATGGTAAAGGAACACAAAAAACACGGACGGCGGGTGCTGTGCATTTTCACGGCGGTGATTGCGGCGGTTTCAATGCTTTGCTTTGCGGGCTGCGACTCAAAATCAACCGAGGAAAAGACAGTTTCGGGAATTATCACCGTTATTGCCGACGGAAAGTACACTTTGCAGCCGGGGACGATCGAAAGCACCGAAAATCAATTTCCCGGCGGAATGAATGACGGATCCCGCCGTGACGGTTCGGCTCCGGCCGCACCGAACAACAACAGTAAAATTTCGGATAATGACGGCGCCGAACCGGCCGACAGCAGCGCGAAAGATACAAATACAAACGATAGGAACGATACAGGCAAACAGAGTGAAGGCAATCCCCCCGAAGGCAATCCTCCGGAAGGCAATCCTCCGGAAGGGAATCCCGGTTCGGGCATGAACCCGGGCGGCAGCAAAATAAGTTTCACCGAAAACGGTGAAGCGGCGATTGAATTCACCGTTGCAGAGGGTGCATATATTGCGAGCGGCACGGGATTCGTTTCGGCGGACAAACTTGCGGTCGGCAGCATTGTGACAGTTCGATTGAACGAAAAAAACGAGGCGCAGGCGATGATAATTTGCAGCGCCGAGGCGGGCGGTGCGGATGCAGCGATTCCGAACGATCCGAACGGACAAAAAAATACAGCGGCTCCGAACACACCGACGGTGAGCGATGAGCCGACGGTGAGCGATGAGCCGAGTTCCGAGCCGAACACAACGAACACCGGCTCAGTCAGAGAGAAAAACTGATTTTAAGATATATTTCTTCATGCCTCCTACACCATAGACTAAAGAGCCTGCCGAAAAAGCAGGCTCTTTTCCGAATCCCGTGCGGTCTAAAGCTTTTGATTACAGCTCATTAAGCATTGCGCAAACAAAATCCTTTGCAATTTCGGAAGCACGGGAACAGTTTTCTTCAAATGTGCCGACTCCGCTGTGTTTTGCGGTGTCCGTGATGCAGCGCACCGCGATGAAGCGAACGCCGTTCAAATAGCAGACATGAGCGATCGCAGCGGATTCCATATCAACCGCAAGCGGTGCAAGGCGGGAATTAATATCCGCACGTCCCTCGTCGGCAATGAACGCTTCACCTGTTGCGGTACGCCCGAAAAATATTCGCTGTCCGCGTTCGGCAAGGGGTTTTGCTGCGGCTTTCGCTGCCGAAACAAGCTCCGAAGAGGCGGGGAAGAACTGTGTTTTCATAAACGGGTGATAATCGGTCAAAATACGTTCGTGAACATCGTGATAACAGGCTTCGGCTGCAACAACGGTGTCGAACAGCTGAAGGTCTTCCGCCATTCCGCCGGAGGCTCCCGCACTGATGACGGTGTCCGCACCGTAACAGTCTATCATAATTTGTGCGGCTGCGGCGGCATTAACTTTGCAAACGCCGCAATAAACCGCCGCGACTTCAAACCCGTTCAGCCTGCCCTCGTGAATGCGCAGCATTGCCCGTTCGGAAATTGTCGGGTTTTCAATCAACGGAAGAAACGGAGCAAGCTCACGCTCGCTCGCACAGATAATTGCAATCTTTTTGAATTCGGATTTCATGATCATAACCTCATTTTATAAATTACTTTAAATTAAATATTACACGCAAAGATATATTTTACAGACTAAGACGCAATACGCGCCGCAAAACGCAGAATCATGCTGCGGGGCTCGTCAATCAGCCACGCGGGCAAATCTTCAACATAGACCGTGCGTTCAACGGAAAGACCCTTTGCTTCCGCAAGCTCAACAAAGCGTTTTACCCACGGCGAGATATAAAAAATCTGCTCATTGTCCGCCTCGTGTAGGAACATGCAGGCATATTGCCCGGCGGGAAGGAACTCATTGGCGGTTTCCGAACGGCAATGCTTAAAAAAACGGCGCGGATGAAGGGCTTCGGCATCCTCTTCAACCCCGAGATAATGACCGAGGGAGAAGTAACTTATGCCGAGGGAATGATTGCTGCCGACATTATCGGCGTTTATTGCGGAGATTGGCAGTGCGGGCGCATTTTCCGTAAAAATCTCGCCGGGCGTGTGTTCAAGATAACTTTTGCGCAGGGCAATTCTCCGCTCAATATAGCAAAGTCCCGCCTGCATATCCGCCATTTGCTGCATGACGCGCTGACGGCAGTCGTTTACAATGTCGATATTATGTCCGCTTTCGCAGAGCAGCATGGATTTGATTTCACGAAGATTCAGCCCCGCCGATTGCAGCAGGCGGATGGATTCCATGCGCGGCAATTGCGAAAAATCGTATTCACGGTAGCCGTTGGGCAGTATGCGCGCAGGCTTGAGCAAGTCGATTTCATCATAAAAGAACAGCGTCCGCTTTTCAACTCCGCAGAGCTTTGCAAATTCCTTTGTTGTCACGGCGGCTCCTTCCGCGGCTGAATGTTTTCGGCATGAAAACATTGCGCGTCCAAAAAATTTTTTGAAAGGGCTTGACTGTAACGTTACGTTATACCCTATATTGATTGTATCACCGAAATCGACATTATTCAACCCCAAAACGGAGGTTTTTTCGGGTCGCACGGTTCGAGTGCGGCCCGGAGACCCTCCGAAAACGGTGATGAAGCAAAAGGCTGATAAAAGAGGCGGGGTTCCGTGCTTTTTTTGCATAATCAGATGACTCCTTTCGAAAACGGGGCGGCGCGGCTGCCTCGTTTTCGAGTTTGCATAACGGAGCGCGGAGTGGCAGGCTTGCAGAGGTTTCGGTTAAATCCGCCGAAATTGGGGCGGCACCGGGCTGAACCTGCCGCGAAACCGCACCGAATTAAAACCGAGATTATTAAAGCAATTATAAAAACAAAATGAAAACTCCGCATAAACGGCGGAGTTTTCGCATGAACAAGGGAAGATTGTTCCGATTGAATTGATGTATGCTGCAAGGATAACAGGAAATATATTTTACTTATTCTTTCCCGCGTTCCTTTTGCCTGCGGAACGCTTGCTCCTTGCGCTCATTTTGTTGAGTGCGGCAACACAAAGAATCAAAACGCCCGTAACAACAAAGATGATGATAAGCCCGAGCAGCATGACCTTAAGCGAATCGACAAAGCCGAAATCATCCTTGCTGAAATCAAAGAATCCCTTCATAACGAGTGAATTTGTGCTGAATAACGTCATAATATTCGCTCCTTTCCGTCAACCGAGCATGGAACCGAAGATGCTGAGAATCAAGCCGCCGGCAATGACGGACGCAATCTGACCGGAAACATTTGCGCCGACAGCGTGCATAAGCAGAAAATTCTGATTATCCTCTTCCTGCCCAAGCTTGTGAACGACCCTTGCAGACATCGGAAAAGCGGAAATGCCCGCCGCACCGATCATTGGATTTATCTTTTTCTTTGCAAACAGATTGATGAATTTTGCGAAGAAAACGCCGCCGACCGTGTCAAACACGAATGCAACAAGGCCAAGCCCCAGAACAAGCAGCGTCTGCGGGCGCAGGAATTTGTCCGCGCTCATCGTGGCTGCAATGGAAAGCCCGAGGAAGAGAGTGATAAGGTTCGCAAGCACCTTCTGTGCCGTTTCGGAAAGTGCATTCAGAACGCCGCATTCACGAAGCAGATTTCCAAACATCAGGCAGGCAATGAGCGGCAGACCGCCCGGCGCAACGATGCCGACCACAAATGTGATAACGATCGGGAACAGAATTCGGGTCAGCTTTGAAACATCCCGCTGTTCGTATTCCATGCGGATAAGCCGTTCGTGCTTGGTTGTGATAAGCTTTATTACGGGTCGCTGTATAATCGGAACAAGAGCCATATAGGAATATGCCGCAACAACGATCGCACTGAAAAGCCCCGGGTTGTTTGCGCTGATGCCGAGGTGGTTTGCAACAACAATGCTTGTCGGGCCGTCCGCCGCGCCGATTATCGCAATGGAAGCGGATTCCATCGGCCCGAACCCGCAGAGGGTTGCCATGCAGAGCGTGAAAAATATGCCGAACTGCGCCGCCGCACCGAAAAGCATAAGTTTTGGGTTGGTCAGCACGGGGCCGAAGTCGATCATTGCACCGATGCCGATGAAAAGCACCAGCGGGAAAAATTCGTTTGCAATGCCGCAGTCGTAAAGAATGCGGATGATTCCGCCGTCCGCCGCAATTGCGGAACCCGGCAGGTTCACGATGATCGCGCCGAATCCCATCGGCAAAAGAAGAGTGGGTTCCATATCCTTTTTGATTGCAAGATAAATAAGGATCCCGCCGATGACCCACATAATGGCGTTGTCCCAGTTCGCGACGGCAAAATCGCGTGCGATTTCCAAAAGACCCATAGATGCTCCTTTGTTTTTTGTTTTTGCGGCTGCGCACTGCGCATCGCACAGTCTGCATTATACCCTTTTTTATATTCATAAACAAGTGCAAATTTGCAGCTTTTTTCCGAAACGGCAAATTAATGAAAAATTTACGCTTGATAAGGCTTGACGGATGTAAATGTTTTCGGTATAATATCAAATGTGACAACACAAATATGTTGATATTGGGAGGTTTATGATGAAAAAGAGGCTGCTTTGCATTGCGGCGGCGGTTTTGATGGTTCTTGCTGCGGTTTTTGCTTTCGGCTGTGAAAAACAGTTCCCGAGCGAACAAGAGGTGCTGAAATCGCATCTCGATAAGTATTGCAGGGAAAACGGCGAAAAAATCATTGAAAAATACAAAAACTATTTCAGCGGCGCCCAATGCTCCGCCTGCTATGTTGACGATTCGGCTCTTGTGATCGAGTTCAGATTTGACGAGAAAATATCCGATCCTGAGTTTCAGCAGAGGTTTGCTCCGGATACGGAAAACATCATTGCCGAGTTCCGGCCGATCGCTCAGGAGATTGCCGATGCATCGGAAATCACATATACAGGCGTTGTCCTGATGTTTTTGGACAGCGAAGGCCAACGGGTTCAATCAATTCCGATTGGTGCAAATAATTCGAATATGATTGTCGATTTTTCGGATTAGGGTAATAAACCGACACGGGCATGTTCGATTGAATAAAACATCGGGCAAAAGAAGAATCGGGCGGACGGCAAAAGCTGTTCGCCCGATTTGCTTGCTTTTGAGGGGCGGCGAATGTATAATGAAACAGAGAAAGCCAAAAGGGAGGGATTGAAAATGATGCAAAGCGGTGCGGACGAACGAATTCTTGATATAACGCCCGAACTCAGACTGCGGAGGTACGCGGGCGAATGCGATTTTGCACTTGAATGGTATTCGGACCCGGAACTCGTGTTCCTTGTTGACGGCGTTCGTGAACCGTATACTTCGGAAAAACTGCACAGGATGTATGATTATTTGAACGTTCACGGTGAGCTGTATTTTATTGAAGCAAAGGAAAACGGTGAGTTTCGCCCTGTTGGGGATGTTACGTTTTCCGTGCAGGATATGCCGATTGTGATCGGCGCGGCAGAGTATCGCGGGCGCGGCATAGGCAGGGCTGTTGTAAGCTTTCTTGCGGCAAGGGCGAAGCGGAACGGCATTTCGGAGCTTTTTGTTCAGGAGATTTATTCGTGGAACATCTGTTCGAAACGCTGCTTTGAGTCGGTGGGATTCGTGCCGTATAAGCCGACGGAAAAAGGGTTTTCCTATCGGTTGGAGTTGCGGCAGTTTGAACCGAAAGGGCTTTTGCCGGAACAGGATTATGCCGAAACAAAGTGAACAAATGCAAACAAAACCCTTCCGTCAAACGTTCGGCGGAAGGGTTATTTGTCGGGCGCGGTGCCGAAAGCGAAAAGTCAATCGCTGTGTTCGGCGGCAAAGCGTTTAATTGCCTCAAAGGTTTCATCGGAAATAACATGCTCGATTTTGCAGGCATCCTCTGCGGCAATTCCGGCGGAAACACCGAGCTTTGTGAATACTTTTGTTAAAACGCGGTGACGTTCGAATGTTTTTTCGGCGACCGAACGCCCTTCATCCGTGAGATAAAGATGTCCGGAACCATCCATGATGATATAGCCGTTTTTCTTCAATATACCCACGGCGCGGCTGACGCTGGGCTTTGAATAGCCCATTTCTTCCGCAACGTCAACGCTGCGAACCTTGTTCAACCTGCGGGAAAGCACAAGAATGGTCTCAAGATACATTTCACCGGATTCCTGCAAATGCATTCGATTCACCCCTTTCAAAGTTTTTTTAATTCGGTTGAACCTTACATAACTGCGGTCAGAAGGTAGATGATATAGGCATCGATCCATTCGGAGGGATCGCGTGACAAGCTTGACGCATAGTCGGCATAGGTAACATCCTCATCGTTTGTGAGCATATAACCGGAGCTGAAAACCTGCGTTGAAGTGCCTCTTACGCGGTCAATGGCAACGAGATATTTATATTTGTCGTCAAATGCCTCTTTTGTTCCGTCCTCGTTTACCTGTTCGTAATGCGTGCGATAAATGCCGTCCTTGTATTCAATATCGACAACGACAAGCTCCGGCTCACCGCCGGTGACAACTTTTTCATAGTAAGTTGCAACGCGCAGAAGTGCAGGGCTGCCTTTTTTTGTTGTTTTTGCAAAGTCGGTCATGACGGATGAATTTTTGATGGTTCCTTGGCTTTGGTAAACAACAAGGCAGCCATCCGCCTCAGCCTGTTCGGGTGTGTAATCGGCAGGAATTTCGGAATAGGCGCAATAGTCGGTTTCGATCGTCTGCGGAGTTTTTTTGCAGGCGCAAAGGCTCAGCACAGCAGACACGAAACAGAGCGCAAGTGCAAAAATTATAACATTGCGGAAGGTTTTTTTCATTGTTTTTCTCCTTTTGCGGTTTAAGTTTAAACGGTGTCGGACGCTTCAGCGGCGGGTGATGATAACGTTGCGGAGCCTGTCATCAAAAACGCGTACGCAAAGCGTGAAAACAAGTTCGTATGCGATAAAGAAAATCTCAATCGCAGGAATAATAATGTACAACGGATAATTCGGCAGCTGAGCGATTATGTCAAGACTGAACAGCTTGCCTGCGCCGAATATCACAAGTGCAGCAAGGCCGTTGCAGAGGATAAGCTTTGCGGCAAAGGCAACAAGCTTGTCGCGGATAACGCTGTCTATGCCGAGCTTAATCATTCCGTAGCAGCCGAAAAACAGGATGTACGCTGCAAAATACAGCTTGTTCGGAATCAGAAAAAAGCATATCGCGCCCGTTGCCGCATAGCTCAGAAGGGCGTAGACGAACCCGCCGCGTTCCCTGAGGGGTATCCACGGCATGAGCGATGTCAAAAAGCACAGCGCAAGCTTTGCCGTCGGAATGACGGATGCCGCATAAAGAAACACAACGCTGAGCGCGGTGCTCATGGCGGAAAGGGTCAGTTTTGTTGTTGCAGAAATTTTTTTCATGTTTATAAAGCAATTGCAAAGCCCCAAAGGCGGCTGAAAAAGCAGAAAATCAGCAGCAGGGAATCAGATCTCCGCCCATGCATTCGCAGCAGGAATCCGCACAAAGCAAAGTCGAACAGCAGTTGCATGCCGTGTTCACGGTTGCTCCCGTATCGCCGTTGTCATAGGTGTGGTAGCTCCGCGTGCTTCGTGCGTTCAGGGAATCCCTTGCGCGGCGGTACTCCGCATTGCCGGGTTCCATCGAAACGGCTCTGTCAAGATAATTGCGGGCGGAGGAGTAGTCGCCGCCGCGGAAACAGACAATACCATAAAGATAATGCCATTCCGCATTGTGCAGCGGTATGCCGTCCAGTATTGCCTGCGCTTCATACAGAGAGCTTGTGTTTATGCATTGCCGCACACGCGCGAATTCAGCCGAAAAATTGCCGGAATAACCACTGCCGTAATTTCCGGAATAACCGCCGGAGGAAGTGCGGGAGCTGCTGCCCGAATAACCTCCGAATCCGCTGCCGGAATAAGTGTTTTGGGAAGCGGAGCCGTTTTTGCGCATGTTTGTTATTGTGTCATACGCCTCGTTGACCTGCTTCAGCTTGTCGTTTGCAAGATCCTTCAGGTCACTGTCCTGATAGCGATCGGGGTGATATTTTTTAACTAACTTAATGTAGGCGGAACGGACCTGCTCATCGGTGGCGGTTTCCGAAACGCCGAGCACCTCATATGGGTTCACGGGTTCGTCCTTTCTAATATACAGGCAGAAAAAATCAGGCTTTGTGCGCCGCCGTCGTAATGCCGTCGTTCGGCAGCGGCTGTTTTTCCTTTGCGAAAACGGCATCGGAAACGGCAAAAAGCCCTTGGAACAGAATGCTGTCGAGAATCGCCCTGTCGCGGCCGGTGCTCAACAAATTATATGCCGAAATTGCAGAATTTATCGAGATATTAATAATAAATTCTGCATCATCGCGGGTGCAGCCGCAGATATTGAACGGGTTGAAAAGCGAATGCTTTTTGTCGCTTTCGCGATCGTCCCATGCATCGCAAAGGTAGATGAACCTTCCGATAAAAAAACCGGTTTCCTTCAGCGCGGGGAGTTCCTTTTGGGGAACGGGCGCCGACGCAAGCACATCGCGCAGCATTTCCCCGAAAATATTGGCGGGAAGATCCGGCGAACGCAGCGTTTGCGAACGCAGCGTTTGAGAACGCAGTTCCGCCGCTGAATCGTTCTTTGCGGCTTTGCGGCGGGGAAAAGCCCGACTGCCGCGATAAGGTGCTTCAACGGAGGCAAGCTCCCGCATGTGTTTTTTTACCGCTGCATAAACTTCCGGCCGGCGCAAACGTGCTTTTTTGAATGCGCAAAGCAGGGGGAGTTTTGCGGCAATTCGCAGCGGCTTCCCGTCCGCAATATCGTCCGAAAGCTTGAATTCGGAAAGAATAACGCAGACATCGGCTGCAAAATCGAGGGCGGCGGAAGGCGAACCGAGCATTGCCCGCTTTTTGCCGAAGGGCTTGAACGGGCAGCGCAGCAAATCTTCAGGCGAATCTTCGCCGCTGACGGAGGCAGCGAGCAGCGCAAGGAAGGTGCAGTCAAAGCTCAGCAGCGCACGGGCTGCCGTTCCGTACCGCGCCCCGAGACGGCGGCATAATCCGCAGTACCATGCATCATAGCGCGCTTTTTCGCGGACCCGAAGCTCCGGAATGTTTGGCTTTATGTATCCGAACAAAGTTTTTTCCGCCGAAAGTTGATTTTGCGGGCAAATCGCAGGTGCGGCGGATTCCGCGAACGATTTTGCCCATATCGTATTTTATACCAATACGGACTTTTTTTCAACCGTCCCGAGGCAGGACAATTAAAGAAAAACGCGGAAAATTGTGAAATTAACGCGGCAATCGGTGCCGCAGCCCGTTTTTAAAACACGCTCAACACGCGCATATACATGAATATATAGCAGGCATATGCAATCGCAGAGACTGCAAAAATTGCAGCGGTTCTTTCTTCCGACTTGCAGCTCATTGCAATTGCAGCGATAATTGCGGGAACAACGCTCAAATAGCGCATTGCGGAAAGCAGCCATGTGCAGCCCATTGCAAGCGCGAAATAGGCGAGAAAATGCAGTGTGTATGCGGCGGGGAGCTTGCGTGCGCGGCGAAGAATCAGCAGCGGAGTCAGCACAATCAGTGCGACCGTCGGCAGGAAGAGCACAAACACGGATGTGATGTTCGTTCCGTTAAACGCTCCCGAACCCAATGCAGCCTTCAAATCACCGATTGCCCTTTGATACATGTAGCGTGCCGTATCAAAGAAAAAGCCGAGACCCTGACTCCAGTTGGATTTTTGGTACACGGAGAACATAAACCAATCGCCCGCGACGACCTTGTTTATGTAAAGATAGGCAAGCGTGCCGAAAGTCGATATAACAAGCGAAAGCGCAATTTCCGCAATCGCCGAACCGATTTTTTTTCCGCTGCGGGCTCTGCGGACACAGTACCCGATGCCCTCAATCGCGAGAGGAACCGCAAGCAGCACGCCCGGCGAACGGGTGAATCCGGCACATGCCGCGGCTATGCCCGCCGCAAGGTATTTCTTTTTTTGCAGGGCATAGAAGCAAAGCACGGTGAAAAGCATGAACAGAGGCTCCGTCATTCCCGAATTCAGAAAAATCGAGCCGGGCAGCAGCAGCCAGATGAAGGGCGCAAGGCGTGCCTTTTTTTCACCGAGCAGAGGCCGAAGCGTGAGATACAGAACGCCTGCCGCCGAGCAGGAGGCGAGCGTGTTGATTATTTGTGCGGAAACAAAGCTGTTGTGAGTCAACAGGTTGAGCCCGCGCATAAGCAGCGGAAGCATCGGAAAAAACACGATAAGCAATCTGTCTTCGCCGGTTGAAGCATACCAGTTTTCGGCTATGCTGCAGTAATGCGGGGCGTCCGTGTTGACTTTTGTCCATGCAGTTTGCCAAAGGCTGAGCAAACTGCCCTGAAACTTAGGATTAAGACAGTAAAAAACGATCATTCCGAATATTGTCAGTGCTGCACGAAGAACGAATGCGGCAAGAACGATTTTGAGGAAGGTTTTTCCGTTTGCCTTTTCGATGCCGGACGGCGCAAGCTGAGCGTCGTCCCCGCTGAAAACTTTGATAATCTGCGGGACAGCCGCAATGAGCACTGCGGTAAAAACGGCAAGAGACACTGCCGAAACCGCAAGGCTGTCGATTTCGAAATTTGCACGGTTTTTGACACAGTACACAGCGAACAGCGCGGAAAAAGCAATTACGATGAATATGCGCACCAAAAGCACGGCGCGTTTTTTAGGATTCATGCGCCCGATTTTATTGAAAAAGTTAAGCTTTTTCGGTTTTTCTTCTTCAAGAGTCGATTGAAACGGTTCGCCTGCCGGGTCTTGAAGCATATCGCCCCGGGGCATCTCATTCGTTATATCGGCTGCCGCGTAATCAAACGCATTTTCGGCGGAATTTTGAGGATTATTTGTTTCGCCGCTTCGGTTTTCCATAAAAAAGGTCTCCTCCCGCAAAGATTTTAATCAGGACTTTTTTAAGTATATCACACTATGCGCACTTATTCAATGCGAAAAACAAACAAAAATGCGAAAGGGAAACGGGGAAAGAGCAAAATAAGCATAAAAAACCGGACAGGCTTTCGCCTGCCCGGCCGGGGTTCATGCTGCCGTACGCTTGTGAACCGAATCGATGAACGAATTCCGTTCACGGCGATGACTGCCGATTGTTACATAATGTTGTCGTATTCGTTTACGATGATGTTGTGTGCGGGCATTGCGGAAGTATCGTCGGATACTTTAACGGTGCCGTCGAACATGCTCTTTACAAGGGCTTTATAGTCGTCCTTTGTGAAGTTGTCCGTCCACTGGGTGGATTCCATGGGGATCTGAACGTAGTTAAGTTCGGGATCGTCGCCGGATACGAGGCCGAGGGTTGCGATCTTGCCGCCGTAGTTAGCCCAATTGCCGTTTTCGATAACGTCTTTGAGGGTTGCCTTGACGGTTGCGCCGAGACCCTTCATTGCGGAGGTAACGGTCATGCCTTCGGTGCCGAGCTTGTTGATGGTTGCTGCCTGGTCGGTGTCAACACCGATAACCTTGCCGTTTGCCTTCTTTGCAGCTTCGGTTGCGGAGGTGTAGATGCCGCCGCCGCATGCGAACACAACCTGAACGCCCTTTTCCTGATACCAGGTGTCCATATAAGCGGTGATTTCGGGAGTGCCTGCGAACTTGTTGCCGTAAACATATTCAACGGTGACTTCATCGTTCATTGCTTTGCCTGCGTCGTTGCAGCCCTGAACGAAACCGTAGCCGTAGCGGATAACAGCGGGAACTGCCATGCCGCCGAGGAAGCCGAGGTGGGTATAGCCGAGCTTAACCGCTGCATAACCTGCCATATAGCCGCAGAGTTCCTCTTTATAAACTGCGCAGTATACGTTCTCGCTGATGTGTTCCTTGTTGTTTTCGTCGATGAGACCGGCTCTTGCGCCGGTTTCGTCATGCTTATAGAAGCAGTCGAAAAGGTCGTATTCGGAAACATCGAGAGCGATGAACTTAACATCCTTGTACTCTTCCTTGTCCTGAACCTGATAAAGCGTTCCCGCAAAAGCAAAACCGGGCATAACGATGATGTTGTAACCGCCGTCGATGGCTTCTTCAACTTTTGCAACGCGCTCTTCGGTGGAGTCGCCTGCGGGTTTGAAGTACTGGAAGTCAATTTTGTTTGCACCACAGTATTCCTTGCAGGCTTCATAGGTGGTCTGGTTGAAAGACTGGTCGGTGATGTCGCCGTAGTCGGTGATCATTGCGACTTTGTAGTCGCCCTTCTGCGTTCCGCTCCGGTCACATGCGGCAAGCATGGGAACGAGCATCAGTGCTGCAAGAATGATTGCAAGCAGTTTCTTCATGGTATTTACCCTCCATGTGGAAAATTTGATTATATACGCGATGCGCGGCGGAAATTCCGCAGATAAACCGCGTATATATTCATTATAACAGACTTTCCTGCAAAAGGGAAGAGGAAAAATGAATCGGAAGTGTTTTTTTAGAAAAAACTTTGACGGTTTTTTCGGAAGACGCTGCCGTAGTACAGCTGCACGCTTTAATTCCGCGGAGACACAAAGAAGCCGGAATGCAAGCACGCCGACTTCTTATATGTTATGAGAGCGAAAGAACAAACTTCCGCCAAACTCATATGATGCCTTTACCGAGCACTTTCACAAGCAATGTCCTTCGCCTGTGGTTATTCGCGCTTCTTGCGAAGAGTAATAATGCCTGCTCCTGCGGCAATAACCGCGATGCTGAGACCGATAAGGCTTACAGCACCGGTTCCGGGCACGGGTGTGGGCTCCGGAGCATCCGTGGGAGGTACGGGTGTGGGTTCCGGAGTGTCCGTAGGAGGTACGGGTGTGGGTTCCGGAGTGTCCGTAGGAGGCACCGGAGTGGGTTCTGTCGGCTGCTCGGGATCGGAAACTTCAAGATCGTTCGGGAGGAACATTGCCATATAATCACCGCCGTTGTAAAGCCCTCCGCAAAACTCAGTTTCTCCGGTATGATAGTCGAGAATATAGAGACCGTTGGACAGGGAGTTGCACCAGTAAATGCACTGGTTGTCGTGATCGAATTCCATTGTGTTTGCGAAATAGGTCGGAATACCGGTATCGGCGATGATTGAGCATTCGCCTGTTTCAAGGTTGACGCTTGCCAATTTGCCGGTGTCAGTCCTGTCATAGGAACCGGTATCACTTGCAAGAATTGTGTAGGCATTTCCTTCGGAATCGATGGTAAAACCCCATGCGTTTTTGCCGAGGGTATTCATTTCGGCAATGGTAGTAATAGAACCGTCGCGGCGATCAACTTCGACAAGCCAAAAGTCGCTGCCGTAATGAGTTGCCATTGCAAACATTCGCTGCCGCTCGTGATCATAAGCCATGTCATAAACAAGGTAGTCGCCTGCTTCCTCGCCGGCAGGGAAGGTGATCTCCCATGTGGTAAGATCAATAATATAAAAATCGCCGCTGTATATACCGGGCTTGGTATAACCGTAGACATAATTGCCTGCAACGGCTGCGCTTGATGTGCCCGGTCGAACAGCGGGGCAGTCGGGAATGTCGAGGACATGCTCGATAATATCCGGGGCAAGGTCGGTAAAATGAGCGATGAAATCCTGATTGCCGCCGATCGGATCATACTGGATGTATGCATAAAGATTGGCAAACCGTGCATCGTTAGTGACAGTTACAGTTACGGCGGAACTGATACCGCCGTCAACGGATGTCACGGTTATTTCGGCGCATCCTTCGGAAACTCCCGTAACTGTGCCGTCTTCAGAAACGGCGGCGACGGAAGGATCCGATGAAGCAAACGTAACGGCCTTTTCGGTTGCGTTTTCGGGAAGGACAGTGTACTTGAGTTTATATTTCCCGTTTTCGGGAATTTCACGGGGTTCATCAACGATGATGCTTTCAACATGAATCATATCGAAAACGCGAACCTCATCCAACCATGCCGTGTCCCAGGATTCACTGTATTGGCCGTCCTTTTCATACACCCAGCTGAAAGTGTATTCTCCCGAGGAAGGAATGGGGAAGACAAACTTTTCGAGCGGAGCATAATAATTCATAATGCCGGACCAACGCGCAATTTCCTGACCGTTGGAATAAAAAATCAGGAAGTCACAGTCCTGCTGAGACATAACTCGATAGCTGAATTCGAGAATCTGCCCTGCTTGCGCAAAAACGGTTGTGGAGACGTTTGATTTTGAGCTGTCCAAGTCGCGGTTTGATGATTTTGCTGCATCGATGTCAATGGACCAGTCGAGTGCGTTGTCGGAATCTCCGTTAAAGAAAGTAAGCTCTCCTCCTTCAACGTTCAGTGCTTCGTCAAGAGTCTGTGCATCCCGCGTGCCGGCGGTAAGCCCGTTTGGGTCCGTTAAGAACGGCGCAGCTCCTGCAAGCGGCGCGGCAACGATCGAAAGCAGTGTCACGGCAGTTACGATCAGTGCAAAAAACTTTTTCATTTTTTTCTCCTTGTTGTTAATTTTATTTGCCCGTCAGCGGGCTGTGGCTCTGCGGCAAAGAACACCAAATATGTTGATTGAATGCTTAACCTCAATTCGGTGATGTTTACCGTACACTAAATATAATCTCTGACCACAGCTTTTGTCAATAGCTTTTTTCAAAAAAATATGGTATAATGGAAATATATTAAAATGTTGCCGCTGCATTTTTATGTGCGGCAGGAAAGTATGGTATCAACGATCGTATGAAACAGATGAGCCCTCTGCCCATTTTTGAGGCAAACTGCTTCTTTAAAAACCACATAAATGGCTTCACAACGGAAAGGTTTTATCAGATAATTAAAAAACGTTTTCCGAAAAATGAAGCGGAGTACAAAGCTCAGTTCGATATTTTGCTGCAGGTTGATGCGCAGCTTACGCTTAATATTGCGATAACACGGGAGGAAGCGGAATTGCTGTACTGTCCGCTTTCAATAAAGCATGATGAAGATTCTGTTGTTGCACAGGACGGACTTGCAGATATCCTCATACCGGACATAATGGCTTATAATTGCACAGATTGCAATGATTTTTTTGCGCACCTCCGTGCGGAAAAGCCGAATATTCCAACACGCATTGCCGCTGCGGTCTGTCCGGACGAAAAACCGCCTGCTGTTTGCGGAACAGCGGAATTGCTCGCACTGATTAACGGATGTGATTGGCGCGAAAGTTCAAAGCTGACATTGATAGAGCTTGCGTTTAATCCGGAAAAATATATCTCAATTCTTGAACGCGCTCTCATCCCTGTTGCTGCAGCATTTGAGGCATGCCGGGGACTCTGGAAGCCGCTTGTCGAGGCTTTCGATGCGAATTTCGGATTGCCGGAGCAATACGCCGATATTCTTCACGAAAGATTCGGCGACATTGTCCCAAAGGCGAAAAGATACTATGCTGTTCCGACAGTCACGGGATTCCGACAAGTGTTTTTTTCCGAACCGGGACAGGAAAACTGTATGGCGGTTATAGGTGTGCTCTATGATACTTTGCTGAAGATTTCGACGCTGGAGTCAAACTCGGAAGCGGAACTTTCGCGGATTATGAGTGTGCTGGGGGATCCGAGCCGCTTTAACATTGTTCTTCGACTTGCAAAGCAAAAATCTTACGGTCGGGAGCTTGCAAAGCTTTTGAATATTACTCCGGGCGCGGTGTCTCAACATCTCAGCATCCTTATGAGTACCGGACTCATTGAATCAAATAATATCGGCAATCGTGTTTATTACTCGCTTAACAACAAAAAAATGCAGCATTTTATTCACTTGCTGCAATGCACGTTTCCGCTTGCAGAGGAGGAATGACGAGCATACGCAGTACAGCGGAAATATAGTTGCAGAATGTATAAAAACTGCAAGTATATGCGTCGGAGCGGCTTAACAGTCGCTCTTTTATTATTTAACTAAAAGTTGATTTGCATAGTGGACGCGCAACTACTTTCGGTCGTTCGGCTCTCGCATACTTTTGAAACAGTTTCGCTGTTTATGTAATCTCATGACTTTGTCCGAATATATTGCCCTGTGCATGTATTTTCGTCTTTTTCGGTGTTTGCTTAACAGGCACTTTCTATATCCATGGAACAAAATCCCGAATAATTGTTCCATATGTATGGACTTTTCTTTTTTTATGTGCTAAAATGCATATACACGCATGATCGAGACATCGTGCGCAGAAAAAAGAGAAAGAGGAACAAAAATGAAAAGTATCAAAAGACTCGCGGCTGCGGTTCTGGCTTTTGTGATGCTGCTCACCGCCGCAGTCGGAATGACGACCGCCGCAGCGGAAGGCGCAGCAATCCCGGGCGCGGCGGCGAAAACGGCTCCGACGCTTGACGAGGCCCTCAACATTGCGGGCGGCACACTGCATTTTGAACCCTATATGCCCGGTGAAGTTGTATGGCCCGAGTGGACGGTTCAAACCGGCAGCGAACAGGGACATGAAGCTTATGCAATGAGCAGCACGGAGGACAGCACATATCTTTGCCTGAAGAATGTTGAACTCGGCGGCAACGAAACGCTGCAGCTGGACTACAAATGGTTCTTTATGTACAACGGCACCAGCAATTTGCAGGTTGAATTCGGCCCCGCGGGCGATCCGTACAACATGTTTGCGCTCACCGTTGAAAGCCCTGTCAATCAATACGACGGAACATGGCATGCGGGCAATGTTGACCTTGCGGAAGCTCTTGAACTTATGGGCTGGGAACCCGGCAGCTATGATATCAACATCAACTTCTCAAAGAACGGCGACGACACGAGCTATGCCTGCATCGACAATATCCGCCTCGGCGAGCGTGTTTCGGTAACCGGCGTTTCCGTGGAGGACGCTGAACTTTACGTGGGAACAAGCCGCAAACTGACATGCGTCGCTTCCCCCGTTGAAGCAACCAACAAGAAAGTCGTTTTTGAAAGCGATGACTGGAGTGTTGCGGAAATTAATTACGAAACCGGTGTTGTTACCGGTATCGCGCCGGGCACAACGACCGTCACCGTCACAACGGAGGACGGCGGATTTACCGACAGCTGCACCGTGACCGTCAGCGAACTCGGCGAGATCACTTTTTACGGCAACAGCATCAGCAGCTCATCCGGCACATATGCGGGCAATTGGATAAGCTTTACCAATCGCAGCCTTGAAACGGAGGCTGCAAACCTCGGACCTGCACTTCCCACGGGTTATGCGGCGGAATATGTCGGCGGGGTTATTTACGGTTACGCGCTGACGGAAGGCGGGATGCAGCTTTATACCTGCACTCTTGACAATCTGTCTCCCATTTCGCACGGCGTGCCCAACAATCGCAAGTATGTCATGGATATGGCGTATAACTATGCGGACGGCACGATGTATGCGCTGAACGTGCATTCCCACCTTGTGGGCGTTCAAACGGTGAAACGTTTTCTGTGCAAAGTCGATATCGTTTCCGGCAAGCTTTACGATGAAAAGCTGATTGACTGCGGCGACGGCGTTGAAGCGGTTGCCCTTGCAATTTCCGCCGACGGTGCGGCATATGTAATGGATAATTTCGGACAGCTCCGCACGCTGAATCTTGAAACGGGCACAACAAACGCTATCGGCTGGTCGGGACTGAATACGAGTTCACATGTTCAGTCAATGGCATTTGACCACGATACGAACACGCTGTACTGGGCAAATGTTATGGACGATCAATCCGCATTCTATCTTATTGACACCGTGACAGGTGCAGGCACATGCCTTGGCATGATCGGCGGCAACCCCACCGAAATTTCCGGTCTGTTCACCGTCAGCGAGAGCGTTTCCGCAGAACCTCCCGCACCCCGCGCGGTGACTGTTGCCTTTGTTGACGAAGTCACGGGCGAAACTCTCGGCACGGCAGAAAAACTGCAGTGCGAACAAATGACGGCCGAGGATTACCCCGAAGCTCCCGCGCATGAGGGCTTTGAATTCCGCCGTTGGAGCGTTGAAGCGGGTGATGAGGTCTATGAAGACACCGTTGTGAAAGCAAAATACACCCGCCTCCGCCATGAGGGCGATGCAGCTGTTATTCTGCGTGCAGCGGATGTGTGGGGCAACGGCGGGGGCTATCAGATGCTTCTTGACGCGGATCACAACACATATTATTACGATGGCTTTGCCGATCCCGATGATCTCGGCGAGACTCAGGTGATCCCTCCGTTCGGCGGCTTCACGGAATTCGGCGATGCCGATCCCGCAGACTACGAACTGTTCGAATACACCCTTCCGTTCGATGCGGACGGACGCTGCTCAACAGAAAACATCATTTGCGATGATATGATGAAAATCTATATCCCCGCAGGCGTTTACGATTGGTGCATCACGAACCCCACTCCCGGCGACCGCATTTGGATCGCAAGCAACGACGGCAGCTGCCGCGGCAGGGAGGACGATTTTGAGTTTGAAGCCGGTAAAACCTATGTATTCGATGTTAAATTCGAAAACAACGGCGACAGGGTCGATCTCACGGTTTACGATGATGAGCAGTACGTTGTAAGGTTTATTGACGGTGCAACCGGGGAAACCATCGGCACGCAGCTCGTTGCCGGCGGTTCCGCCGCGGAACTTCCCGAACTTCCCGTTCATGAGGGCTGGTTCTCCTTCGGTTGGAATGCTGATGTTTCATGCGTTACCGAAGATATGACCGTTACGGCACTGTTTGCATTGCCGGGCGACCTTGATATGTCGGGCACCGTTGATATTTCGGATGCGATTCTCATCCTGCGTCATGCAATGGGCGCGGGCGAGCTTACCGAAATGCAGCTTGTTCTCGCCGACATTGACAACAGCGGCGATGTTTCCGCAGCTGATGCACTGACGGTTCTGCGCAGAGCAATGGGCATTTGAATGGGCATTTGAATGGGAATTTGAATGAATTGAACCGGGGCATGTATCGCCCCCAAACAAAACAATAACAGGCATTGACACCGGCGGGCGGAACGTTCATTCTCCCGCCGGTGTTTTTATAAGGCTTTGTCCGCCGCTTCCGAAAACATGCCGAAAACGCAGCGAACACATGCCGAACGCCGCTTTCTTCAAAATCCGGCCGAAAAAATCCCGTTCGACAGTTGAAAGAAACCGCGCAGGGTATTATAATATGGTATGAGTATGCGGAGCGGTACGGAGTTTTTGCGAACTTCGGAGGATTTGCCTCTGCACCGCATCCGACACGAAAGGAGAAAACGGAAAATGAGGAGAAGTATGCTGTTTTTGCCCGGCAACACGCCGAACATGATCATAAACGGCGATGCGCTCGGTGCCGACAGTATCATTCTGGATCTGGAAGATGCAGTCTCGCCGGATGAAAAGGATTCCGCAAGGCTGCTCGTTCGCAGCGCAATGAAAAATATGGGCTTTGCCGGCTGTGAAATCACCGTCCGCATAATTCAATAGATACCGATTACTGGAAGGACGATCTTGAGGCCGTGATTCCTCTTAAGCCCGACCTTATTATGCCTCCCAAGGCAAGCTGCGCGGAGGATATGCGCATTATTGATGAATACATTGCGGGAATCGAACGCCGCTGCGGCATGGAAGTCGGAACGGTAAAACTTATTCCGCTTATCGAAACGGCTCTCGGTGTTGAAAACGCATTCAATATTGCTTCGGCCTGCCCGCGCGTTGCGGCATTATTCCTCGGCGGCGAGGATCTGACGGCGGATCTGCGCTGCAAGCGCACAAAGCAGGGCAACGAGATAAACTATGCCCGCACGCGGCTCGTTTGCGCCGCCCGTGCGGCCGGGGTCGATGTTTATGACACTCCGTTCACCGACGTTAACGACGACGAGGGCATAGTGCGCGATGCGGAATATGCAAAAAGCCTCGGCTTCAGCGGCAAATCCGCGATTGCACCGCGCCATGTGCGCGTAATAAACGAAGTATTCAGCCCGTCCGCAAAGGATATTGAATACGCAAGGCTTGTGTTCGAGGCGATCCGCATCGGCAAGGAACAGGGCAAGGGCGCGGTTTCGCTGCGCGGCAAAATGATAGACAAGCCCATTGTTGAGCGTGCAAGGCAAACGCTTGAAATCGCAAAACAACTCGGGCTGGACGGAGGTGCCGAATAATGAAAACAAAGCTTACCGAATCGGTCAAACAGGCAATTGTCAACAGCGGACTCCGCAGCGGAATGACAATTTCGTTCCATCACCACCTGCGCAACGGCGACTATGTTTTGAACATGGTGCTTGAAGCGATTGCGGAACTCGGAATCGGCGATCTGACGGTGAACGCAAGCTCACTCTTTGATGCGCACCGTCCGCTTAAGGAACATATCAAAAACGGTGTTGTAACAACGCTCCAAACGGACTACATGTCCCGGGAACTCGGAAGATTTATTTCTGCCGGCGGAATGAAAAACCCCGTTCAATTCCGCACGCACGGCGGCAGACCCTGCGATATTGAAAACGGAAAAACTCCGATAGATGTTGCATTTATCGCCGCGCCTGCTTCGGATGCAATGGGCAATTGCACGGGCAAAATCGGCAAATCCGCCTGCGGCTCGCTGGGCTATGCAATTCCGGACGCAAAATGTGCAAAGCATGTTGTTGTTATCACCGACGAACTGCATCCCTATCCGCTCATCGAATGGTCGATCCCCGAAACGGATGTTGATCAGGTCGTTGCGGTGGAGTCCATCGGTGACCCGAACGGAATCGTTTCCGGAACAACAAAAATCACCCGCGATCCCGTCGGTTTGCTGATGGCAATGACGGCTGTGGACGTTATAAAAGCTTCCGGTCTGCTGAAGGAAGGCTTCTCGTTCCAGACGGGCGCGGGCGGAGCATCCCTTGCGGCGGCAAAATATCTTAAGGATGTTATGCTTGCCGAAAAAATACGCGGCAGCTTCGGCCTCGGCGGCATCACGGGCTATATGGTGGATATGCTCAACGAAGGCTGCTTCGAATCCCTGCTGGATGTTCAGTGCTTCGATTTGAAGGCGGTTGAATCCATAAGGAGCAACCCGCGCCATCGTGAGATTTCCGCAACGCACTATGCTTCTCCCGGTGCAAGCAGCGCGGTGACGGACAGCCTGGATGTTGTTATTCTCGGCGCAACGCAGATAGACACGGATTTTAATATCAACGTGCATACGGATTCCGACGGCAGGATAATGGGCGGCTCGGGCGGACACAGCGATACGGCGGCGGGTGCAAAACTTGCAATGATAATCGCGCCGCTTTCCCGTGCAAGGCTTCCCATCGTGACGGACAGGGTGAACTGCATATCCACTCCGGGCAGCACGATAGACGTGCTTGTCACTCAAAAGGGCGTTGCCGTGAACCCGAAAAACACGGAACTGCATGACAGACTGCGTGAGGCAGGCATAAAACTTGTTGACATAAACGAGCTCAAAGCCCTGGCGGAACGCACGAGCGGCGTGCCGAAAAAGCCCGCTCTCGGCGACAGAATCGTTGCAAACGTCATCTATCGCGACGGAACGGTTATCGACACGATAAAGCAGGTCGCGGACTGAGCGGAATTGCGGTCCGAAAACTGACTGAACAGCTGCGGGCGAGCGTTGCGGCAAACCAAAACAGCCGCGTTCGCCCGCACAAACAGAATACATAAATGCCGGTTAGAATCGTTCGAAGCACAAAGTGCGGAGATTCGAAGTCCGTGCGTTCCAAAAAATACAGCATAAGGAGATAAACCATGCGGGAAATTAACGCGCAGCTCATAACCGATAAGGTTGCGGAGCTTTGCATTGACGCCAATTGCAGCCTTCCCTGCGATATCAGAAAGCGCATCGAGGATGCAAGGGCAAACGAACCGTGGGCAACGGCTCAGGGCATACTCGATAAAATTATCGAAAACTATAATATTGCGGATGAAAACCGCGCACCCATCTGCCAGGATACGGGCGTTGCCTGTGTGTTTTTGAAGATCGGGCAGGATGTCCATATCAACGGCGACCTTACGGAGGCCGTCAACGAGGGTGTTCGCCGCGGCTATCGCGACGGATATCTGCGTAAATCTGTCGTCAAAGACCCGCTGCGCAGAGTCAACACGGGCGACAACACTCCCGCAATGCTCTATATCGAGCTTGTTCCGGGCGATAAAATCGAGCTTACCGTTGCACCGAAAGGCTTCGGCAGCGAGAACATGAGCCGTATTGCAATGCTCAAGCCCTCCGACGGCATTGAAGGCGTGAAGAATTTCATTCTTAAAACGGCGGAAGAGGCGGGCCCTAATCCGTGTCCTCCGATCGTTATCGGCGTCGGTATCGGCGGAACGTTCGACAAAGCAGCATTGCTTGCAAAAAAAGCACTGATGCGCAGCACCGACGAGCACAATGCGGATGAGTTTTATGCGGAGCTGGAAAATGAAATGCTCCGAAAGGTCAATGCTCTCGGCATCGGGCCGCAGGGCTTCGGCGGAAAAACCACTGCGCTTGCGGTCAATATCGAGGCTATGCCCACGCATATTGCAGGCTTGCCCGTTGCGGTGAACATCAATTGCCATGTTACAAGGCATAAGAGTGCGATAATCTGAGTTCGGGAGGAACAAACGAATGGAAAGACATATCACCCTGCCGTTAACGCGTGAGGAAGCGCGTAACATTAAAAGCGGCGAACAGCTCCTGCTGTCCGGCGTTATATACACTGCGAGGGATGCGGCGCATAAACGGCTTTGCGAACTTGTTGAAAAGGGCGAACCGCTGCCCTTTGATGTTAAGAACGCAACGATTTATTACGTCGGCCCCACTCCCGCAAAGCCCGGGCAGGTCATAGGTTCGGCAGGCCCGACAACAAGCTACCGCATGGATGCGTATTCGCCGACGCTTATCCGCGAGGGCGAAACGGGCATGATCGGCAAAGGCAAGCGCAATGCGGAGGTCATCGATGCAATGAAAAAATACGGTGCGGTCTATTTTGCCGCAATCGGAGGCGCAGGTGCGCTGCTTTCAAGCTGCATCAAAAAGGCGGAGATAATTGCATACGAGGATCTCGGCGCGGAGGCTCTCAGAAGGCTTGAGGTTGAAAACTTCCCCGTGGTTGCGGTTATAGACAGCGAGGGAAACAACCTTTACGAAAAAGGCCGCAGAGAGTATCTTGAGACCGTTGACGCAAACGGGAATGCATAATTCGGTATGTTGTGCCGTATCGGCACAAGAACGATAAAAAACTTTTTAAAACAGCCGGAACATCATCCGTCCCGAAATTGCAGGGCAGCGGGTGGTGTTCCGGCTTTTCCGCGCAGTGTCATTCGCGCGGACGATCATCGTTTTGTTCAATCCCCATTCGTCGCTTTGCTGCGACAAGGTCATCGATAATAACACGGATATGTGACAATTCCTCCGTGCTCAGCCCGTCAACGATTATGGATGTTCGATTGTCCAGCCCGAGCAGAAAATCCGTTGATACGGAGAAGAAATCCGCAATTTTCATAAGCATTTCGATCGAGGGCTGAATATTTCCGTTTTCCCAGTTTGAAATGCTCTGCTTGGATACATTAAGTTTTTCTCCGAGTTCAACCTGGCTGATGCCGCGAACGCTGCGCAGCAGCCTTATGTTATCACCCAACATGGCATGCAGTCTCCCTTCTTTGCTTTTTTGTTGTGCAATTGTATTTTTATACGGATTCATGCGCCGTATACGGCAGGGCTGCACACCGACTTCGGATTTTACCGTAAGAAGGTTCGCTGTCTCCTGAATACAACCGCAGCTGTCGGTACAATTTTAAGGTCAATCTTTCCGATGCATAAATACCATGGTATTGCATTAGTGGACAACGGACAACTTCGCTCAAAGTGATGAAAAAAAGGTACAAATAAAGGCAGTGTTTGCATAATTTCGCCGAACGGAGAACATTTTGCTCCGGCGGCGTTTCGTTGTCAAATTTGCTTTCAAAAACGAATAGATTTTATATTGAACCGCATTTGCTGCATTTGGGTTCACGCAGCCGGAGAATTATGTTATAATATGCGGAATTGCTGCGGTTTTTAAAATACATATGCGCACCGCTTTGCAGCGGGAATGCACTGCATGCCGCCTGAAAGGAAATAAAACAATGAGCAATATGACAAAAGTCATCATCGGCATAGTTCTGCCGTTTCTCGGAACAACGCTCGGTTCCGCAACAGTCTTTTTTCTGAAGAAGGAGATGAATTCAAAGCTTCAAAACCTTCTGCGCGGTTTTGCGGCGGGCGTTATGATCGCCGCTTCTGTATGGTCGCTGCTGATTCCGTCAATTGACATGGCGGAGGCTGCGGGCAAAACTGCGGCATGGCTGCCCGCCGTTGTCGGTTTTCTTATCGGCATCGGATTCATGCTGTTGTTGGACAGCCTGATTCCGCATCTGCATACGAATTCCGCCCGCCCGGAAGGCCGCCCCTCCGCAATGGGAAAAAACCTTATGCTGATGCTTGCCGTAACGCTGCATAATATCCCCGAAGGCATGGCCGTCGGCATCGTCCTTGCGGGTATGCTTAACGGAAACAATGCAATAAGTGCCTCCGGCGCAATAGCTCTCGCTGTCGGTATTGCGATTCAAAATTTCCCGGAAGGCGCAATAATTTCAGCCCCCCTCGCCGCAAGCGGAACCCCGAAAGGCAAAGCCTTTGCCTGCGGAACCCTCTCCGGTGTTGCCGAGCCTGTCGGCGCAATACTGACCATCCTCGTAACCTCTCTCGTAACACCCGTGCTGCCCTATATCCTCGCTTTCGCCGCCGGTGCAATGATCTATGTTGTCATTGAAGAACTTATCACCGAGTCCCGGTCCGATGAGCATAGCAATGTCGGCACCGTCGGTGCCGCCCTCGGGTTCGCACTGATGATGCTGCTCGATGTCGCCTTGGGGTGAGGGGAGAAGCTGTTTTGATGCAAAACATATTGAGTAATGCGGCCTTGCGAAAACAAATACGGAATTCGCATTGAACCCTCCGCAGTCTGTCAATCGACGGGCTGCGGACTTTAATTTAGGAATATATTTTTAACAACATTTGAATTTTCACATTTTTTTGCTATAATACAACTGCATTTAAACACTGCGTGCGCACTTTGTCAATAGTTTGATAATCCACGAATAATTACTTACAGCATAAACGAAAGGAGATTACGATATGAAATGCATATATTGCGGTTCGGAAGATGTCATTTATCGAAAATTTCATCACATATGGGAATGTCAGGATTGCGGCGAATCATTTGATCCCGACGAACGTGAAAGGATGACGGAGGAAATTAATGTTTTCTTCAGCTATGCGCATGACGATAAGAATTCAGAAAACGGTGCAGTCGTTGTTGACAGGCTGAAACAGCTCATTGAGGAAAAATCAGGCGGAAAAATCAAAATCTGGCTGGATACCTATTCCATTCCGAGGAATAAGGATTGGCGCGAGCTCATAACAGGCGGCATTGTCGAAAGCGATCGTTTTGTGGGTTTCATGTCCCGAAAGGCGTTGCGCGACCCCGGTGTTTGCAGAGATGAACTCGGAATCGCCGTCGGCAGCCGCTACGGGATCATAAGCTGCGTTTTGCTTGAAGGCGAACGCACACTGAACCCTCCCGCAGAGTTTACCGAGCGGCAGTGGATCGACCTTTCGGATTGGAAAAAGAAGCGGGATGAAGGCAAAGCGGAATTCGAACGCTTTCTGAACGATGCTGCGGACGAATTGATTGGCATTTTGAGAGATCCGGAAACGCTGCGCTTCAATCACGAAGTGAAAAAACTGAAGGAATCCCTCGGAATTTCCGCCGTTGACGAAATGACCCGCATTGACGAACTGCTGAAGTTCAAAATGACGGGGCGCGGCTGGCTTGAGAACATAATCAACACTTGGCTGAACGACAAAAACGGTTCGCGCGTTATGACCCTTTATGCCGACCCGGGCGCGGGCAAATCACTTTTTTCGGCACATTTCCAATTTGCAAACCCGAACGTCATCGCTGCACTTGCCTGCGACAGCCGAAGCGAGGAATACAGCCAAACGGACAAAATCACCGATCGCCTTGCCTACCTTATCGCCCTGAGACTGCCGGACTATCGCCGGCAGCTGATGCATATTTTAACGGATAAAAACACATTGGCAAAAACGGGACACGACAGGTTCAACACCCTTATCGCAACCCCGCTCAGCAGGGTTATAGACGGTGAACGCTCTGCAAAGCTCATCATCATTGACGGATTGGACGAAGCAAAGAGCGGTGCGCTTGCCGAGTTTATCCGCAGCTATCACGACAAACTGAAAACCTATATCCGCATACTTATCACCGCAAGACCCGAACGCATGCTCAGGCGGCAGCTTGCACCTTCCGCCGAATTCAGCTGCACGGAGCTGAATCTTGATGATTATGCCGAAACGAACGATGCCGATATCCGTCAATACTATGAAGAAAATCTCGAAGACCTGCTGAAGGACCGTCCCGGCTGCGACATTTTTATGAACCGCCTTGTTAAGGCAAGCAGCGGAATCTTCTACTATGCTTTCACGATCCTGCCGCAGCTGCGCGAGTCGCTCGAAAAAGGGGAGCCGCTCGAGAGCATGACCTTCCCGAAGGGGCTCAATGCCTTGCTGCTCGAAACCTTCCTGCGAAAATTCGGGGAACCGGACGCTTCCGGCAGTGTTGAAAAATACAATGCGTTCGTGCGCGAACCGCTTTCAATGGTTGCCGCATCCCCCTATGCTCTTCCGCTCAAAACGCTGCAAAAGATGCAGGGCTGGACGAACGCCCGGCTGGAGGATTTTCTGCGCCCGCTGGAAACGATGCTCGACCTCAGCGGCGGCTTCATCCGCCTTTTTCACAAGTCCTTCACCGATTGGCTGAACGACAGCAAGGCTTCCGCTGCGTTCTATGCGCCGCAGGCGGACGGCATACGGAGTCTTGCCGCTGCCTGCTTCAAAGCCTTTGAACAGGGTGCTGATGAAATGGATGAGTATGAGCTTGCAAACGCTTCCCGCCTGCTGCGCAGTGCGGGAATGAAGAAGGAATACGAACAGCTCACGGATTCTTCGGAATACACCTCTGCACTGGAAAAAATCGCAAAAGCCTATGCGGATGACCGGCAGCATGAAAGAGCGGCGGAGCTCTATCTTGAATATGCGCGAATATTTAAGGAGAAATGCGAAAACAGCGGTGATCCGGATCAGGCGCATGAAGCCGTTTGGGGCAATATTTATGCTTGCGATGCGCTGGTAGATATGCTTGATTACCTCGCAGCGGAAGTCGCTGCAATTGTGGCGCTGAAAATTGCAGAAAAATTTGCGAAAAAGTATCCGGAAGACCCGAACTTGCAGCGCGAGCTTTGCGTTTCATATGAAAGACTCGGCGGTATTGCGGAAGCACGGAATGATTATAAAGCGGCGGAAGGGTATTATGCAAAGGCTCTTGAAATCGGCGAAAGGCTTGCGGAAAAGTACCCGGATGACCCGGAAATGCAGCGCGACCTGAGCGTTTCGTATAATAAACTCGGCGGTATTGCGGAAACACGGAACGACTATAAAGCTGCGGAAGGGTATTATGCAAAGGCTCTTGAAATCGGCGAAAGGCTTGCGGAAAAGTATCCG